>FUFK010060747.1_pt1 | contig 30622 bp, 46 predicted proteins | sample 1021851 | NCBI WGS metagenome assembly FUFK01 (sample SAMEA51879418, study PRJEB19060) | metagenome | reverse complement strand
GCGGAAAAACCGAGCTTGCGCGCGGCTTCCTGCTGCAGGGTAGACGTGGTGAACGGGGGGGCCGGGTTGCGCTTGAACGGCTTGGTCTCGACCTCCTCGACGGTGAAGTTCGCCCCTTCGACCGCCTGCTTGGCGGCCATGGCGCTGCCTTCATTGCCCAGCGTCAGCTTTTCGAGCTTCTTGCCATCGAACTTGACGAGACGCGCGTCGAATTCCGTTCCGTCGTGCTGCAGCTTGGCGATGACGGACCAGTATTCGTCGGCCCGGAACTGTTCGATCTCGATCTCGCGATCGACAATAAGCCGCAGGGCGACTGATTGCACGCGGCCCGCGCTTTTCGCGCCCGGAAGGCGGCGCCACAACACGGGCGAAAGCGTGAAGCCGTACAGATAATCGAGTGCGCGGCGCGCTAGGTAGGCGTCGATCAGATCCTGATCGAGTTCGCGCGGCGCCTTCATGGCGTCGGTCACCGCCTGCTTGGTGATGGCGTTGAAGGTGACGCGTTCGACATCCTTGGGCAGCGCCTTGCGCTTCTGCAGCAGCTCGCGCACGTGCCATGAAATCGCCTCGCCCTCGCGGTCAGGGTCGGTCGCGAGGATCAGGCGATCGGCCTTCTTCGCGTTATCGGCGATTTCCTTGAAGCGGCTCTGCTTGTCCCGGTAAAGCTCCCAGTCCATCTCGAACCCTTCGTCCGGACGCACGCTGCCGTCCTTGGGCGGCAGGTCGCGGACGTGACCGTAGGAAGCGAGAACCTTGAAGTCCTTGCCGAGGTATTTCTCGATGGTTTTCGCCTTCGCGGGCGATTCGACGATGACCAGTTGCATGGTGAAGAAGGCAGTCCTTACGTGTGCATGTGCGTATACGCGCGAAAATGGGGACCGCTCCCAAGAGCCGTCAAGCAGGATTGTGGTGAACCCTGATCGTTCGGAGCTAACTACCTGACGTCATTTGAGCGAGACCCGACCTGCGGCATGGCGCTCCAGTCTGCCGGCGATCTCCAGTTCCAGTAGCGCCAACTGCACTGCTGCTGCAGATGTTCCAGATTGCCTGATAAGTTCATCGACCCCGATCGGAGCCGTCGTCAGCAGTTGCTCGATATCCGCGGGNTGNGTNTCGGCGAGGTCATCATGCGTGTAATNGAACGCCTGNGCCGGCTCGCGAAAAGTCGAGCGCGGCTCGCCCTCGAAAGTCCTGAGCAGTTCCGTTACATCTTCCGGAGATTGCACCAGGACTGCGCCTTCACGGATAAAGCAAGCTACAGTTGCACACATTTCAAATCGCAGTTTTCTGCAAATCGCAAAATAACAGCATGTTTCGCTTGACGGATTTCAAACCTGTGCAAAAAGCGCCTTGCAGCTACCGTTAGAACGCTCGCAGGGATGTAGTTGAGCAGGTACCTGCCAAGCTAGGTGGCTGTAGTTCCTAGAAATGGGATGCTTTAACGGAGGGGTGGCGCTTTCGGGTGTCACCCCTTTTCTGTAGCCTCTGACCATGTAGCTGGACCGTAGCACGGCTCTGCGCGAAAGCTGCGCTCTCCGCACCGCTGGCAGCGCATACGGGCGTTCAAGCCATCCAGCGTATCACGTGCCCCGCGATCATGCAGAGCCATCCGGAGGGGCATAGGATCAATCTTAGCAGTATGTCCGCAGGCGCAGGACAGTTTCAGCCAGTAGCCCTGTCCTATGAGCGCCGTGAGGGTGTCTGTTTTGTGCCTGACCATGTGCGGAACATAGGTAGAACAGGCTAGTTAGAGCAATAGGACAACCCTGTGTAGAAGTCATGGAAAAGGGGTGGGAGTTTCCTCCGCCCCCTTTCCGATGAGAATTTGGTGTCAGTCAATCTTCCGCAGGTTTCCTACTTGCTACCTCGCTAGCAGCGTGTGCAAACAGGGCTATCGTCCTATCCAGTAGTTCTAACAACTCGCCCTTGTGCCCATTGCGGATAGCTTGCAGCTTGTCCTTGCGAGCTTGAATTAGAATGTCCGCGTCAGAAATTGGTGTGCTTTCGATCTTCATTTTGTGCCCTCCCTTGTTGGCCATGTATTTAGGCAAGGAGGGTCAAAACAGGGGTCAAACGGGTCAATAAGTAACGTATGGAATTAACATACGCACAGAACGCCCTAGGACTTACCGTTGATGGAAAATGGGGACCTAAGACTGCTCAAGCCATTGCTACCGCAATCAAGACGGACAAGTCCTACTTGCGGGTCAAACTCTCCCCTAGCTTTGAACTTCGGGAATTGCTGGTCAGTGATACCGCTGCTCGTCGTGGCATTTCCAACCTGCCAGATGGTGCGCAGCTTTTGGCGCTGGCTAGATTGTGCGAGAATGTCCTACAGCCTGTGCGCAATCATTTTAACGCCCCTGTCGTGGTTACGAGTGGGTTGCGCAGTCCAGCGTTGAACAAAGCGGTTCGCGGGAGCAAGACTTCCCAGCACTGCTATGGTGAGGCGGCTGACTTCACGGTTGCTGGCTTTCCAGACATTACCGTTGCCAAATGGATCGCGGCCAGTTTGCCATTCGATCAGTTGATTTTGGAATTCCCACCACAGGGATGGATTCATTGCAGCTTTGGTCCTCGCGCTCGTCGCCAAACCCTTACAGCGAAGAAGGGCCGCTTCGGCACCAAGTACCTACCGGGATTGCAGCCTTAGGGCTTGAACCAGTCAGGCGACTTGTAGAACTTGCCCATGATGTTGGCATTGTAGGATGCCCTACGACCGTCTGTGAGGGTGATGCCTAGGACATTGTGCCTGCACTGCTCAAAGACTTCCGCATAGAGCATACCAGCTTTCTCAGGGCACCAGTGGAGGATTTCGCGCTTGAACTTGTCCTCTCCCAACCGCTTTACGTCTTCCTTCAATTCCTTGCAGCTAGACCAGTATTTTCGCCACGGGCCTTCCTTCTTGGTCTGCTTCTTACCCTTACCCTTGTAGGTATGGATTTGTTTCTGCCCGATGTAGATGCGGCCATCATCTAGGTTGGTGATTTTGTAGATGAAACCAAAGTAGTCATCTGGATTGATGCTGTTGTCGTATTCCCATTCGCTCATGTACCTAGTTATCAGCGGACATAAGTAGAAGGTTACGGTTGCAGCGTCGTATCATTCCTTATTAACTTACAGGTTGCTCACAGTTGCAGGAACGGGGAGGCTTACGCTTCCCCGTTCTTTTCACGATCCCTGCGCTGTTCCTCGCGGGCTTCATCCAATGTAAGGATCGTTGGAAACACCAGCTTGGGTAGAGGCTCATGGCCATCCCTAGCGGCCTTCCTGTTGTAGTCGTAGCAAACACGGCAGCATGTCTTGGAAACGAAGGGTGGTGTCTCCCTGCCGCAGTAGTCACACCGCTTTGGCTTTTTAAGCACGGCCATACCCCGCATTGTCTGACTGGCGGCTAGAGCTAGGCATGATGCCAGCACTCTCGCGCAAATCATCCTTGGTGTTGGCTTGCTTCTTCTCCGCGTTCAGCACCTTCGTGAAAGCGTTCTGCACTGTCACGGTGTAATAGGCGAATGGATTGCTGCTTCTGCTCTCGTCAAACTTCAAAGCACCATTACAGAGCGCCACAAGCCCTTCTGCCTGCATCTCATCATTATAGGTGTATCCGCGCCAGTTGCCGCGTCGTCCGTACCGCTTGACCAGCAGCATGAAGGCTTGGCCTAGGTTGTTTGTCAGTTTGCCGTGGTCCTCGCTGAACCAGCCGTTCTGGATGCCGCCTTGCCAATGGCTCCTGCACACTTCCACGAACTCGCCATCCACCAGTTTGAAGTGCTTGAAGGGTGGAAAGGGCAGGATGCGCTTCTTGTCCTTCGGCTTCGTCACTCCCTCCGGTAGATCGGGAATGTGGTCCCAAGTCATGACACGGTACACTAGGTCCGCTGGGTCCACGGGATCGCCTTGGATAGCGTCATAGTCCTTACCGTGCCGCTTCTTGTGCTTCTTGATGTAGGCGCTGCGCAATGTGCGGCGGTGGGCTTCCTGTTTTTCCTGTGCCCACTTTTCCATGTTCTCAGGTGTCACCTCATCGAAGCTGGAAATGATTACATCATAGTCCGCATCTTCACGGTTGAGGTATGAGCAGTAGGTAACTTTGCTTTTGTGGATTTCGCGCAGGAGTTCTGCGTTCTGTAGGTAATTTGTCTTAGCTGCCAAGTTGTCCTCGGTTCTTCTGGTTGTTCACCAGTTTACTACGAGACAGGTGTGGTAGTCAGTATTCGCGGGTAGTTCGCCGCGCCGGTTTTTCTCGCCTACGGCAGATCATTCATAGCGCCAGAGGCGCGACCAAAGTGGAGGCCGAAAGGCCGACCGCAGGTGGAGCGAAAGCGACGGCGAAGCCATCCAGACGAATTACATCTGGAAAACATAAACTCAAGTGGACTGGCCCTATGAGCGCAGAGCGCGAAGAGGCGACAGGACTCGACGAGTTACTTCGTTCATTTGGGTTAGTTAGTCCATCTGCGTTGCATAGTTCTATCTTCGATAGAATTATGTTATGTAGGTGGCCTTACTTTCCACATGTACAAGTCTATCTATAATGCTGTTATGTAGGTGGGCAAAAAGATAGTGACGCGAGTCGGTCGGTGGTGTTACCCATTGAGGGTAGTTGGATAAATAGATCGGAGGCAGGACACGACCAAAGGCTTCTACCAGAGTTTTAAGCGGATTCCGCTTACCCGAACCCCGGAGAGAGTCGTGTCCCTCCGGGGTTCAATCTATTAGGACACGACAAAATGACTGACGATTTCAAAGACTTTCTTTTCATGCGCTACTGTCGCGCAGCCGCTTACCAAGATGGCCAAGGTAACTCATTCCAGATTAGCTTCGAACAGTACATTGCCCTTCACACGAAGAGTCAACTTTCCAAGCTAGCAGCCCACTTCAAAGAGGGCACAATCGAAGGTTTCATTCGATCCAAACAATGGGGCTACGTCCTCGGATGGGTTAGCCGCGCTGCAAAGCTGGAAAAGGTCTGCACCCCTGACACCATGAAGATAATGACGCGCACCGCTTCCATAGCGTCGTGCCGCCTTCGCAAAGGTGACAGTCACACTCCTGAATCTCGCGCCCGTATCTCGCAAAAGAAGAAGGGCAAGAAGCAGACGCGGGCACATGTGGAGAAGCGAGCAGCGGCCCAGCGAGGGGTCAAGCGCGGACCACTTAGCGAAGAAACCAAAGCAAAAATCAGGGCGGCAAAGGCTGCTCGTAAGGGAGAGAGTAAATGAACCAGTACCACTATCAAAATCTTCTAAAGCGAATCCAACAGGTGTTGGAGGAAGGGATGCCGACCAGTTCGCCCAAAACAATGGGGAAGAAAGACTTCACAGGGTACCCGATTGAAAAATTGGCACACTCCCTCGCGCTCTTAGATAGCCTAGGTGAACTGCCTTCGCCCTTGGTGGCATGTAGGAAGGCACTAGAAGGCTCGCTTGCTGCGCTAACCGTCGCGTCAGAATTGGCAAACGAAGCCGAGAGGGAGGCAAGTAAATGAGCAACCGAGCAGAAGACCTAATCAACTCACTTTTTGAAATGCCAGAGGCTAAACCCGCGCAGTCCATTCCGGTCGAGAAGCCAAAGAACCGCTTAGAGTTTTACGACAACGGGCCTGAGCCGGAAAGGGGCAAGACGCAGTTCGGCTTGGTGCTGGACAGAAACAAGAGCGAGGAACGCTGGAATTTCAACTCGCATCTACTAACTCTTGAGGACATTGGAACCATGTGCCTCGACATTCACACCACCAAGGCGCAGCAAACCAACCTCGCCGCCATGTTCGAGTTCGTGTATGAGAACGGCTACCATGAAGATGCGAATGTCCATGTCATGCTAGCCAAGAAGAACGACGAGGCAGGTACGGGAAAGCACAACCTGCGGTCTGGCAAACGCGGCTTCGACAAGTGCGCTGGTGCGGTACTCATAGACTACGGCAACGCGATGCCAACCGTGTACCTGTTCCTAAATGGGACGCGGTTCGATTTCCCGTCTCACGATTGGGAACCTACCCCGCAATCTAGCAGCGATGTAAAGCGCGGGCAGGTACGATTCTAATTGACGGGAACGACCTCCAAGGTATAGAAGGATCGCTCGGGCCGAATCGCTTGCCCGGTAGATCGGCATAACATCGTGCCTAACTAAGCCCGACTCGCTTCGCGTTGTCGGGCTTCTACATGAGCAAGCGAATGACTGAAACCAAAACTAAAACTGCCCTTAATGAACCCCTGTTCGTGTTCCCCGAGCCAGCCGAAGCCAAGGCGGTCTCTTTGGATCGCGATACGATCAATTTCTTCCACCAGCCGCACCATGCAGAATCAGAATGCGATGATGAGGATTTGGTTGGTCCGGTTTTTCTCGTCGGCACCCTAGAAGACATTACTTTCGGCGCGGGATGTATCAATCTGATTGGCCACCCCGAGGCAACGGCTTGCGCAGCAAAGCGCCTGCAAATGGCGAACAATCTGAGCGGCCCCTACGCCTTGGTCTTACACGATAGGGTAGATGGGCTGGTTGACGTTTTCATCCAGTTCACAGCCGACACGGACCACCTCACCTATTACTTCAACTTCGGCCCCGCTGTCGGAGGTAGCGAATGAAGGTCAATCAGATGGAAGCCGCAGCGGTCTTCCAAGTGACTATCCCGTTGGGCGACTTGCTCGACCGTTACAACGAAGCGAGGCTCATGCGGAACGCACGGCGGCGAACCAAGTCCGAGGCCGCAGCTAGGGAGATTGCCGCATGGAAGCTGTCAGAAATGATACAGGATAAAGTTGAGGCATCAGAGGTTGCCAAATGGGTATGGGCGCAAGATGGCAAGGCGACCCTGTGTAGGAAGTTTCCCTACCTAAATGAGGCTAGGGTTATCTGCCATGACGCACCAACGGCGATGCTGTTCAAGCTGACGTTTTGCGGAACATGACAAACGTAGGGCTGACCTTTCGGTCAGCCCTATCACTCCAAACCGCCGAAGATCGACACAATGCAGGGCCGTCCTGCTGCGGTCGGTATGGAGTTGATAACAATGAGCGTTTTGAAATTTGAACCCTTGAGTCAGGCACGTACCCAGCGGACAACGGTCGTGCTGAAACCACAAGGCCAAACGTATCTAGAAGTGAAAAACAAGAAAGCACTGCGGGCCTTAAAGAAAGCAAAAGCCTTCGTGGTGTGTGAGTGCGACGAAATGACTATTACCACGAAGCCGGACGGCTACGAAGTCGATGTTGTCGGATTCGGGCAGCCACATGTTATGGCCTTTGTGAGTTGGCTACTCGGTAATGAGACCAACTTCGGCCTCTGTATCGTGACAGAGGATAGAGTGAACATGCTTGCGATAATGGCCAGCGACATGGCCCAGATGAATCGCTGGACTTCTAGTTGGTTAGCATCACAAGCGGCTTGAATTATAAGGGCTGGCCGAAAGGCTGGCCCTTACTTTTTCTCGACGCTGCGGATTTCTCGAATGCTTTCGGCTAGCTGTTCGAAATTGTCCCTAAGCTCAGCGCGCATTTCCTTCTGCCCTGCCTCGATGCGGTCCTGCCCTTCGCGAATGTGCTGCACATCAGCTTCCAGCTTTACCAAACGGACTTCCTTGCCATTGTCCTGACGCTCAAGCGATTCCGTGCGCCGCTCCTGTCTGCCCTGAGCAGTCTGCACCTCGCGTAGATCGCGCATGGCATTCATCACCGTCCATTGCATCTTGCCAAGCCAGCCAAACAACCCTGCTAGCGCAACGGTAAGGGCAATGAGCACACTAGGCGTCCAGAGATTGTCTTGGACTTGTACGGGCACCACAGGGGCCGCAAGGGTGGTTGTAGATGTTGTTGATGCGACCCCAGTTGTCATTACGTTACCTCGCCACGCTGGCTTGACGAGCGCGCTTTATCTTTCAGGCTAATGCCCAATCCACCGGCTGCTAGGATAGCACCTGCTCCGGTTGCGAAACTGACCGGATCGAAATCCTGTCCCTTGTAGATGGAGTAACCTTGGTACCCGATAAGGGCGACTGCGAAGATGGCGGTAAGGACTCTGGCGAGTTCCCAATTGCTGTTGTCCGCAGTGGAGAAAAGGTCACGTATGAAATTCATACGCTTATTTACCTTTAGAGCGTAGCGGACACGCGAAAGAACTCGTCCGTGAACTCGTCCGTCCAACCGAGCGCCTGTTTGCAGCCAAGTGCAATGGGGTCATTGCGGTCGATGCTAGTAGCGTACTCGTAAGCCTCAACCACTTCTTCTGGTTGTGTCGCCATGAACGCCTCAACCTCGTCCTTCTTGTCGAAGTGGCGAAGTCCCTTGCGAAACTGCCAAGGGGTCAAGGGTTCGATGTATTCCTCAACGTCCGCAAGCTCTACGTCTTCCGTCACATAACCATCCACGCGAACAACGACGCGACTGGTGATTATCTTGCCCTCAGGAGCAATCTGAGGGGTAATGCGGTAGATGCGATACTCTGCTGCCTCTGCGTCCGTCATTTGCTCAATCGTCGCTAGGCTGGCTTGCTGCTCGCCCGATGAATGCAGGAACATACCGGAGCGAACGCGGACGAATGTCTCCGGCTGTTCTTCAAAAACTAGATACATGGTTCACCTCTTAGAACAGCGAGAAAAAGCCGTGGGTTGGAGTTTGGGTTGGTGTTGGATCGCCACCGCCACCGGATGGGATGGTGTCTGCGAAGGTAATTTCGTTGTAACCACCAGTTCCCCAAGTCGAAATACCAGCCCAAGTACCTAGCGGAATAGTTGGACAGGTGCGCTCTCCTAGAAGAGTTTCATTCCCACCTCTAATCTGGTAAGCGCGGAACCATTCCCCGATAAACTCGAAACGGTAAGTGTCACCTGCGACATAGCTTCTGTTAAATGTGCCGCCGTTGGACCTCACCCCATTCACTTCGAGATTGAGGTAGATACCTAAGTTGTGCCTAAACCCTAGTCTTAGGCAAGAGATCGGGTTTATTGAGGTCACACGCATTACTAACTGGCAGTAGTCATCCGGTGGATAATTCGGAGTAACGGTTACAATCTGGTCTGAGCTACCAATGTCACAACCTACTGCGCCTCCATTCGAACCACTCATAGCGAATGGCGAATTCGCGTTTCCGGCCCCGTCTATTGAGATCATAGCCGAGTAGGTAGGATGGGCGCCGGGCATAACCGACCAACCCGGTCGGTTCATCACGTATTGCTGCGCCGGTCCCGCAAAGTCATCGTAAAGTACGACAGCCATTACGCCACCCCGCCGCTTGCGGTGAGGAAGTCATACTTCGCATCATCTGCGTTGTAGACGAGAACAACATAGTCAACCGCGTTGGCATCCGTGCGAGCCGTGTACTCTGTCACCGTGCCGTTGAAGCGAACGCTTGCTGGTAGGGTCAGCGTTCTGCCACCAGTTGCATCCTGCCTAACTGCGATGGAAATAGTCTGTAGGTGAGTGCCACCTGTCAGCGTCAGCGATGCATTGCCAGTAAGGGTTAGCTGCGCCTTATCCAGATTGTTCAAGTTCACGGTGAAGCTAGTGCCTGTGTAGGCAGCGTATCGCGGAGCGTGAGTGTGGTTGGTGTTCGCCTTACCATCCAGAGCCGTGGTGATGGCATTGAACTTATTGCGTACCGCTACAGCTAGCGCATCAATTTGGCCGACTAAACTCATTGGGCATTACACCAATCCAGCGTTGAATGTCGCTACGAAGTCAGTTGCGGTGTTGCCTACGTCCGCTGCCGAAGCTGCGCCGATGTTAGTGCGAGCGTTGGACTGTTGAGTACTAGTTAGACCCTGTGCCGCTGTATCTGTGCGAACGCGGTTGCCTAGCGCAGTGGTAATGGTTGAAGCGAAGTTAGCATCATCACCAAGCGCCGCTGCCAGTTCGTCCAAAGTGTCTAGCGCAGTAGGAGCGCCGTTTGTCACATCGTCAATTGCAGCTTGGATTTCGCTTGCGATCTTGCTTACAGACCATGTTTGCGTGGTGCTTGTGGTTGAAGCATCATTGATCGTTGCACCACCTGAACTTGCTACGCTGTCCAGTTCTGCCTTCAACTCATTGAGCGCAGCAACTAGATTGGTCTTTGTCGTAGTGGTTAGCGCGGATAGGTCCGCAGCGTTGCCGTTGGTAAGGGTACGAATGCTCTTACACTCTGTAGCTACGCGAGTAGCAAGTGTCTGTAGATTGGTTGATAGGGACATTGTTCGTCCTCCTTATACTAAGTTGTTTTCGAATAAGATGGACAAGTCCTGCAAGTCCGGGTCTACCGCACTTGGTCCTGCTGGTCCTTGTGGACCCTGTGGACCTTCTGGTCCCGGTGGCCCCATGATAGGCTCGCCGTTTGTGTAAACGCGCTGAGCCATCTTCACTACCTTAACTGGTGCTTGTTCAATTCTTACAGCTTTAACCATTACTCGTACCTCGCTGGAAGTACGAAGCCTTCATCTAGAATGTGCTGTTCCCCCGATACAACGACACCAAAGGCAAAGGTGTACTCCAAGCCATCCTTTAGGAAAGCCAGTTCGCTGTTCATGATTGGACCGGATAGAACGCCAGTTTGCGGGTCATACGCTAGATCATCTAGCGTCTTGTCTAACCTACGCTTTGTACCTTCGAATACACGAAAGAACGCTTGAGTGAGCGCAGCACCAGCAATCGGAGCGTCATCGTCACCCGTTATCTCGTACTGGATTTCGTAGTTCTCCGTATCGCCGGAAAGCCCTGCGCTGTAATGGAGATTGATAGTGTCGCCCATTAGCCACCCCTTTGCCTAGTTCGCTGTATTTAGTGGCCTAGGAGCATGGGCAGGCTTAAAGTTCGATTGGGCCGCCGCCTTGGTTGATGTTCACGTACACGCTTGCAGTATCAAGTGTGGCCAAGGTGTTCTTATCGCGGAAGGTGAGGTTCACGTTGCCGCTTGCGTTCTGGCCGAAGTTCGCATCAACCACGAATGTCCGGTTTGAACTTAACGCCAGCCACGTATTGGCATTCGTTAAGTTGAAGATGCCATCCTTGGTAGCTCTGACTTCAACATCACTTGCGCTACCACTGGTGAGCCATTGCTTCGCAAAACCGGGACCGCTGTTGGTGTCGATGGCAAAGGTACCATTCGTCAACAAACGGATAGCGATGTTGGTTGTGCTGGTCGCATAATCATCCTGCATCGCTACTGCTGGTCCAGCTACGACAGTGGTGTTCTTGTAGCTAAGGCTTTCAGTTTCCGTGGTAGCAGTCTGCCCATCGCTGAAAGTGACAACGCATTTAAGCGTCGCCGTAGCAGTCGCACCATTAGCCACACCAGTTACCCTAGGGGTGCAATAGTCGTAACCGTCACCACCTGTATGGAAAGCCCATGTTCCGCCCGAACCGCTCAGGGTCCAGTTATAGCCAGTTGGAGTGCCGCCATTTGCCGTTATCGTGCGCTGGACGAAATACTTGTTATTCGCAGCATACTGATAGGACTCGTTTGCGCCGCTGATCGAAGCTGACTTACTTGTGTTTGGTGGCACATACGTTCCACCGCCTGTGATGTTCGTAACGTCAATCACGAACGCCTTCATAGGCTGTACCACATCGGCGGGAGGGTTTTGTCCCGGTGCTAGGCTAACCGTTACATCGTCAAATGAAATCTGCGTGGCGCTGACCGTGGCACCATCACTGCTAACAGAGCAGCCGTAGATTTTGCCGTTGTTATCGTAGCGTCTGTCATTGCAGTTGTTTCCAGCCTCAATTTCCTGTCGCCCACCATCCCAACAGGAAATCATGCCAGCCGTGCGATGCCCACCTGCTGCGCACTGTGCAAAGGCAAGCTGCCGACCGGATCGGCTAAGGCTTGCAGGGTTGGCGTACCAAAAGCCCCAGCCGTGAGAGTAGGCAGCGTAGTCCAAGATGCCGATTGCGTTCATGGGCCGCACACCGGATGAAAAGGTAATCTGGTTGGAAGAGTTTCTTACCTCAAGCCCTGTGCCCTGTGATGCGAGATTGGTTGCGCGCTGGAATACGAAATAGTTGAAGGCGGTCCCTACTGGACTAGAGCTTGCGTAGATCGCGTGGAGCGTTCCGTTCCATGTGCCAATTGAGTAGAGGCCCGCTGCGCCATTCTTAATCTGGATAGCTACGAACCTGTCTGCGATGTTACCGCCGATAGGAACGAACATGCTTGAACGAGTGGTGTTGCCTAGACGCTGGTTAGTTGTCACGCCTGAACCATGATCGACAAGAACGTATGTCGTCATGTTGCTGGAGACTTGGAGCCTTCCGCTGGAATCGTAAACCTCTAAACCTGCCGCCATTAGAACACCCCATAATTTACGGTTTGAGCAGGGCGGGCGCTGGTAGGGAATTGCCAGTAGAGGCGGTTTCCATCTATGTAGAAAACCGCTGCTCGTTGGCTGTAATCAAAATAGGCACCATCGGCTCGGTAAAAGAAGCCTTCATTGCCATTCTGTGTGAACTCAGGAACGGTGACGTAACCCGTTGCTGCGCTCCCGCTCCCAACGGTCACTGTTCCAAGGAATTTGCAAAGCCGAGTGGTCAAATCGACCATCAGATTGCCGTCTGCATCCCATACCTGTAGGCCGCTCGCCATTCTTTACTGCCCCGGCCAACCAGCCCCTACCGTGATGGCCTCAATGTCCGCTTCGGTGGTTGCCTGATCTACCTGTTCTTTGAGGTTCCATGAGTGAGCGTAGCAGCCCTGAATGTGTGCGAGGACCGCATTGCCCATCGCAATCATCTGGTCCGCATCTAGCGTCACTTCGGAATTGTCGTTCAATCGCCAGTCAATCGAAAATGGCTGTTGTGTCATCTTCGACAGCGAGGCTAACTGGTGCGCACCTTGGATGTTTCGAATGCTGTTAGGATCGCTATCCACGAAGCCGGATGGAGTAAGAACGCCTGAGTAAATGTGAGTATCTCGGAGGTGTTCAACCATCTTCTTGCGAGTGCGCTTTAGCGTCTCGATGTTGGTTTCGTCCTCGACAACCACTGCCTCTGGAAATGGCCCACTTTCTGCTGTCAGCCAATCAATCACGCTTTGCGGATAGGTGGTGAACAGTTCGACTGGCATTTCCAGCTTGTCTTGCCAGACAGGCATGTCCGAAGTCGTGTTCGCGTAGCTGGTCAACATGACATAAACGGCTTCACTGGTGATCTCTGCACCAGTGATACGGTGAACGTCTGCTCTAGCGCCCTGTGGCGTCTCTGCTGGCTGGTATAGGTGCATACCCCTATTTAGCCAATTACCACGTTCCTAGACGCACCAGCATGACGTTGCTGCTATTGTAGACCCTCATGCCGTTGTTATCTATTTCCGTGCGCTGGCCGCTTGATGCAGTGCGCAATAGACCAACCGTTGCAGAGATAGCGGATAGCGAGGTTACGTTGATCTTCGCTGCTGTTACCGCACCAGCAAGAATCTTGTCAGCCGTTACCGCGTTCGAGGTAATGTGAGTTGCTTGAACGGAGTTAGATGCAAGCTCACTTGCGGTAATCGCGTTCGCAGCAATTTGGCTGGCAGTAATGGTGTTACCAGCGATCTGCGTAGCCGTTACGGAGTTTGTTGCAATCTCACGAGCCGTGATTGAGTTGGCAAGTAGCTTGTCACCTGTAATCGTGTTGGCTTGAATCTTGTTAGCGTTGATAGCACCATCTGCAATTGCAACGGTATCAGCCTGCTCAAAGAACTCCACATTCGAGAAGTAGGTTGTGGTAGGCGCACTGCTCCAAACAATGATTGTTGGAGAACACCAGTGCATCGAACTTGGAATTGTGACAACCGTTTCAACAGAGCTTAATCCCGTATCGATAGGACCATTATTGTACGTTGTAATCGAGCCAGTGTTGTTCTCGCAAAACCCGCTGCTAGGGTATTGGTTCGAGAACATGGCGCGCATGTACATACCTGCCGATGTTGCCGTGTTACCCCAAAACTTAGCCTTGAAAACGTAGGTCTTGCCGGGAGTTACTTTGAATGCCTTAGCACTGATGTAGGAGCCTGAACTTCCAGTCTTTTCTACACGGAAATAGTTGCCAGCAAAGTTTGAACCGGAGTAAGCATTGAAGCTAGAAATTCCTCCGCTCGTAGCACTGTGCGGCTTCCAAGCATCGGTGGTAAGGCTCTCTGCCCCGCCATCAATGATTAGGTTCTGTCCTCTGACACCCACTGCCAGCTTGTCAGCCGAAATAGCACCAGCTGCAATCTGGCTTGCGCTGATCGCCCCTGCCGCCACCTTGCCTGCCGTAACCGAGTTGGATGCAAGTTCATTTGCGGTAATCGTACCTGCAACGATGTGAGTGGCGCTTACTGAATTGGCAGCGAGTTCGCTTGCCGTAATAGCATTAGCGGCAATCTGCCCCGCTGTAATTGTGTTGGATGCAATCTGTCCTGCGGTGATAGTACCACTAGCAATTTGAGTGGCCGTGATCGTGTTAGCCGCAATCTCACGCGATGTGATTGAGTTAGTAACCAGCCTATCGCCTGTGATTGTGTTCGCTGCGATTTGGCCAGCCGTAATAGTGTTGGCTGCAATTTCACGGGAAGTGATTGAGTTGGTTAATAGCTTGTCACCCGTGATCGTGTTCGCTGCGATTTTAACTGCGGTGATCGCGTTTGCTGCGACCTTGTCAGCCGTAATGGCACCATCAACGATCAGTTCAGCAGACATAACCTCCTGAATGAGAATTGACCCCAATAGATTAGAGGCATAGGTACCGTCACGACCATAGAGAGCACCAAGAGCCATGTAATGTGCGTCTGCTGGGATTCCGGTTGATTGACCAGCGCCAAATGTAATGGAATAGCGGGTTCTTGAGATTGGTGGAACCTGATTAATAAGGCCAAAGTAGTGATAAGAGCCGTTCGAAGGCCAGCCTGCGCTATCTGAACTACCGGCAATGACATTCTTGTCCTTATCGTAGAACACCATTGTGCCGTACATTCGACGGTCTCCGCTCGATCCTGAACGGGCCTCGAACGATGCTCGGTAGACCTTCGAATGATCGACAGGTACAAGTTCACAGAAAGTACTAGTTGACGATGAGGCGATAAACGCTTTGCCTCCGATCCATCCACTTTCAGAGTAAGTGTTCTTGTTTCCTTGCCATAGCGTTGGGTCTTGTATTGCAGGATCGGCGTTGATTGCCTGACCGGATGGAGTCAGCGTCAACTTGCTAGCGGTGATCGTGTTGGAAGCAATTTCATCTGCGGTAATCGAACCAGCCGCGATCTTGCCAGCCGTAATTGCACCAGCCGCAATCTTAGGCGAACTGATAGCATTGTCGGTGATCTGCGTACCAGTAATTTGACCCGTCAGTTTCGTAGCTGCTAGGTCCGCAATCTGGCTATTTGAAATTGTACCAGACAGCTTGGACGTAGCGACACTCGCAATCTGTGTATTAGTAATCTGTCCAGTTAGCTTGGTTGTGTCGATACTAGCGATTTGGGTGTTAACAATGGTACCAGTCAGTTTACTCGTATCAATGCTAGCAATTTGCGTGTTTGTAATCGTACCAGTAATGTCAGCGGCAGGAACCGCAGATACCCAAGCGCCTCCATGTCGGCGGTATAGCTTACCATCCGTGGTTAGGTAGACTACAGTTCCATTGGTTGCACTGCTAGGAAGCGATGTAACGGTCTTGATTGGGCTGATGCCAGATGCAAACTTCGTTTCATCAATGATACCAGCACCAATCTGGTTGCCATCTAGCGTTCCGGTGATTGTGGTGGCAGGAACAGTCACATTTGGAATTGGACCGACAACCTGCGTACCAGTAATGGTTGAGTTGGTGTTGATCGTCGCAACCCAAGCCGTACCTGAGTAGGTGTATAGCTTCTCGTCAGTGGTGCGGAACACCATGCGGCCCGAGAACAGGTTTGTCGTTGGAAGCGCGTCTACGATTTCGTAACCGCCCTTGATCTTCCCTAAATGGTAGACCTTGTCAAACACACGACCCGCGTAAGCACCGCTACCAGTTGCGCGGATAGTCAGACTTGCGCTGTCCACCGAACCATTACCAAACTGGCCAGTAGCCGAACCCGCACCTGTGATGTTGACGTTGCGGCCGGAAATGCTGGTGGTCAGGTTCTGTGGGTTGCTGACAATCGACAGGGTAAAGCTGGTGGAAATGTCCGTTCCAGCCGAAGTCAGTTGCATGGTGGTGGCTGCGCCTGAGTAATCAGCCGAAGCACCGTTGGCATACGCAGGAAGTGTCTGTGCCTCTGGCTTTAGCGCAACCTCAATTGCAGCCGTACCAGCCGGACCGGCGGGGCCTTGTGGACCCTGTGGGCCAGTAGCACCTGTAGCGCCGGTTGCACCTGTAGGACCAGTCGGACCAGTCGCACCAACGGGACCAGTTGGACCCTGTGCGCCATCTTGTGCAAGGATTTGTGGTGCTGCCCACTCGCCAGTTGGAATGGTGTCAGTTGTACCGCTCGATGCAGCCGTGGCCGTAATCACCCAAAGCGGTTGACCGTTGGCAGCGGGAATCGTTTGCGCCCAGCTATTGTTCTGACCCGTAAGGATGTTGGTCGAGAAGGTGTAGGTGCAGGTTGCGCTAGGTACGGGAGGCGTTGAAGCTGCCCTGCGGTACAGATAGACCGTTGCCGTATTGAGGCCATCGCCACCGTTCTGTGCGAGTACGGTTGGCGCAGTCCACTCATTGCTAGCAATGGTGTCAGTTGCGCCGTTTGAGCTGGCGGTCGAGACAGATACGTAAAGCGGATCGGTCCCGCTAGGAACGCTAACCGTCCAGCCATTGTTCAAGCCAGTCAGCGCACCAGTTGTGAAGGTGTAAGTGCTGGTGGTGCTTGGCAACGCAGGGGTTGAAGCTGAACGCCTGTAGATAAAGACTGTAGCGTTGTTCAGACCAGCAGGACCAGTCGGACCTTGCGGACCAATCGGACCCTCAGGACCAAGCGGACCAGTTGGCCCCATTTCACCTTGAATCTTCGTCCACGTGTAATCGGCTGGATTGGTGCCTTCTGTTGCAGTCGTTTTGTTCGCTGCGATACCTACGTAGGTAGCGTTTCCACAATGTCCTTGTCTGCGCTGTTGAGCAGTCGCACCAGTTTGTCCGACAATCCCTTGCCGTACCGTTGGAGTGCAACCGCGTGACGGATTGCCCTATCTTGAAGCTGCTCGTTTACCGACATTACTCACCTAGGGGTGCGATAGGCGGCAAGTCGATTTGCTCTTCCGAAATGCGCTGCGCTTCCACCTCAGGATCAAAGTCCAGCGGCATCAATTCGCCCTGCTTCAACGCTTCGTGCAACGTGCGAAGCGATAGCTGTCCAGCAGTGTTCAACTTGGCGAGGAAGTCACCAACTTGCGGCGACATTGGCTGCGGTACGAAGTCTAGGTTGAGTGCGTAGCTTAGAGGCTGTCCATCAATCCAAACGCCCCACTTGCCGTAGGCGCGTTCGATGCGGCTTCCGATGCGCTTGGTGAAATCTGCCAGCATTGCGTTTTCAGCGGCGCGGCGGATTAGCTGCGTCTCGGCAGCTTCTGGCGCTGGCTTTTCAGGGGCAAGGATGGAATGCCCGATCGCGCTCAATGCGTCCTTGGTATCACGCATCTTGTTGATGACGAGTTCTTGGCCCTCGGGCTTGTATGTGTGCCAATCAACCTTCACATTTGGGTCTGGAAATTCCCAAACTGCGCCGGGTTCAATTGGCCACTCCATTGTAATCTCGTTCCCGTCATCATCCTTCGACGGCACATAACCAGTGACAACGGCGCGTGGCGCTTGGGTAAGGTGGATTGCAGCGGCTAGATCGCTTTCCAACTGGTAGTGCTGGTGGTTCAATCCAACGGCGTTTTCCAGCAAGCTAGGTGTTGGTGTGATGCTGTCCTCGGTGTTGAGCAGCACAAAAGGGATCTCGGATAGCGGCTGGCCATTCTGCTTAGGGACGTAGCGTTCAATCCAGCGAGCAGTTGAGCGCGAGGGCTAGCAGTTAGGGTCGGGTCTTTCCTAAAGATGAGCCCCATCCAACCCTGCGCAATCTTGAATGCGGCTGGAAAGAAGCCTGTGCGCTGTAGGTGTGCGTTGTATTCCGCAAAGCTGTCATCCACCCGCACTTTAGGCAGGTAGAGTTCGCCCTTGCTCTTTACGGCTTCCTCACCATCAACGAAGTCTCGATTGCGCTGCCAGCGGGAATGCCACTTCTCAATCTCTGGTGTCGGTGTGTTGATTTGCTGTGCCAAGTTAGCCCTCTGCCCATAAGTTACGTCGGTCAGAGGAAGCCCCTGACTCTGTACTTATCCGGCGAAGGTCAGAGTTATCTACGGTAGCCCTTGCGGCTAATTCTCACGCCCGGAATGGATCGCTTCTCAGCGCCAAGGTCGAACAATTCCGTTAGACCCCACACAACAGCGTCCATCCTGTCCGGTGACTTCTTGCGGCTGGCGGGACTACCAAAGTCACACATCTGGTTTTCTAGTTCCTTGAGGCTCCCAACGTGATGAACGACACCACGCTCATACTGTGCAGCAACAGGTTCAGCGCGGCTGGCTTTGCCACCCGTTGTAGTGGTAGCGGACACGAACTTGAGCGGCACATTGGGGAAGTGTTTGCGCAAGGTGGACTCTAGCCACAAACCGCCTTGGTTCTTTTCCATGATGACACGACTTGCGCCCCATTCCCTGTAGGCTTCCGCGATTACCTTACAGGCGGCGTCTGGCGTGTAGCGAGCGGACAAGTCTTCCAACACCACGGCATGTTCAGTATCATTCGCATCAAGGTAGATGCCCTGAACCGTGATACCCGTTAAGTCGCTCTTAGGATCGGCTGTAACAGCGGGGTCAGCGGATACAGTTACGCGGTTGAGTTCAATCCCCTCCTGCTCGCGCAAGTGCTGTAGGGTTTCCTGTGGCGTGATGACATTCTTGGGCTTTGGAATGCGATTGTTGACGAATACCTTTTCCGTGAACAGCGCGTGTTGGTTCTGGTCCGACCATTCACCCTCCATGTAACGCCTACGATCCTTAGCGCCCATGAGTTCTAGGTTCTCCAAGTAGTCCTCAGAGAGATTGGCTTGGTTGGAGAAGGTACGGAGTTTGCAGTTTACCCATTGCTCAGGGCGTGGAATGGCATCGCCATCCTCAGGGTTAATCCCCTGCATGAAGACCTTGTATTCCCAATCGCTGTAGAAGCGTGGGTTGCAGTCGAAGAACATCTTGTTCTTGAGGACTTTGCCATCAACGGTTTTGCGAACAGCACGTAGTCGGTTGAGCAAGACGTTTACGGTAGCGTAGGATAGTCCATCCTCATTGCACTCATTGACCCATACAGTGTTGAACTCGTCACCAAGCACTTTGGTTAGACGGTTCTCATCCAATCCATTGAAGAACAGCTTGGACCCATTTGGAAGGGTCACGGTCATGTCAGTGTAATTGAAAGCCTTAGCGGCAACCAACTGCGCATAAAGGCCGGGGAAACCTACTTGCAGAACTTCAATGAGCGTCTTGTCGAAAAGCGTCTGCTCACATGATGCACGGGTTAGACGGAAGATAGCATGGCGTGAGTCCGGTGCCCGCAAAGCACGAAGTAGGACGATGAACATGATTAGCCATGATTTACCGCTACCTGCCCCTCCATAGAACAGATGGAATTTATGGTTGTTAGACGTAGCAAGGGCATACGCTGCCCGCTGATCGTCATTAAAGCCTTCGAAGTTAGGCCGGATACCTTGTGGTTTAGTTTTAGTGGAAGTGCTCGCCATTCCAGTATTTACCGGATGACAAGCTAAATCTGTGAAGCTACGGCATAGCGTTTAGTGAATTGATGGAAGGAAGCGTATGAAGAAACTACTTCTAAGTCTGGTACTAGCTGGAATGGCCACAAGTGCAACCGCTCAGGAAGTACCTTTTACGAACATGTCAGACGCAAACAAGTGCGCAGTCGGTTCTACATTCGGTGACGAGGGTAATACGTTCTTTGGTTATGGTAAGGAACGCGGAAAGCCAGCAGCGTTTATCGTGGGCAATGATCTATGGGACATTGCGCCGGGGGATGATCTAGGTGTGATCGTACTGGAAAACGCAGATGGCGAAGCGATTACCTACACGAAGGCGATTGCGGGTGAAGGTGGTTTCCGATTGGTAACGAGTGTGAATGACATTAAGCGGCTGCTAGACAATGACACTGTAGGCGTAAGGGTGGTGCGAGACGGTGTGGAGATTGCTAGGCTGAACTTACCATCCACTCCGAGCGGTCGTGGTCTAACGTACTTCAATGATTGCTTGGCTATGCGCTCTGACTTCTGACAGGTTTTGGCACGGTAGAAGAAAAAATACAGGAAGGGTGTGACAGGTTTTAGGTAGGTCGAATCTACGGAATGGGCCTATCCAGCCAGCGGTACCCGAGGGGGGGTAATACACCCCCTTCATTCTTAGGTCGCTCCCTACTGTCCTCGGCTGTAACGACTGATGCAACGGACATTGTTACAGGAGCCTACCATGCAATTTGTCGCCTATTACCGTGTGTCCACTCGCAAACAGGGTGACAGTGGGTTGGGTTTGGAAGCGCAGCGTGAGGCCGTGTCCCGTTCCATAGTGGGCGATCCCATTGCAGAGTTCGTCGAGGTGGAGTCTGGCAAGTCCAACACTCGTCCTAAGCTACTAGAGGCTCTTGCCCTGTCTAAGCTAACAGGTGCCGTGCTGGTAGTGGCAAAGCTGGATAGGCTTAGCCGCAATGCCGCATTCCTCAATACACTGTTTGACAGTGGGCAGGAGGTCCGCTTTGCAGACATGCCGTTTGCCGACCGCTTTACCATTGGCATCATGGCGCAGGTTGCGCAGTGGGAAGCCGAGACGATTAGCAAGCGCACCAAGGAGGCATTGAAGGCGGCTAAGGCACGGGGCACTAAGCTGGGTGGGGACCGTGGCAACATAAGGGCCGTATCTGCCCTAGGAAGGGCGGAGAGTGCCAGAGTGCGTACTGAGCGCAGTCAGGAGTGGAAGGCCCTTGTTGAACCCCATGTGGCCCTTGCACGGGCAAGTGGATGCACCACCCTGCGCAGCATTGCTGACTACCTGAATGAGCGCCACATAAAGACCGCTAGGGGTGGGCGCTGGCATGCTGCTAGCGTGGGGCGTCTGGTGGGATAAAGATCGCCGCTAATTGCTGAACACTCATGCCACGTATGTCTGGAAGTGTAGGGTTGTCGTTCCAATGGTTCCGTACATGGCAAGCAATGCTAAGCACCAGCTTTAGTTGAATGTCTTTGGTTACACTGTCGATGTAGTCTAAGTCTGCAATGATGTTGCTCATCTACCAGCGTAAACAGCCGCGCGGGTCTACCAGTCAATAATTAAACGCCATCCCCACCATCACCATCAATGATGATACCGTCTAGGATAACAGGGTCGTGATGGATAACGTCTACCTGTTGCTTGTCGCCAAAGTCCCTGCGGTTAGTCTTGCTCATAAACCAGCGGTTCTGTGCTGCTAGGGCTTCATCGCGTCTAAAGTCACCCGTTGATAGCTTTCCACCCCGTAGGATGTTGTTATTCACGCTATGGCCCAGCATGGAGAACATCTCCCATGCGCCGCGCAGTTGATCCTTCAATTCTGGATTAGCTTCCATCCAACGGTAGATGGTTCTCACGTTGGGCATGTCTGGTTTGTCACACGCTTCAATGAGGTCGCCATAGGTAGCAACTGTCTCTAGGATGTGCTGCCAACGTTCAGGTGTGAACTTAGTCGGCTGTCCACGCTTGCGAGCTACCTTCTTGGTAGTCGTTTGCAAGGCTTTGCTACCAGTTGCCATCTGCTGTCCAATGGCAAGCTGCGCTTCACTCTTAGTTGTTTTGCTGTTTTTGGCCATGCACCTATTTAACCCAAAAGGGTTCAAGGTTCAGTCTGTGCTTAAAAAGGGTGGTCTTTTACCCATTTGCCAGTTTCCAAACCATAGCAGCATCTAACCCTTCTTCACTTGCTATCTGGTAGACCTTAGCTGCAATCACTACTGGAACGATAGGACCAAAAATGTCTAATGGAGACTGACTGAACCATTCCAGTGGGTAATTTTCACATTGTTCATAGAACTGTCTACGAGTTTGTCCCAATGCCCTTAAAGTTCGGTCCGGTACGTCCAGCGCCTCATACACTGCCCAATCTCGTCTTGCGCTATCAAAATGCTCGTACAGTTCATCTAATGTCACTTGTTCACCTGTAACTTGTAAAGCATCTGCAATTCCGCAATTGGTCTATCCATCATCTTCCATTGGAGTGCCATCTGCTTAATCGCTTTGCCTTGCTCTAGATCATTTTCACACTGGACTTTCTTCTCTTTCAGTATGGCTATTTCACTTTGTAGCTTGTCCGTGTTGGGTAGGTCTTTGTTCCTACGTAAGCGCCATAGATCGACTAACTTCAAGTCCACATTGCGTTTGGCTTCTGCTAGTTTGTCTCCTAGCTCTTCCATGTATGTTTCTAACTCAGTCATGTTCAGTTTTCTGGAGGGTTAGTTCGCCAGTTTTGCCATTGCTTGACGCCTAGCTTCGGATCGAATGTAGCTTTGCACTCTTCCACATCGTCGTTGGAGATTAGACCGCACATCAACATAGTCTGATAGCCAGCATACAAGGCCGCAGTTACATCTTTCCCATTCGTGTAGGTTTCATTGTAGGTATCTTTTACAATACATGTGGCATCGTCTCGGAATAGCTTAACGAACGTCAACACACACCAATCATCTTGTGTTAGCTCTCGGGTCATTTGTTTGCCTCTTCTGCGCGGCGCTTTAGGAGGGCATACGTCTCGTTAGACACCTTTGCCATTGCTACTGTAACCAGGAGGGACAAATCATCATCGAACTGCATCTGTGCAATTCGCATTCCCTGACTGAGTAGCTTTTGCCTATCCTCGCTAGTGCCTATCTCGCTTTCCCGATTGTTTTCGGCTATTTGATCAAGTGTCCTCTTTGTCTCTAATGTAAGTTGCTTCCATTCATGTTCTGTCATTTGCTTGCCTCTTCTTCTGGAGGGTTTCTCAGTGCTTTTGGTGGGTAGGTACCGTGTGGCGCTTGTGCGTCGTAATACAGTTCATCTGGATAGGTCCAAGGTAGTCCCTCTGGCCTCTTCCAATCACTCGTCTTACCTTCTCTGATTGCTAGTTGGTGCAGCCACCAGTCGCCAACCATCTTACCTGTAAATGTCATTTGCTTGCCTCTTCTTCTGGAGGGTTATCTGTCACGGCACATGGCATTGCCACAGCTTCGCGTCTTGCCTGTGCGTAGGTTGGATAGGTAAACTATCGTTTCTGTCCCGCAGTCACACCTTGCCCTAAAGCGTCGCATCTTAATTGCTTTTTCTCTACCACATACATCGTCATAGCCTTTGGTTTGTACCTCTTCGATTATGCGCAGTTGTCCGAACCGCATTCCATCGGTAATTTCTACCTTACGTGAATGAGTGTGGATTGGTGACTGGCGAGGCGCACATAGGACGCGCTTTGTCTGGTACCGCTTCCTTGGAGGGTTAAGCCCGTATTTTTCTGCTAGCTTGTCACATGCAATTTGGAGGCTTTCGTTGGACAGATCATCCAGACGTTCCAATGTAGCTTGACATTGCTTTCCCTCATTGAGCAGCTTGCCTAGTTGCTCATTGTCATTTGCTGCGATGAGGTGTGGTACAAGTTCAGCAATCGCGTCCACTCGTCTTTGGAGGTTATCACGCAGAAATAACTTTAGGTCGTCCTCCTGTGTCATTTGCCTTCCTCTTTCCTTTGTCCAAACAAAAACCCTCGGAGGGGAAAGAGATTCCTCCGAGGGTCCAAGGAGTTGGTGTCGAATGACTAAAGACACACCAACGTGAAACCGTACAAGCGTTCTAACTCTCTCCCAACGCTCTATGTATTTACCCTTTTACACCCTAAGGGGCTTCAAACCCTAAATTAAAATTCACTTTGCGTGACTTTTTAAGAAGGGCTCCATGTACTCATTCATAAAGCGGTTGGTGCCTATGTTCTCGTCTATGTCCATTAGGTCCGAGAAGGCTTCTAGGTCTTCCCTATCAATGATGAAGCTATTGCTGCCGAAGGTGAACATCACTGGATTGTCGAAACTGGTGTTGTGCTGTCCGCGCAGTATGCGAAGACCAAGCCGCATTCTCGTCAGGGCTTTTAGGCGGCTCTCAAGAATCATGACGTCCGCGCTAGTCATCAGTAAATCTCACTGGTGCCAGCTTTGAACAACTCACATTGCAGGGCGTCGTCAAAGGTGATGCAGACTTGGTGTAGGAGGTCCGAAGGGCTTGCGCCTATCTCGCAAACTTCATCGTACCATTCGGGGTGGAAGATCGCTAATTCATACAGGGGCGTGAAGTATGTGCGGAACAGGTAATCGCCCTCTGCAAGATTGCTTTGTGCCCATTCCATCTTGGCCATTGCCACTCTGGCTTCGCGCCTGACATTCTCGCTTTGTGCTTCATGCGCAGCGTAGAGCAGTTGCGCTCTTGCGTCCTCATTGCGCTCGTATGAAACCCAGCATGTGATTGGGATGAGGTGATTGGGGAGGTATGTCTTGGGGTCTAGGACGTTCTGTTTCATTGCAAGGAAAGCCTCATTAGCAGTGCCGTTTCGAGGTCATTCAGTACGAACGTGATCTTCTGTTTCCCGCTGTAGACATTGACTAAAGCGTCCTCCCGGCCATTCTTTCTGAGCCATTCAACGCCCTTGGTGTGCAGACTAAGAAACTCAACTATGTCTTGCTCATCGGCTAGTGGTAGCGTCGCTTTGTAGATTGCAGGGCAATGTATGCTCATGCCCCTATTTACCTAAATGTCACTTTTCTGGTTGCAATGTACCTAGACAGGTGCTTTCCGGTGTTCAGGCGAACAAGACGCACTAGGTAACAAGCACAACAGGAAGGTACTCAACATGGCTCTCGATTTTCTCAAGTCCGACAAGGAAGTCGCTAAGGAATTCCACGCTGCTCCGGTAGTGGACCCTGTGCCCGCGAAGAAGAAGCAACTGCTCACGAAGCTGGATAGCGTTATCGCTTCCGTGAAGAAGGAACCCGGCAAAAGCGTTACGCGCTGGTACAAGGTCAAGGAAGGCAAGGATGGTGCGTCCGTTGGCCTCAACATCGGCACCGTGTCCGTAGTGGGCAACACCACGGGCCAAACCAGCAATGACGAAATCATCAAGGCCGACGCTGTTGCGTTCTTCGAGGAAGCCAAGAAGGCTATCGAGAAGGGCGACATGGACGACATGATCCGCAAAGCATGGGAAGGACGCGATCAGTCCTCTGCTAGCACTGCGCAGCGCGCACCTAGCGACACTGTTCGGGAAATTAAGCCCGAACTTACGCACCGTCGCAACGTCAAGCGGTACGGTGAGGAACGCGCAAACGAGTTGCTTGACGCCAATGTCGAGAAGAAGGGCTGGAACAAGGCCGAAGTCCTTAAAGCCTACAAGGAATTGCCGCCTCTCGACTAAGCTACAATCCAGCTAGTCTACAAAAGGCCCGCTACCTAACTGGTGGCGGGCTTTTCCTATTGTTGCATCACCCCTGAGCCTATGGCTTGGGGGTTTTCTGTATCAGGGCCATAGAGGGCCAGAATGGCTGGCAAATGGTTTGGTGCAGTTGGTAAGCGGGAAAGGTATTGCCGCCTTCCTTGACCCCTTAGAGGGCGTCCTACGGCGTATCTGCCCCCTTAGACCCCCAAGCTATGACGAGACGGTAGCACGGGTTTGGGATCTGTCTACAAAACAATTCGCTCGACAGATTTGGGATTCGTGAGAGCATTCAATTGTCAGCAACGACGCTGACTTTTTAGGAGAATGAAATTGCACTGTTCCGTATTTCTGTCGCTACCTATGGCTTACAAAGACTACTTGAAACCCCATGATCCAGCAGAAACCATTAGCGCGATAAAGCGTGAGATGGCCGATAATACCTGCACCGTTTTGGAGTTGATTGATAAGTGGCTACAGACCCACTGTGATAGCAAATTGGAAAAACAGGTTGACGAAGATACTAGCCTCGAAGCTGAATGCCTTGTGCTAGACTTTGACCGACTAGCGTATGCTATGGCGTTCATAGATGTGTTTGGTGGTAGCTTAGCGCCTGTCTACGATACGCCTGCTGTAGCTTAGTCATGGTTGAAGCGAGAGCGTTGGTGCGCTCTCGCTTCGCTTGGTCTCCAACCCTCAAGCTGTCGGTAGTTATACCACGATGCAGCCGATACGCATTGCATCCTTGGTGTACTCGCGCAGCGTTTTCTTCGCGGTAAAATGAATGTCCTGCTCAACGCGCAAGCCGCCGGGGCCTTCTACGCTGTAGAGTTCGTGGAGGCATACATCGCCAAGTTCAGGCGTACCAAATCCTAGATCGCAGAGGCCGAATGCGAGGGTAGTGCCGGGTTCAAGCTCTGTGAGCAGCCATGTGCCTGATGCCCAAGGGATGAACAGCTTGCAGGCTGGCTTGTAGTCAATTTCCTTGCTGGTGCCTTTGACCTTAGCTTGCTCGCGCCAGTTGTTCTCCAACTGATCCCGCGTGTCACCCTTGAGTATGTTGTACCAGTTCATCTGTTTGCTCCGTGTTGTGGAGCAATGTCAGAAGACACCAGCGACCCTGAATGTCATCCAGATTTTTGGTTCACTATGCCTTGCAGTGTTTTGAGGCGCGTCTTGCAGTCCTCATGGGCACCAGCCAATTCCGCAATGTAGATCGCTAGCTTGGTGTCGTCCGTTACCGTGGAAGCGTCAGGCGCATCTAAGCACTCGAACAGCGGTGCGGGGTACTCAATCCTTGGTGGAGTTGTCTGCGTTGTCTGACAAGCGGCCAAGAACGTGCCTAACAGCAGGACTGTCAACGCATTGCGTAGTGACTGGATAGGCATGTACCTCTTCCTTGATGGTATCGGTGCGTTCAATAATCCGCACTCTCTCGGTTTCGTTTGAGGCCATCCCACCTACGATTGCTTCATAGGTTGTTTTGGTAGCTTCCAACTCTGCTACCTTGTCATCTAACTCGTTCTGTAGATTAGCAGCGCGCTCAATCGCAGCGTTGTAACTGCGCCATCCAAAGTAGGCAGTTGAGCAAAGCCCGATAACGAACAGCGCGAGTAGAAGGTACTTGATAGGGATAGCAGGCATGTACCTACTTAGCCTTATCGACGAGCCGTTACCTGTATCTGCATTTTCTGGTTGCTCTTACTCCTGAATGGCGTCTTTTAGATCTGTTACCAACTAGCACAAGGTAACAGACATGCAGATCGTAGACCTCGAATTCATCGTAACGCAGATTCAAGAAAATCTGGACCTCGACGCTACCTACTGGAACGAGAACGAAGGCTGCATCAAGTTCGATGAAACACCGGTGTTTTACACGCGGTACGAAGATCACTTTATGATCGAGATTGACGGGGTGGAAATGGAAGTGCCGCGTATCTAACGCCCATACAGCAAAGCTAAGGACTAGGCGCTACAAGTTAGCGCCTTTTCCATGTCTGACCCTTACAGGGCTGCACAGGGGCATCTTAGATAGAGTGAGCCTCTAGCGGGGTTTGGAAGGACTACGTGTATGGAACGCATAGTCACCCGCACTAGAGACTCAACAGCCGCGATAACGCCATACATGTAGCTGTCAAACACTATCCTGTAATTTTACTTGCAAGGTAGATGATTCGTGCTAGATGCGCGATTGGAAGGACTACATTGTATGGACGAGGATGTACTACGTGAGGCTATCAAACTAGCCTTCGATCTACCAGAAGATTGCTCACAGCTAGAAGCACTAGCGAGGCAGTTGGACCTACTGTTAATGGCGAGTGATACGGGACAAGACATAGACGCAGCTATGTGTTCCTTCCTCGCTAGGACGGGAGGAGGGTCGCCCTCCCGTCCATTTACCCCGCTTCCACCCGTTGCAACTGTGCCAGCACTTGCGCTGGTAGTTGCTCCCTGTGCGCCTTAGCGTCTTCAACAACGTCAATAACGTCGTGTGAGCCATCTGCGTTTATACGGATGCTGAACAGGTCCGTGTGGACGTAGGTGCGCTTGTCTGGATAGCAGGTCATTGACCCTATGATGTTGCGCAGCGCGTGGCTTACTTTGGAGCGAGCAGCGTAGCGGACTTCCTCGTCCTTGTCCTGTAAGCTGCCCCGTACCTCTCTGACGCGGGCAATGTGTTGTTCGGGGCTTGCGCTGCCCTTGGCTCCCGAAAGCTCTTTGCGCAGGGCTTCGTTATTGTCACGCTCTGCGCCTATCTCTTCCTCTAGGTCGCCAAGCCTGTTTGCCAGTGCTTCGCTGAACCTAGCAGCGAGGTTGTCTACTAGGTTTTTGGCCTGTGCTTCCAAGTGGGTGATGTGGCGTTCACGCTCCGCGATTGCGTTCTCAATCTCGGCAATGCGATCCGGCATGGCGAAGTCGCGATTGTCGAGCGCACTTGTGAGCAACACATCGAGGATGGTTGTTTCCAAATTCTCGTATCGGATGCGCGTCTTGTTGGTGCATCCTGCCGAACGGCGGTTGCTATTGCAGCGGAATGAGGAACGGTCTGTGCGAACCGTGTAGGTCCGCTTTTCGCCCTTCTTCGTCTTGTGTTGGACCTTGCGGTCCTTCCGCTGTTCCAACTGATAATACATTTTGGAACCGCATTCCGAGCAGCTAGCCAATCCTGCGAACAGGTTGCGCAGTCGGCTTACCTCCTTGCCACCAATCGCCTTTCGCTGTTGCTTTGTCGCCTGTGCTTTGTTGAACAGGTCCGTTGGTACAATTTGCGGATAGTAGTCAGGTATCACGATGCCCTTGCTGACAGCGTGGTGTGACGCCTCGCTATGCTTGCGAGACTTGGGAGCAAACTCACCTAGGACTGCGCGGTTCTTGAGCAGCTTGTGCAGGTAGGCAGTGTTCCAGCCATTGCCCTTGCGTGAGCCTCGCGCCCATGATGTTTCACCGCGTCCGTTTATGTCTCGGACGATGGATGGCAGTCCTTGTCCATTGACGTACTTCTCGTAGACCTCGCGGACAATTTCGGCCCTGTGTTCGTTCGCCACACATTCGCCTGTCTTGGGGTCAATTTCTAACCATGCTGGCAGATGCTTGCTGAACGCCTTGCGGTCGCCATTCTGGATGGCTTCAATCTTTGCATCCCACGCCTTGCGCAGTCGCTTGCTCTTGTCGTCACTGGCCCTGTGGTCAGCTTCCGCTTCTACGATAACGGTAATGACTTGCCCCATGTCGGGCTTCTCGAAAGCGTTGAACCTCTTCCCACCGTGGATGGTGTGGACGCTCATTCCATTAGTGGTGAGTGTCGTGAGAATCTTGAGGGCTTCTTCCCACCCTTGGCGCGTTAAGCGGTCCAAGTTCTCAACGACAAGCGCAGCACCATTTCGGAAGTGCCCTGCCGTAGCTTTGCGCTCAAGCTCGTACAAAGCGCCACCAGCTTCACGATGGACGCCAGCGTATGCGGACTTGCCCTGATCCGTGAAATCGCGTTCCTGCTGCGCTAGCGGGTCCGTGAAAGGGTAATCCCAATCGGAATGTTGTTTGATAAAGTCGCGGGCGCTTTCAAGCTGCCGCTTTAGCGAGGTGCCCTTTCCTTGCTCCATGCTGGAGAATCGGGCGTAAACGTATGCGGGGATTGTCATTGCTCACTCCAGAAAAGCACATTCCAGAGTTTTGTGCTACTGTCACAACGCGCATCAGATGATTGCAACCATGGCTGCGGGCTTCCAGCGGGCTGCCGGGTATTGCCATGACTTCGCGCCCGGCCTCTCCCGCCAATCGAGCTGTAATGAGGCTACCCGATTTTACCGCCGCTTCCACCACGAGCGTCCCGCTCGCCAGCCCGGCAATGATGCGGTTGCGGCTGGGGAAGTGGCTTCCACGCGGTTCGGTGCCCGGCGGTTGTTCTGCAAGCAACAGACCTTCGGTAGCGATCCGATCCTGCAACTCCGCATGCTGGGGGGGATAGGCAATGTCGATGCCGCTGGCGATCACGCCAATTGTGTGAGGAAAAGCACCCTCGTGCGCAGCGCCGTCGATGCCGCGGGCAAGACCCGAAACGACTGTAAGGCCCGCTTCCGCCAACCCTTTCGCAAATTCGCGGGCCAGCTTGACCGCCGCCGCACTGGCGTTGCGGGCACCGACAATGGCCACGCATGGTCTGACGGCAAGAGATAGATCCCCCCGCCATGTCAGGATCGGCGGCGCGCCTTCGATTTCACGGAGCAATGCGGGATAGCCGGGCTGATCGTGGAAAAGGTATTTGGCGCCCGCTTTGCGCACGCTTTCCACCTCGCGTTCGACCTTTTCAGCCGGTATCGCGCGGTACTGTCTCCCGCCACGTTTTCCCAGATCGGGCAGCGCTTCCAATGCCTGCGTCGCGGCGCCGAAACGCTGCAGCAGCATGGCATAGCTGACCGGGCCGATATTGGGAGAACGCAGCAAGCGTATTCGGGCGAACGCTTCCTCCTGCGATAGCGCCGGATGCGCGGGTGCGTTCATTTCTTGCTGCCGCCGACCTTCGGTTCATCTCCCTTCATCAGGCGCGTGATATTGGCGCGGTGAAGGTAGATGATTACCACCGCGATTGCGGCGAGAACCGGAAAGAACTGCGGGTATCCGAACAAAGGTGCGGCGGCGGCGGCGGCGACCACCGCAGCCATACCGGCAAGCGAAGATACCCTGAAAATTGCCAGCACGCTGAGCCA
>FUFK010041221.1_pt1 | contig 30625 bp, 47 predicted proteins | sample 1021851 | NCBI WGS metagenome assembly FUFK01 (sample SAMEA51879418, study PRJEB19060) | metagenome | reverse complement strand
TCTCATCAACAAAACTCTTGAGCATGTAATCAGGTGCGTTGAGGTGTTCGTCTTTGATCTGTGGTTGTACACTAGCTTCTTGTAAAAGACGCTGTGCACGTTTGAGATCGCTAAGTTGCTTCTCAAATTGAGATAGCTTTTCTGTGGAGGTCTTTTGGTGCGTCTTGATGCCCTCAAGGATCGCTTTTGCCTCGTTTACAAGTGTTTTATCACTCATGTGTTACTCCTGTTAGGATAAAAGCGCATTGAGAAAGGCGCGCTCTTGTGGGGTTAAAAATTTGTCTTCTTTTTCTTTGTCTTTGTCATCCTCATCATCCATCTCACGATCTTCTTTGGACTCCTCATCATCGTCATGATATGAGCGATCCTCCTCGATCTCCTCATCGGGATCTTTCATGGCGTCTTGCTCCATATCTTCGGGCATGTCGTGGCGTGCATAGGTCACAACAACCACATCATCACGCATCTCCACATCAAGGATGTGTTTGAGGTTTGAGATTTTGAAATTACGATTTTGCATATCATATCCTTTGGCGGCAACAGCCTCACCATTTGCGGGGATCGTTACAATTGAGATTTCGAGGAGTTCGGCTTTATCGAAGTATTGCCCGCTTTGACCATGTGCGGGGTGCGACTTTTCCAGCATCGATCGGGGTGTTGCGTCGATGGGATTGAAGCCCACACTAACCGCATTGAGAAAGCCCGCCTTTGTTTTGCGTGCAACTTCTGCGGCCTGTGGATCGTCCATGTCAAACTTTACATCAACCATGAGCTTTCCATCAACAACCTCAACCTCACCTTTTCCAATGGGCAAAGAGTTTGCGTTGTGGTTGAGCAGAATCACAGGGTTTTGTTTGTACTTGCTGAGATCCCATCCGCCTTGGTTGATTACATCACCATAGCGATCGGCGTTGGCTGTGGAGGCAATAAAAGACACCACAGGGCTATCTTTGGACGCATCACGCAAGATCTCGCATTGTAGATTTTTGATGTACATAGATCACCTCTAATGTGTATATACACCAAATGCGGACAATTTGCAACGTATAGCGATCACGCAATAAAAAAGAGCGCCATTGGCTACGTGATACCAACAACGCTCTAAGATCCAAACTATCGACAAGAATGAACTTGCAAGATTTATCTAATACCGAGATCCTCGAAGGTCAACCCTTTTTCTTTGAGAATCGCCCGCACCTTCGCACGACCGAAGACCTTGATCATTTTACGTATTTGTTGTGCATCTACTTTGCGCATATGCTTTGCTCCTTTGTTGTTTGTGGTGAGATAGATTGCCGCTGAGAGGCATGAGAGGATCATCAGGATAAAGAGGGCGGGCTTGACGATGTGCACCGCTACGAACACAAGGGCGCTCATTGTGCCGCCCCCGTTTCAACGTAGTCCGCATATTCGATCTCTTGGATGTTTTCGAACTCAAATACGATAAGATCATATGTCGCCTGTGTCTTTTCAAGTACATGCCGCACGCCGTTTTTGTATGTAATGATAATTACTTCTCTTATTACTTCTTGATTCATTGTTATTGCTCCTTGTTGGGTGTCTAATTTTGGGATTCGGTGGAGTACTTGCCACAGTACTCGTGAATTTCTCTTGATAGCTCTATGTATTCATGATGATCCTCTTTGTGATAGTCCTCACGGCCACGAAGATAATCTTTACTATCGCTTGTTGGAGGCCACAACGCCTCCTCATATCCTTTCATGTATAGTTCTTCTTTGGTCATTGTTGTTGCTCCTTATCGCTGTTGTCTGTATTGGTTAAGTGTTTGCGCACAATGGAAGCACATGTACCCGCCTTCGACTTTGTAAAATGCGAAACACTCAGGGTTTTCTTTTTGTGCTTTGTAGCGTGTTGGTTGGTTTGAGAATGTCATTGTTATTGCTCCTTGTTGGGTTATGCCCGCTCAAAGGCGGGCGGTTGGTTGTTATGCTTGATAGCACTCAAGCATGTATGTGGATACCTCACATTCAAGATCGTAACTTCTTACAAGATCATTCCAGAGTTCCATTAGAATCATATCGCCATTGATGATCGATCTATCCGCTTGCAGCCAATTTGTGATCTCTTCAATTCCATCCTCACTCTCTTCATCAAAAATGCCTCCAAGCTCGTCATTGATCTCCTCCACTCTTGCGTTGTAATCCTCAATAAATGATTTATTTAGTTCGTTTGTTTCTTTGGCTACTTTCATTGTCTCGCTCCTTGTTGGTTACTCTTTCATTATAAGATAATGACAAAATAANGCAAGCACTTTTTTATTTTCTTTTGAAAAATAANTCNNNACACACCTCNTNNGCNTCTNNCTCNAGNNCNTTGCATGCGGCTTGTATGCTCTTTGTGTTGGCGATGTTGGCGATCTCATTACAATCGCTTTGCGAGGTTTGCGCATCGATTCCACGTTGTTGCATGCGGCAAAACAACTCACGACACAATAGATCGCCCTGTTCTTGCTTTACGATATACTCAGGTGCACATATCTCTTTGACAAGATCGAGGTTTGTGAGTTGCTTTTGTACCTCCACNTGNCCACGTGCAACCTCATCACCGCCAACCGCAACCACAACCGGATCGGGCTTCNTGTCACGTTTTGCGAAGAGCGTACCACCGACACCCACACCAAGCCCCACAACGGCCGCAATTATTATCTCCAACATCTTACCTCCAATCATCATACAACCACACGATCCACAATAATAAACACGAGATGCATAACAGCATCATAACATAATCATGGACGTACATTATTCTACGATCGGCAAGACAGTGCAACGGCAGTTTATATTTTCGGACGGATCGTTGAAGTTCGACGGGCTTGAGCCTTTTGCGCCTGTGGAGGGAACAACAAACATTTCATTGACGCCCACGATCTGNCCGTCGAGTTCTTGNTGTGTCTCACGCACAAGATCATCACGTGAGGATAACCACTCTTTGCGGATCTTTATCCCATCCGCCTGTGCGGTGTTATACGCTTGCTCACTTGCGAGGTTGATCGCTTTTGTGGATTCCGTGCGGGCAATGGTGCGTGATCGCTTAATACCAAAAGATGTGTGTTGTGAGATGTTGCCCGCAATCTCATCGATAGAATCACCCTCCAACAAGCCTTTCTCAATCACCTCTTTCATCTTGTTGGCGGTCGTTTGTGCGATGTTCATGGCTGTAAAATCCGAAGCCTCAACAGCCGCCTCACGTGACCCAAAAGTAAGATCGAGGGGTAGCGTTTTCCCTGCACTCTCATACACATCAAGGAGCGCATCATTGCCCGCCAAACTCCACACGCTCAACCATTGACGACCCAATCTTTTTTGAAGGATCTTCATTTCATCAACCATACCCAAGAGAGAACCCCAATCAATCNGGCGTGAGGTCTTGATCATTGCTCCCAANGAGTATANATCTATCAGCCCGCACAAGATACCTCTTTCTCGCTCCTCTAAGGTAATCATACACCAGTCTTTGCATTGCCTTTTCTGCGGGCTTTTGTGTCTTTTGGACCCACGATCGCCAACGCATAGATCGATCCTTCTTGCCCTCAATCTTACGCTTTTCCTCCTCGATAAGNTCNTTCATGTACGTTTGNCCTTTCTCNCCCACAACAAACCACTTGATNTGCGCAACCGTGCCCGCCAAGCGAAAATCTTGCAAGTGACGTGCCGCCCATGCCTCACGCTTGCGGATCGCCATCTCCTCAGTATCCGTTTTGGGTGTCTTGTCTTGCCTGTTTACAATAGGCTCAAGACGTCTATACTGGTTGTTACCCTCAATATTTCCACCTTTACGCCATATCGAAGGCCAATTATCTTTAAGGTCTTTGGCATAGTCCGCATCAAAAACCCTGTATTGGCTATTTGCTAGCGACACCNCACGATCATCACCTCTNGNAGGGAAGTTGGTNATCTCNTCGGCTTTCTCTTCGGGTTCTTCCCACGGGGCGATCGGTGCCGCCTCTCCAAAACGCTCATAAAGNGCTTTGATTTCATCATAAAGGCGTTCTTTATCCTTTTGCGTTGCTCCGCTCAGGTTGTAAAAACCCGCGCCAAATTTGGGCTCTCCTCGCACCGATGAGCCTGCGGCAATCACGCCACGAAATACCACCTTGAGATCCCCATTGATCATCTTTGCAATCGGTAGTTTATAGGCATCGGGATCATCTGTGCCGCCTCGATTCACAAAGAGAAAGGCTTGCGCGTACTTTTCCATATCGGGATCATCACCAAGGATCTTGCGCGCCTCTCTTTTGGTGAAACCCCATGCCGCATCCTTTGGTGCAAGCTCAAGATCCTTGTATCCAAAGATAAGGTGTTTTTGCTCCTTGTCATCTTCGGCATTGGAGAGCGGGTGCTCTTCGGGCAAGAGGTCGGTATCATATGGCCGCCTTCGATACTTGCCCGTACGAAGCGCATATAGCAAACCATTCACACGCCCCATTGCCCATTGTTGCCCACTGGATACCGATGGGCGCACGCTTTCGGGGTTAGATTCATAGGCGGCCAAACCTCGCCAATACGACACCGCAAGATAATTGCTATTCGTTAGCTTCTTCTTTGNGTTGTCTCCGTAATCCTCGTTGTGATCTTTGGCCTTTTTTTTTAAGCCCTTTTGCGTTGCCTCGGGCAGCGCATCCATTGCCTCTTTTGCGTTGCTCTTGAGGCCGTAATTGGTTTCCTCCTTTTGCTCTTTGGAGATGGTACGCAGGATCATCTCCATCGCCCGCACGTTTTGCCCTTCTTCATCGCCAACATCTTCGGCGGGTGATTCACGTTCATCAAGAGGCACAATGGGAGCATCTTGCATACCCTCATATGCGTACGCATCGCCCGCATCCATCCCGTTGAGGATATGTTTGGTTATGCGGTCAAGCTGTGCATTGCGTATATCTTGCAAGGCCTCAACGCCCGAATAATCCACCTCGACACGAAACGAAGAATCAAAGCGCTTTGCGATCTGTGTGAGCAAGAATGATAACCGCTTGCCTCTTTTGGTTTGTACCTCCCAATAGTTTTGGGCTTGTTGGCGTGAAACCGCGAAGTTGGCGCTATTGTCACCGAGTACCGAAGGAGGCACGCCAAAGACCGCGCTTATGGCTTGCCTTGTGTAGTCTCGCACGGCTTGAAACTCAAGATCACGGGGCGATACTTGCAACGGCTCAACGTTTACTTGCCCACTCAAGACCATTGCACCGCCTTCACTGCTCATACCTCTGTATGCGTCAAGAATCGCACGCCTTTGCTCGTAATCCCAAATATCCGCCTCATCTGCGGGCGATATGAGGATATCCGGCCGCCCCTTCTTCGCTGAATCTGCGGCCAGCTTTTGCGCGCTTATATCTGCACTGATCTCACGCTGTAAAGGTTGCACACCGCCAAGACCATACAAGGAATCCACACCCGCACCCCATGAGGCGCTTTGCGCATACACCACACGATCTATGGGATACTCAACAGCCGTGCCGCTATCGGTAAACTCAAAGCCCTTGATGCCCACAACGGGATCCGTGATGATTTTGGTCTGCTCAGGGTGCAAACGAAAGAGCGAGGTCGGCACATCGGTTGATCCTGCAAGGAGCACATAACACCCGCCCGACAACATAAGATCCACAATAAGCTGCTCACGAAACGAGAAACCATCCTTATACGTTGACGGTTGATCCATGAGATCCAAAAAGGGATGCTCTTCGATGATCTCACTATTCTCGCCTTTTCCTCGTATGAGTTTGATAGGCAAGGCGGCAAGGTCTTGCGATGCTCTTGAAACGGCCGCATATACGTAACCATGTGATGCAAATGCGCTCATCGACAACTTGACCGGATAGGGATTTGCAGCGCCTTGAGAGCGCGCCCAATCCGCACCGTGCGCAGGTCTTTCGGGTTTCTCCACAGGTTTTGCAAATGCCTTTGTGATGCGTTGCCAAAAACTCAACGGCTTTGCGGGTAAATCTTTGCTCATGTATCACCTCTTCTCTTGCCCAATATAGCACGATCACAACCGCATTGCCCAAATACAACAAAGGCCGCATGATGCGGCCTTGTGGTGTGGATCGCTATTCGTTAGATAGAAGTGATTTTGATACCATCCTCAATTGCAATTTCAACAATCTGTACACTTATTTCTTTATTGAACACAACAAGGTTTGCAGATCCTTTGGCGATCATCTTTGCCGCTGCAAGAGACTTGATTTCTTCATTTGTCAAGATGTCTTTAAGGCAGCTAACAGTTGAGCACACAAGGCCTTTTTTGCTGTAGAGGTATGAACACTCTGCAAGACGCTCAGCAATAAGAGTTGTGAGACCGTTGGCGATTGCGCCCATGATAAAAGATGCGTGAAGAGTTTCGGTTGTGAACATTGTTTTTCCTTTTGTTGTTTGGTTGGTGTTTTTATTGTATGTCATTCACTTATAATGTGCAACAAAAAAAGAGAAAACTTTTTTATTTTCTCATGTTGTCGCGGTGTTGTATGCGTGCCAATGCCTCACGAAATGCGATATCGGAAAGATCAAAGGCGCTCTTGATCTCCTCGTTTGGAAGCGCTTGATCACGCACAATGGCACCAATGAGATCATCGCAACCCTCTTGCCCGTGTTTGGCATCATACGCCATCACAAGGTTTCTCAAGCGTGAGCGGTGCGCAATAATCTCAAGCTGTAGATCAACGAGCAGATCGATCCCCCTTGAAAGCTTGCGTATCGATATGAGGATCCTGCCCTCAAGGCTTTGCGTATCTATCTCTTTCTTGCGCATCACATATCTCCAAAGAGGCTGAGTTGTGCGTTCTCTCGCTTGTATTCCTCTCTTGCCCATTGTAGTCGACCGTTGATAATCGGCAAGTATTCGGGCGTGATCTCCATACCCACAAAATCAAACCCTTCGAGGATGGCGGCCGCGCCTGTTGTGCCGCTTCCACAAAACGGATCAAGGATCACGGATCCCTTTTGCCCTCCTATCAATCGACAACACCAACGCATCAACTTGATCGGCTTGACTGTGGGATGGAAGTTCTTCACACCATCCTCACATCTTGTGCGGCCTGCGCCCGCTCTTGGGCTACTCAAGCCCTTATTATCCGCATCCCTACAAAGATCTACACCGCTTGTGTTTTTGAGATGATCAAGCCCCTCCTCACGCTCAGATCGTGAGGATTTGGCGCATTGATACAGGTTTGCAGGCCATCGACCTCCCTTTGGGGTGTATGGTGTTAGATCGCACTCTTCTCTATTTTTGGATTGCACATAAGATCCGCCCTTTGCGCTTATGTTGTTCGTCTTTTGGGATACCCAATGACGAGTATGATCCTCTTGAGATCCTACCCAACACGGATCACCATACCCAAAACGACACCCATCTATATTGATCGCACCTGTGCCATGTTTGAGGACGTTTTGTGCAATGGTCAAACCCTTTTCAAGAGGCTTGCGAAGCAACAAAGCAGGTTCAACCGCAGGCTTGAGAGCGGTACCAAACCCCGCCCACCTCTCATCCTCAATGCATGTATTTAGATTGTACGACTTTGGAAAGCCTGAGAAATAACACCAATGTATCATATCACGGATCCGAAACCCGCCTTTTTGTGCGGCCATACCCAAAGCGCACACCGTACGTGTTGAGCTAAAGGCGATCATGTGCCCTCCATGCTTCAAGACCCGAAAGCATTCGGCAAAGAAGTTGTGGCACGGCACAGCGGCATCCCACTCCTTACCCATAAAGCCTTTGATCTTGCGCCCCTCTTCGAGATCTGCCCACGTGCGGGCAATGCCATCGGGCGACATGCCATACGGTGGATCGGTTACGATTGCGTCAACACTGCAATCGGGTAGTTCTTTGAGGAGTTCCATGCAATTGCCGTGCATGATCTTTGCGTTTGGCATATCGTGCCACATGTCTTGATCAGTCATATCTATCCTTGTTTTATTGCCTGTGTTTGCGGTAACGGTACAAAAAGGCGCACTCATATCTCAACGCATCCATTCCATGATCATGGATCTTTTCTGGTTTGTCTTTGCCTTTGGCCTTGCTCCATTTGTACTTTCGAAATTCCTTAATAAGCTCTTTGCAGTTGCTGAACACCACAAGAGCGGGCTTGCTCTCCGCATTGAGTTTGAGGCGGTCTTTCACAAGACCAATCGTTTCCATCACACCCATATGCTTTGGCGCGGGCTTTGTGAGAATACCGAGCTCACGCGATAGAAGCAAGCGCCCATCTCTGCTCTCAGGATCCGCAACAACCCACCTCAGATCGGGATCCTTTGCGCCCAAAGCGAGCATCATGCGCCCGTTTTCAAGTGTGGTTTTTTCGGTCTTGAAATACTCTCTATAGACATACAGAACATCATTATCCTCATCATGTGCAAGCCACAGTGCCACAAAAGGATTACGAACTCCGAAATCAATGGCGACATCACGCGCCCAATGCTCAGGTATCTCGAAGGGTTTAACCACATGAATCGACCGATCAAACTCGGGATACACAAGCCCGCTTTGAGATGTGAACATACCGAAGAGGCGCGCATTCTGGCTTGCCTCGCTCAAGTGCGCAACCGCTCTCCTCAACTTGTTGCTCGATATGTACGGATTATCAAGACCTGATATCGCATATCGATCAAAGCCTTGCGGCGGATTATCCACAAAGAAGTCATACATAAAAGACAAGCCCTTGAGCGGTGTTGCGGTGATCAAGATCTTGCCTTTGGTATCCACAATGCGAAGCATACATTCTTCAAAGACCTCTTGATCGGGCTCCTCATCACACCACACAAATTTAACCGATGCACCTTGGAAAGCCTCACGCCCTGCGCTATCGCTCAAAGATACGATACGCCCGCCATTTGGGAGCCTCATAGCCGCGCGATCTTGTGCTCTCCATCTTGTATATCTTGTGCCCTGCGGTGCATATTGCTCAAGCTTTGGCCGCCCATACTCAAGCGCATCACCATAAGAAAGAGCCACATACCACACGGTTTGGGGTTTGCGTTGCACCAGATCTTCGGGCAAATCGTTGAGGCGCAACCACTCACGCACCCACCATTGATCACGACCTGCGGCAATGGCAACGGCCAATTGCGCACCGAATTGCGTCTTGCCCGCACGGTTTCCGCCTGTGCACAAATACGCCTCATCGCTATTCATGAAACGGATCGCGGCCTCACGTTGAGAAGTTCTTGTTTCCTCGACATCACACCGATCACAACGATATGAGCCAAGACCCACCATCCGCATCTCATGCCCGCAACCGCGCACCCGCTCGCTCTTCGAACCAAAGCCATCCCACCTGTGACAATGAGGCACCCAAAGGCGCGACAACGCCAAAGGATACCCGCGCATCACGTCGAGGAGCTGCCGCCTTGCCCGTTGCAAACTCATGCGCGCCACTTCTTGAGAATCACGTTGATCTCCATAAACACCTCATCGATCTCAAGATCTGCTTTGGGTGCAATGTATCGCGCGATGCGATACACAAGATCATCCGATGGCGGATACCCATTGAGCCACTTGTTGAGCGTCTTGATGTGCACAAAACAAGCCCCCGCCCACTCTTTGCGATCAATGTTGGAAGCGCCCACCAAAGAGATGAGGCTTGAGAAATACAGGCGCAGCGCCTTGCATTTCGGTTGTGGGTTTTTGGGCTTTCTTGGTTTGCGGTTTGGCTTTTGTGGCACACAAGTGACAAGGACATCCTTACGCATCGATCTCCTCATTGTGCACCTCTTGCCCGATACGCCTCTTGTATAGTTGAGATTACAGGCGCACCATGTATGGTGATGTGCGCCGCCTCAATGGTTTGCGCACCTTCTTTGGTGCCCACTGTAATTTTTATGGGCATGGCCTTTGTTGCGGTCATAGTCAGGAAGGTGCAATCGTCATCCGCATGAAGATACGCCACAGGATCCGCAACACCGACACCACGAAGCGCAACCTTGACCTTTTTGGTCAAATCCTCATCCGCTCCTTTGTATCGCTCCTCAAGGGCACGAACGATCTTGAGGCTTTGCGCCCGCTTGATGAGTGCGTCAAGATCATTGGAAGAAAGGCTCTCGATGTCGCCACCAAAAAGAGACGGTTGCACGGATGGCGGCTCATGTGTTGCCCATGATGGTTTGATGGTCACACCTTTTGGTTTGTGGTCACGATGCCAGACAACACACCGCATCTTTTGTGGATACACTGAAAGATCGCCGCCAAAAACATGATACTTGCGATCCGCGAATCCGATCTTACCTTGAGAGGCGAGGCGATACGCCGCCGCCCAAAACGACGCGTTATGCGCTCCGTTTTTGTTGCAAATCTCACGAAGTGTGAAGATCTCTTTTGGTGACGCTTCGAGGTATCCAAGAATCTTGCGACACGAGGCAAGCGAGTTGCGCCCGCGCTCTTCGAGGTCTGCTTTAATTTTTTCATTCATCATTGTTTTTACTCCTTGTTTTTGTTGTGGTTTTGTTTCTTCGTGCGTTTGCTAGGCAAATCGATCAGAAATTGGAAAAAACGACAATTTCTTTGTTTAAGATACATTCCTGCATGATCTACATTGAAAAATTGTTGATTTTCATTCATCATTGTTTTGCTCCTTGTTTTTTGAGTCTGATTATAGGTTTGTATTGTTGCTCTTGTGTGCCTGCGATCCCAAAGATCGCATAAAGGTTGTGGATCGCTTGTATGTAGTAGGTGTTTGGATCGTTGCGGTTAATCTGTTGTGCCATGACATGCACAAGGCGCGCATAACAGTACACAGGATCACGGCCTTGCCGCATGAACACACAGCGATCAAAAAGGCTTTTGGGGTACATCTCTCGCCCTGCAATGCGCATCTCATCGTACATGCTCAATCCTCATCAAGATCGATCTCAGGTGCTTCTATCACAGGAAGGATCTCTTTCTTGTATTCTTGCACCAATGCACGCACATCCATGCTCTCAGCATCAATCGTGATTTGCACGGGCGGCGGCGCGTCTTTTGTCATGCCGTGACAACGCTCAAGGAGCCACGCGGCCGCCTGCCATTGATCACGGCTTGCCTCTTTGATGGTTTCGAGCAAACCCAATGCGCCCTCAGCTCGTGCCCGCTCAAGTTTACGCACAAAAGATTGATACGGCTGTTTCCCCTCACGCCCTAAGTTGATCCACCTGTACAACGTCGACGGATCAAGGCCTGCGTAATGCGCCACCATCTCTCTTGTGTGTCCTTTGGATGTCGCCTCAATGATACGCGCAACAATGGCATCATTGAGCTTGAGAGGTCTACCCATCAAAGCACCTCGTTGAGGATTTGCCGGATGGCCTCACCCCGTGAGATCTTCTTTTCTTTGGCATACCTGTTGAGTTTTTCTAGCATCCACTCAGGCATTACGGTTGTGATTCTTGGCGAGTTTTTACCCTGTGTAGGACGCCCGCCCGCCTTAAGGATCTCATTATTTTCTTGTGAATAACTCATTTCTCTTGCTCCTTTGTAATCTTCTCAATCCTTGCCATCGCCTCAATTGCCTCCAATGGGAGATCGGCAAGATCAAACCCATTTCCACAAAGATGCATCAAAAACGCATCCCACGCATCAATAAGGCCTTGCGCCTCATCGATTGAGAGCGGTGATTTTTGTGCGTCTCTCAACCGCTCATCACCGCCCATGATTTGCTCTATCAAATTACTTTTGCTCATTGCTTTGCTCCTTGCTCTTTCGTGCCCATTCCTCAAGCGCGTCGAGGTGATAGCACGTCTTTTTGTAGCGGAAGCCCACACAATCACAAAGACGCGCCACGCCTTGCCCGTTGAGCCTCAAATATAGGGTTGTCTTATACTCTGCATCACTCCATCCGCAGGTGATGCGCTTGATCTCAAATGCACCACACTGATCGCTTTTGCGCTGTGGGTGCATCATGTCTCTTCGCTCTTTTGCCATTACTCAGGTATCTCCGCTTCGAGTTCCTGCGCCCATGCATCAAGATCCTCAGCTGTTGGATCTGCGGGCTTTTGGCTCTCCCACTCTTCGCTTGTGGTGATGGCGATGATCTCTCCTCCGTTGTTGACGTGCCGCGCGATGTGATCCGCAAGATCAAGCGCACCCTCAACACGTACCGAATCGGTGATCATCANGCCGTTTACTTTTACAACGATGTGAATCCATGTATTACTCATTGTTTTGCTCCTTTGTTGTACTCATTATCTTATAGTCTCATTATACGATAGTCAAGTATTCTTTTGAGAAAATAAAAAAGGCCGCATNATGCGGCCTTGTGGGTTGGTTGTGCTCCTATTCTTCACACAAGGCCATCCACGATAGTGCTTGAGAGTCTATTTCAATCGCCCTCACATAGTGAAGGCCTCCGAGCGTCCATTTGTCAAGCTTATACTCAAAAGAAAGCTCTTCGCAAAGGAAAATAAAGAAGGCGCAAAGAGCCTTCTTATCATACACAGGAACATCGTCGGATACGAGGCCATATGATGTGAATCTTTGGGTATACGTTGTGCCCGTGCGAAAGTATTGTGGCGATATCTTAACGAATTCCCAAAAAATTCGTTTACTTTCTTTTTGAAGAGCCTCGCCCTCAAGTTGAGAAAGCTTGTTTTTGTACGATGAGATGCGTTGCGTGAGAAATTCGGGAAATGTCATGTTGTTGCTCCTTGTTGTTGTTGAGTACAATATGTATACTTCATTCACGTATAATGTGTCAAGTTTTCTTTTGAGAAAAAAGAAAAGTGCGTATGGAAAACAACCATACGCACCAAACAACAAGGATGCAAAATACAAAGATAATGCACCCTTTATGGTATCACGGATGTGATAGATCCGCAATACATCGCAAGACGTATCTTTGGATCACATCATCAACATGCATCTTGTGTCGCGTTGCGATGCGCTCCGCTTGTGCATATTGCTCTTTTGAGAGCGTGATCCGGATCCTTGTGTCGCCTTGTGGTGTGGTCTTTTGCATCATCCGGTTTTTAGGTGCGCCATATGATTTTTTTTTCATGTTTCATAGCCTCCATGAGCTGTGCATGGAGCTTGTCGATCTCCACACGTGTTTTTGTTACTTCGAGATCAACGGCTTTGCTCTCCCATCTTTTGAGCACATCATCATGGGGATCAAGCTGATCAAGCCTTGTGGTGATGGCCTGCGGTATTCTTGATGAGCGCCTCTTTGGATCATATCCGCACATCTTGAGCGTGCACATGTTGCCATCAATGCGCGTGATCTCACCCAAAAGCGCCACCACACAAAACTCAGTTTTCGCAAAGACCTTATCACCGATCATGTACTCGCCTCTCATGCCTCACCTCTCATGGGATACACGGGCACATCACAAAGCATATCAAAATCAAAGAGATCAGGATCGCTCTTTATCTCCTCACGGATCTCATCGCTCAAGCCGCCTGCGCGCCTCCATTCAAAGACCGCATTTGCCCGCTCCTCATAGTTGTCGAATCGAGCCACAAAATCAGCCCACAACGCGTGCGCTTTGCTCTTGGTAGCCTTTGACACCACGGCCGCCTTTTTGATTTGCTCTTGGTGTTCCTGTGCCTCTTCTTGCGCCCGCTCTTTGTCTTGCCCAATCATGATGGTAGACTCACGCATTTTCTTGCGGTCGTAATTGCTCACGCTCTTCGATTCCTTCGCACACCATCGCTCACGAATCTTGCGCGCCCATGCTCGGCCTTGATACATGCCGTTACACTGCTCACGCTCAATATACGCATCAAGCTTGCGCACAACCTTTGCCACCTGCACAACCTCAAGACCTTCTTTGATCATGGCGAAATCTTTGGCGACATCCGAAGAGATCCATCCCTGTGTGGTTGCATGCTTTGCCCAAAGCTCCGCAAGCCACAAATCACGCTCATCACTGCCATCCAATGCCTCAACTTGTGCGGCACTTGTTGCCGCCCTCTCAAAAGCAAAAGAAGAAGTATTCCCTTTACTACAAGCAATATTATTTTCTTTATTATTTTCTTTATTACTTTCTTTATTCTGTTGATCATTTTTGATCACATCGACTGATCGTTTTTGATCAGTGGTACTGATCATTTTTGATCTGTTCGACTGATCATTTCTGATTAGTGACTGATCATTTTTGATCATATACTGCGCATTTTTGATCACCCCATGATTGTTGATCTTTGTGATCATGCCTCTCTTTTCGAGGTCTTGAAAAGCACGATTCACGGATGGGATCGACAAGCCGAGATCCTCCGCAATCTTTGCGCGTGTTGGGTATGCCTTGCCGTTTTGGCCTGCGTAGATTCGCAACTTGAGCCAAACGAGGATCGAGGCTTTGGGCATCTCGCTCATCGTTTGGATGTCGCTGTGGGTTACTGGTGTAAATTGTTCCATTGTTGCTCCTTGTTGTTACCTTCTCATTGTATGATAATGCAATAACATTGCAAGCATTGTTTTTGATATTTCTTTGAAAACCTCTATATATCTACATGAGGAGGTTTTTATGTTTGTAGTATTGGACACCGAAACAACGGGCTTATATCCGTATCGAGGGCACGAAATGATCAGCTTTGCGGGCATCAAGCTCAATGAGGATCTCGAAGAGATCGGGCGCTTGCATATCCATATTTGGCCGCAAAACATCAACAAGGCCGATCCGCAATCGCTCAAAATCAATGGGTATTCGAGCGCACAATGGGCAAGGCTCAACGCCCTTGATCCTCGAAGAGCGGCCACCGAGATTGCGGGCTTTATGGGATCATGCATACCCGTTGCGCACAATTGGAGCTTTGATCGTGGTTTCATTCTCAAGCTATTGCAAGATCATGCACCTGAGCGCAAGATCATGAGGAGAGGCATTGATACCATTGCTTTGGCAAGTGCGGCCTTGATGCCTTTTGGTGTTAAGTCGATGAGCATGAGCAGTATTGCAAAGCTCTTTGGGTGGCCTGAGCAAACCCATGAGGCGCTTGATGATGTGCTTATGTGTGCGCAACTGTTTCGCTTGTGTTACCCACTGAGCGCCCGAAATGCGATAAAGGTGCGTATGCTTCTATATCGTGCTAGAATAGCCCTATATCTCAACCCTTTGCGCGGCAAATGATATGGCAAATCTCAACCTCAACCAAATGCTTAGCGACACGGGCGCAACGGGCATCACAACAAACTACGATACAGGCAAGGCGGTTGCGCTGGCATATACGAAATTTGGAACCGCGCAGATCAATGTTATTGCTTCGATGTTGGAGATCCAATTATCCAACATCTCAAGCGCCGACAAACTCTTTGCAACGCTCTCAAGAGATGCCGCAGGTGATAACATTCTTATGACCGAAACACGATCCGATATACAAACAGGACTCACCACAGCCACCAAAGGTGCGGCATTGTACCGTCTTGATGTGATCATCCGAGACATACAAGACAAAACGCTTTATCTACATGTGCGCACCAATACGGGCACATGTGACGTTGCAAGCGCATCCTTGACGTATCAATACTAAGAGAGGTTGACATGCCAATTGCAAACGTGTACAATGATGAGGGCGGCACGGGGCGCGAAGTAGGCGCGGACACCGCTCAGGTTATTCGGATCGATGATTTTACAACTTTGTGTAACGGTGAAAAAGTGAGGTTTACCACGACCCACGATGTAACATCCGGATCACTGGCTGTGTATCTCAACGGGCTCAAGCAACGCTCAAGTGAGATCAGTATTATCGATGATCGTAATTTCGAGTTTTCAACCGCACCGATCTCAGGCGATACGCTTGAGGCGGTGTACACCACAACATCACAGGAGTAACACCACAATGGCTGTTCAAATTCGCTCGGCACAGATCCAAGACAACGCGATCATTAGTGCCAAAATCGCATCAGGTGCGATCAACTCTTCCTCTCTTCTCGGATCTTCCGTTGTTACCTCTTCGGTATTGGCAAACGATTGCGTTGTATCCGCCAAAATCGCTGATGGCGCTATTGACTCAAGCGCTTATCTTGCAAATTCCGTGGTTACGGCCGCAAAGATTGACCTGCAAGGCACCTTTGATTTTTCAAGCGGTAGCGTTTCCGTAGCTACACCCACAAGCGATGCGCACGCCGCAACAAAGGCGTATGTTGACTCAACCGCACAGGGCGTGCACTGGAAAGAGTCATGTATTGCAGCCTCAACCGCAAACGTAGACATCACAAGCGCACCATCCTCCATAGATGGGGTAACCCTCACATCGGGCGATAGAGTCGTTTTGAAAGACCAGTCTACGGCCTCCGAATGCGGCATTTATGAGTTTGCGAGCGCAGGATCCGCAATGAGCCGCACAAGCGATGCCAACACAGCCGCAAAGCTTGAGGGCGCGGCCGTATTCATTCGTCAAGGCTCCACACATGCCGATCAAGGCTTTATTGTTACCACCGATGATATCAACCTCGGCACAACCGCAATTGTGATCTCTCAGTTCACTGGTTTGGCTTCCATCACAGCTGGCAACGGTTTGCAAAAAAGCGGATCGACCCTATCGCTCGACCTCTCATCAAATAGCGGTTTGCAAATCACCTCAGGCGAACTTGAGATCAACGCGGGCAACGGCCTTGAGCTTTCGGGCGGTGTCGCACAAGTCAAACTCAACGGATCAACCCTTTCGCTCAGTGCAAGCGGCTTGAGCGTTGGAACCATCACAAGCGCGCAGATGGGTGCAAACTCCGTAACCTCAAACGCCATTGCCGATGGATCTATTGATTCAAGCGCCTTCTTTGCCGCCTCCGTTGTCGATAGCGCTGCATTGGGTTCAAATGCCGTAACCTCAAGCAAAATCAACTCAGGAGCTGTAACGCTCGCCAAATTGGCATCCGCCTCCGTTGACGAGAACAAGCTTGCCTCAAGCGTTGCGGGCAGCGGTCTTGCGGGCGGTGCGGGATCTGCTCTTTCCGTAAGCGTTGACGATTCCACCATTGAGATCAATAGCGATTCTTTGCGCCTCAAGGACGCAGGGATCACCAATGCAAAGCTTGGATCCTCAATCATTGCCACATCAAACGTACAAGACGACGCGATCACGGCCGCCAAGATTGGCGCGGCCTTCTTTCAAGAGGCTTTTCAGATCTCAGGATCTTCCACCAACACCCTTGATCTTTCTCGCTCACTTGATACGGGATTTTTCAACAGTGTAACCGTATTTAAAAACGGTTTGGCAATCCTCAACATGACCGCTTTGGGCGATAGTGCTGCCAATAACGATGAGTATACCATTGGAAACAATGGAGCTGGATCCGTGGGGCGCGTTTCATTGGGTGGAAACCTTGAGAACGGTGATACAATCGTTGTGATCTACTTTACCTAATCGCATATCCTCCAAACAAAACGCCTCCTCATGTTTTGTGCCCGCTTCCACAGGCGGGCTTTTTTATTGCATAAGAAAGGCCGCATCATGCGGCCTTGTGGGTTTGTTATGGGCTGTTTACTTGCTGTTTTCGATCTTCTCAATAATCACATCGATCATTGTATAAAGCGCAACAAGATCCTTTTCATGTTGTCTTGATTCTTTGTATATGGCCGCCTGATCGCATAACTGATCAATCTCTTTGAGGATTTCGTTGAGGCGTTGAAGAAGGTATTCTTTTGATGTCATTGTTGTTGCTCCTTGTTGGGTTGTGCCCGCTCAAGGCGGGCGGTTGTTGTTATAGTCCTAAGTGATGCTTGATGATGAAGTGCAACGCGCTCTCATACCATGCAAAGCGCCTCATCTTGTCGGTTGTAGGTGTAGATACATGAGCATCGCCACCCCAAAAGTATACGACGTAGCTAGATCCATCTTTGGTGATCCATACCTCGCTCACGCCATCATCGGTTTCGATCTCAATCTCAAAGCCCATTGCTTCGAGTTGATTTTCATATTTTGTTTGCTTATTCATTGTTATTGCTCCTTGTTGGGGTTGTGCCCGCAAAAGCGGGCGGGTTGTTGGTTATAGGTTGTTCCAGATAAGCACAAGTCGATCAAGAAGCTCGTTAGCAAGATCTTTGCTGTGCATTTCGTGTTTTTCCCACTCATGCCCGTGACCGTTGTGCATGATCACGGATGTGCCCTCAATACAGAAATGTGTCNCATAGTCCATGATGTATGCTTCGCAGATATGCGGTGTGAATACGGCAAGCGCTGCTTTTGCTTGTGTGCTTAATTTTTTTAAGGCCATTGCTTCTTTTGTGGTTATTTTCATTGTCTCGCTCCTTGTTGTTGAGTACTCTTTCATTATAAGCGAATGACATAGAAGGTGTCAAACATTATTTTGAGAAAAAACAAAAGATGCCTTATGAGGCACCTTGTTGCGACTTTTCCCGCCCGATCCATTGTGGATCGGTTTCCTTATTGTATCACGATGTTTTAAATTCGATCTCTTGCTTCACCTTTTCTTTGAGGCGCATCTCATGGATCTGCTCTTTGAGAGGTTCGAGGATCGCGAAGAGTTTCTTTTGTCCGCGCTCGAGAGAATCGATGCGACTTGAGAACGCATCCACAAGCTGATCACGATCTGCGTTGAGACCTTTGATCACACGCTCAAATTTCTCACGGATCTCCTTTTCTTGCTCTTTCGCTTCGGTGCGGATCTCCCTCATCTCATCACGCTGCTCTTTGTTGGTTTTGCGTTGATCCCAATATTGATACAGAAGAAAGCCCACAAAAGGCGCATTGGTGGCGAGGTCAAGCCAAATTTGTGTAACCGTATTTGGATCCATGTCTATTCCTCCTCGATGAGCGTATATGTGAAGGAATCGCCCCACCTTGCCGCTTGCATCTTACACAAGGTCATGAGGCGTGCAAAATCTGCGGGATGCCTGAGCACTTGACATCCGGCGCTGTAGTACTTTGTTGAGTCAACAAGTTTCGTCTCATGGGCGCGATGCCCGTTGATCCCGAACCACCCTGTATCCTCGTTGATATGATCGCTTGTGGTGTCGCCTGTGTTATCCCTGTACACGGTAACCATTGCCCCGCGTTGACATAAAGCGAGGTATTTGCCCGCGTGCTTGTCGAGCTTCCACACGCCCCTGTATTGCCCCGCTTTGAGTATCGCCACGCCTTTTGGGTTTGTGGGATCTTTGTGTTGCTCTGCACTTGGATCGCATGTCGCTTGATACGTCTCTTTGATCCACATGCCCGCCTCACGATAGATGCACACAAAAAAATCATCAAATGATCCTGCGGTGCGATTCTTCGAGCGGATACCGATGAGATTGAGATCGTGATCCTCTCCATCAAAAACCGCGTACCCTTTTGCACGCAAAAGCCTCAACAAAGGAGGCTCAACGTTAAATGTTTCGTAGTTCATTGTTATACCTCTGGTGGAAATCCCACAACCAATATACACGATCTTGAGGTGATATTGTAGCCCACCTCTAACACCATCCCATTGCGCCCGTTGTACGTGTCACCAACTTGTGTGCTCAGGTCTTGGATAAAGGCGCTTGTAAGTTGTACAACATCGCCCGCACAAAGCACCGCAAAGCGCAGGTGTACACGAAGCGATACGCGCGTCCAGTGAAAGAGATCCCATATCCGCATGCGTGCAAGATCCCCGCTTGCCATTGAGGCCATATTGGATCCGCCCACTGAGTAACGTGTTCCAAATTGGCGCTCGATCTCGGTGTTCATCGGCAAGTAATCCCCATCGGGATTGCTCACAACGCTCTTTGTTGTGTTGGTTACATCGTACGTGATCGACGTTTGCAGAAATGGCGCACTCAAGGTGGGATCGAAGAATTGCACGCTTGAGATCTCTATGATGTCATCATCAAAAATATGCGCACTTGTGGGCGGCTTGTTTCCGTGCCTGCCTGTTGGATCGCAACATCCGCGCCATGAGAAAGAGTTTTGACGCATTACAGGCCATTGGCCAACGTTTGCGGCTATATCCATAACCGCCCGAAGGCCTCCATTCAAAGGCTCGTTAAATACAAAATCCCATTGATAAAAAGTACCGCTTGAAGGCACGATATAATTTGATGTTGCTTGCGCATCGGCCACATCAAAAAAGGAATGATGAAGCGGTGCGCCGTTTCCGTAGCTTTCCGGCAATCGATCATTTGATCCATTCGTGCCCGTGCCCGTTGATGTGATGAGCTGCGCAAAGATGGAGAAAGGTGCGGCAAGTATACGCGCCGCATTAAATACCTCATCACCCACATGCAAAAGAGATGCGCTTGCGGTTGACGGATGATCCGCTTGCCCCGATACCGTAAAAATATCTGTTGCGTCATCCTTTGCACTCCATCTCATGTAGAAAGGATCGCCGCCGCCCGATGGCACACAATAAACAATGCCATCGATGCCCGTTGCCTTTGTAAAATCATCCGTGCTCACAACCTGCAAAGAGGTTTGTGATGGGTTCCACGTATGCGATACGGTTGTTTTTGTGGTGGTATCATAAAACCATTGTGATCGGTATTGTGTGCCCACCTTTCGTGTATCAAATCGGCTTTGTGATGCGCTCAAGTAGTCCTTGAATGATACGCGGTACACGCCCCGCACGCCCTCCACCTGATCGATCTGCCCGATGCCGATCCGCTCATCGGCAAGACCTGCGATTGATACACGAAGCACGCATAACGCTCCTCTTATGAGGCTATTGCGGTATGGCCTTATATCGCCAACAAGTTGCAAAGAGAAACCACCAAAAGACACCGACCACCTTTGCGGGATCACGCTTGTGCCCTGTATCTCAACACCACCGCGACCGATCTGCAGATCTCCTCGATCCGAATAGATAAAGGTCGGTGTGCCTACACCTTGCGGCACCCGCACAACCTCAAGAATGTATATCGGTGTGATGGATGGTGCACTCAAGGCCGCAACAAAATCGGTGCCCCATGCCATTATGATCGCCCTCTTCGTATCGCGTTGAGTACGCTTGTATTGATGTTCACCTCTTTGGCTTGTGGTCTTGGATCAAAGGCTCGATACCCTGTATCAAGCGTGAAGGATCCTTCATTGTTGCTCAAGTCACCCGAAGCGGGTGAGGCCTCCGCAAGCGGTACGGTTTCGCCCTCGCCATTGTAAAAGGCAAACATGGCCTCATAATCCACCACAAGACGCACCGAAAGCGAGAACAGACGCCCGCCCTCGTTTGTGATCATGGGTGAGCCTATATCCTCTTGCGGCCTTTTGAGAACAGGCCAAAAGCGATAGTAACGGGCAAACGCCATGCGCCCCGCATAATCAAAGCATACACGATTTTGAAACGTGATCGAGCCACCTGAGGCCATTGTAAGAGATGCGCTTTGTATTTCTCCCACCTCATGCACCAAAGGCGGGCTATCGGTATCGATGGCGACATAATCGCCCGCCACAGGCACAAGAGAAGATCCGCCAACGGCCGTTCCTGTGATACTGGAAAACACCGCATCGCCCACATTGATCGTAAAATCACCCGCCGTGGGTGATGGAATACAAGAGGCCGCCCATGCCTTTGCGTGATCTGCGGTAAACATGCACGAGAATCCCCGATCAAGATGGTTTTGTAGCGCACGAAACTGCACGGCAAGATCCTCACCGAGCTGCATACGATCCCGTTGTATGGTCACAAACTCCGCACCACGTGATACGGATCGATATATGCCGCCCGCTTGCGTAATGGCATCGACCGCATCATGTGTGAACACNCTTTGAAGCTCNCCCAAAGCCTCACCCATATCGATCTCCACGAGGTGNCGCCCATCGGGTTGCGGATAGTAAAAGAANTTGGCGTTTCCCATGTTATCGACCTCCAAAGAGCGGGCTTGTGGATTGCCCAAAGGCGCTGAACCGCTCCTCTATTTTGCGCACAAGAGCATCAACGGCCGATCTCTCTGTGATGGCACTGTTGATCACAACCGTAACGCCACCGCCCCCGCCTTGCGCTTGTATTGCGCCTTGTGCATCTCTTGCCACAGTTGATGATATTTGCCCGCTTCGAGGCACAACCATTTCACCCTCATGCAACATCGCAAGTCCTCGATTTGCGCCCGTAAACCGTAAGCCACCTTGTGCACTTGGCATGCGGCCACCGCTCATGAAGGATGGAAATAAACTAAATATCGGCTCAAGTATATTTTGTACAAATTTCTCAAATATGGAACTTAAGCCTTTTTGAAGGTTTCCAATTGGATCTTTAAAAAACTCAACAAGCCCACGAAATGTATCCTTCACGCCTTTGACAATATTAACAGCAAGATCAAAAATGCCTTTTATGATAGATTTTGCAAGATCGAACAACAGAGACGGCAACATTTCAAAGATCAAAGGAACAAGCATTTGTAACCCTTTTACAATACCCTCGAATGTCGCCCTAAAGTTTTCCTTTATTTCTTCGCTGCGTTGCTCGCGGATCATCTCCTCCGCCCTCTTTTGCGAAACACCCAATTCCTCCGCGAGATCTTTGGCTTGTTGTGGATCGACCCTACCAAGATCGGCGAGCGTTGTGGCAACGCCTGCAATTGCAGATCCCACAATGCCAAATTGTGCACCGATTGCACCAATAAGAGCGGATGGATCAATAGCGGCCTTTATGATTGTTTCAACGCCACCCACAGCGCCCGCGGCTTGTTGTTGTCTTACCTGTGCGCGCTCTCTTTCTGCGCGTGCCTCTACGGCCTTTTGTGCCTCATCTGTGTTGATCTTTTGTTGCTTCGCAATCTCTTGCAACACCTTGAGGCGTTCTTGCTCCGCTTGATTGATCTTGTCGAGCGCCGTGAGTTGATCGCTATTCGCCTGATCAATGATTTTGCTTACTTGATTTTGTGCCTGTATTTGTTTTGCCAGCGTTTGCCCAAAAGCCTTGCCTATATTCGCAAGCCCCTTGAGCTGTGTCTTTGTGTTTTTGGCGTATATCTTGCCCAACTTCGATGCCCTGACCTCTTCTGCATCGCCTCGCGCTTGCTCAACACGTGCAAGCGCCTCCGTTTTGGCTTGCTGAATTTCTGTGAGGAGCACTTGATCCTTTTTGGATCTGGCAACACGCTCCGCCTCTTCAAATTGCTTTATGATGCCCGCCTCTATTGCATTGAGGCCATCGATCTCTTTTTGATACTGCGCATTGATTTGCGCAAGCGGTGCCATGCGTGCGATCTCGCTATCTCGCACCTTTGCGGCAAGTGTAGCGCTTTGCGCTTGGAGATCGTTGAGGAGTTTTTGCAATTGGGTTTGGCGCTCTTTGGCGCGCTTGATGGCCTCCTCTCTTTGTTGTTGCTTTTTGAGTAATTTCGCGATCTTATCTTGTAGATCTGAAAACTCTTTGCTTTGAGCCTCGATCCTCTTAACGCCATCGGTTCGAAGAGATAGCAATTCTCTCTCAATACCTGCTATCTGAGAAAGTACTTTATTCTCTTTTGCATACTCCTCAGCCGCTTCTTTGGTTGCACCTCCGCGCGCCTTTACGAGTCTATTGCTATCCGCCAAATGCGCAAGACGCTCCTTGATAGCTTTCGCGCTTGATTTTGCCAGTTCAAGATCCTTTTCTCTTGTCTGTATTTGCTTTTCAAGTTCATCACGTAGCTTTTGCGCGCCTTGCTCCGCCGCAAAGAATTGCTTTGCCTCAAGCGCCTCGCTCTTGCTCACCTCACCCGAAAGCTCTGCATACTTGAGACGCAATTCATTGATACCACCCGCACTATCCAAGATGGCATTTTCCGCATTTGCAAAGGCTTGTTGATTCTTCTCAATCTCTGCGGTGTTCTTCTCAAGCGTCTCGTTGAGCTTTTTGATGGATTCCTCATTTGCTCTCACGCTTGATGTGTATGCCGTATATACTCCAATAGCTGTGATAAGTGCAGCCGTTACACCAATAATGATCGGGTTTCCACTTGCAAGAGATCGACCCAATGCACGAAATGCGCTTGATGCACCAATGGCAACATCCGCCAATCCGGCAAGTTGCGGATTTACAAGGTTGGACACCTCGCCCACAGCCTGAAACGTACCCGACATACCTCGAAATTGCTTGCGCGCATTTTTTACGGCATCCGTGGTGCGTTTCGTCTGAACTTCGGTTTTCTTGAGGCCTGTTTGCGCCTTGGCTGTCTCAACGTCCAATATGTATTCAACGGTTGTGCTCATAATATATCCGCAAGGTCAATGATTGAGATGTTTGGAAACACCATATCCTTTTTGCGCTTGCCCTTCTTGAGTATGCGCTTGATCCGATCCCCTCTTGCCCGCACACATTGCACACATATGAGAAGATCCGACCATGATAGCTTTGCAACCTCTGAGGGCAACATGCCATAAGTACGCCCGATTATATCATACATGTGCACAATCTCCTCATCTTGTGCGAAAGGATTTGAGCTTTTCGCTCGCCTCCTTGTGTCCACTCATGGCACGATCAAGAATAGCTTTGCGATCTTCGCTTTTTATCATACCCACCCAAAGGCGGTTTTGTTTTGCGTTTTGCTGATCAACAACGCTCACGAGGTGCAAAGGTTCCCATGTCTTTCCGTTGTCTTTTGAGCANCTNCGNACNCACTTCATAAGCAATCGATCCTCACGCTCTGCAAGNCNCTCCATTTGCTCAGGAGATATGGAAGAGGTCAATTGNAACAACTCCTCTATNTTATCCATTTCGCCNCGCTCAACACGCTCCGCNATGCGTTGNGTTTGCTCGATCTGCTCTTTGCTTTTNCCTTTGAAGATTGCGCCCGCAATGAGCGCACTTGCAAGNCCTGCGGCCTCNACTTCGGATGGAGACAAGATCCGCCCCTCTATTTTGATCANNCCATCAAANNCATCGANCTCAAAAGATGCGGATGTAATGATCTCCTCAAGGATATTTTTATCCATCATTACACCTCTTTTTGTTGTGGTTTTTTAGTTAGATGTAGGATTTGCGTTGTCGTTTACCATCGTAAACTTAAAAGCGGTTTCGGGCACACTCACATCAGCCAGCCCCATAAACGTTACGGTACGCTCGATACGTCCAAAGGATGTTACATCGTCACTGTAATCCGTAATCTTTGCATTTCTGAGCAGGAAAGTCATAGAGTCCGCGCCCGCAGTGAAGGTCAAAGATACATCGCTTTGATCGCCTGCGAGTTGTGAGTTGTACAGGTTGTTATCGGCAAGATCAAGGGTGCACGTGATCATAACTTCTCGCACGTCGCTGATCTGTGGCTGTCCTGTGAGTTTTGATCCGAGGTTGTTGACGCGCTCAAGCTTGTTGTCAATGGTAAACTCAAAGGATCGCACGGTGTACGTGTTCGAGTTGAACGACAATGTACCTGCTTGATGATGAAACACTTGCGCACCATCGCCAAAAGTAGGCGTGATCGCTGTGGTTCGTGCGCTTGCTGTTTCCGCAATAAACTCAAAAGATGCACTTGCCTCGGCACCTGCTTCACATGAGATCGTCATGGTGGACACCATTGCACCCTCAAACGTCTCAACGGATCCGGTGCCTCTTTGAAAGCTTATCGTTAGCGAAGGGAGCACGGTTGTTGGCTCAAATACATGCGTGTATGGGTTCGATCCGGTTGTGGCGGGTGTGCCGCCAATGGCGGCTTTGAAGAGCATCCCCATTCCTTTGTAAAACAAAGGCATTTCAACCGATCCGCCTGCCTGCTCAAAGGCATCGAATGTAGACACAGCAAAGGCGGCATCCGATTGTGAGAGGTGCGTTGTGCGCTCTCGCTCTTGTGACCTGCTCAAAGATACCGATGTTACCCTGTTTGAGATGGCGGGGGTTACGGCTGTGCCGTATGTGGTTTCCTCTTCGTATTTGATAAAGGCCGAGCGGCCAAACTGCAAAGGCATGATTTCTCCTGTTAACTAGATGGTAGTTGATCGCGCACCTGTATTAGGCATCTTATATCGATTTGCTGGGTTTCCGTTGTAACAATACGACACACAAGGGCATAATCGGTGTTTGCGCTCCCACCTTTTGTGCGCACACGAACATAACCACCAATGAATCTCGACTCACCCTCGGTGTATCTATTCGTATCGTTTGTGCCGCTTGAGTCCAATGAGAATACATTGATGTAATCAATACCCTCATACAAAAGGCGGCCGTTGTATTTTGCCGCTCTTCCTCCCAAAAGATTATCAACCGCAAAGTATACATCAATCTCATCTGTGGAAGCCTTTACAAAAGCGGTTTGCGGCACGGTTGTTGGTGGTCTGAGCAAAGGTTGTGATACCGTGAGCGCGGTAGGGCGTGATAACTCAATATGACCGCTCAACGCGCTTGCGATGGTTGTTGCCACAGCGAGATCGCTGTTTTGTGTTGGGTTTTGATAGTATACAAACACCTGTACAACGCTTTGGCCTTTTGTGTTGTAGGCATCAACCTCAAGCGTGAGCACACGATTTGCGTAGTTTGCGCCCGCCGCACGGGAAAAGTTGAGGAGGTTGCCAAAAGGATCCACAACGATCACATCAAAGAAATCGGATCGTATGTTATCCCAAAATAGATCCCAATCGGATGGAATGGCGATTGTTATATCTCTTGCGGCCTTTACATCACCAACCGTGCCAACCGCGTCGATTGCCACCGCTTGCCGTTGTTTGAATCCTGTGTCATACCATGTCATATTTAGATCCCTGTGTCGCTTTGAGAGTACACTTGCACCTCAATATAACCGATACCCACACCCTCGATCCCATATCGATCCCCATCTTCGGCAACAAAGGCGCATTTTATATCATCAACAATCGAAGAGAGGCCGATTTGCCGATCCGCACAAAGTGCCTCCACCATATCTTCAACGAGATCCATTGCGCCAGTCGTGCGCTCTTCCACGTCACCACCACCAACAAAGGCATACACCTCAAAGGTATTTGTGATGCGGTACCGACCTAATGATTGCCCGTATTCGCTTGTTGCTTGCACAAAAGACACGCACCCAAAAGGGATATATGGAGGATCGATGATGGCACCCACTTGCACCTTGTTGCGCATATCAAGCCCGCTTTCGCCTGCGGTGTAGTCCACCGCAACAAGCTCTTTGATCTTCTCAACGATTTGCCTTGATCGTGATGCCATTATCGCTCCACAAGTGCAAGGTTGAGGAGGTTGCGCAACTCATCAAGGACTTGATCACGCTCGATCTTTTGCATGGCTCGACCCATAAACAGGCGCGGGCGTATATACCTTGTACCAAACTCCACAAAGCGTGCATAGTTTACAGGCGCGCCTTTTGTGTTTCCACCCGCAACAAGGAGCAGCCGAGGTCGTGCGTTTTTGGTGTCTACAAGACCCGTGATTGATGATCTCAAGCGTCCTGTGCGTACACGGGGATAATCGGTTGCGTTGCGCTTTGCTTCGGCCTCAGCCTTGAGCGAGAGGGCGCGGAGTTTGGTGAAAAGCGTTTTTACAATTCGTTGATCGGCCTTTCTCATGCGTGTTTGAAATTGGGCAAGAGATATTTGTTTTGGCATCGTGTCACCTCAAAAGATTTTGCGAGGTTCGCGAAATGGCGCAAGAATCTCTTTGACTTCGGGCGGCATGTTCTTTGGGCTGATTGAGATGGTTGCCGCTCTTTGTGTGATGCTGTCTTTGCCCTGTGTTGCCTTGTTGCGGTGCAATTGAGATGCCCACACGCAAATGCCATGCTCAAGATCTGAGGGTAGGGCGCTATTTGCAAAGCCCGCCTCACAAACCACCTTGATTGCACGGTATCCGCGATCAAAGTAATCCGTTGCGGTCACAGGGTTGAGGATCACTTGCCCCAAATACCGATCAAGGCTGTACGTTGACGCATCGATCAACGTATCCGATCCATATTGCCGATCTATATCGCTATGGATCGATGTGATGCTTTGCACTGGCCTCATGGGTAATTGCAAAACATCGGGATTCTCGAGCGTAGGCGCATCGAGAAAAAAGGTGTATGTTGCGGACAACATACGGGGCGAGGAGAGGTTGTCGGCCTTTCCCCATCCCATATAGCGTGCGGTTACAGCTTCCACACGATCCAATAGCGCCTCGAGATCAGTGTTGGCGGTGTCGCCTGTGACCTCGGGAAGATATTGTTTCAGTATGGAAACCGTAACCATTGCCATGATTATACGTCTCTCGCCATGTCGAACACAAAGAGAAATTCAACGTCAACCGTAGCGCCCGATCCTGCGTGCGTCTTTGTAATCTTGAGAGATTCAAGCGCCTCAAAATCAAGTTCTTTGGTTGCGGTCAAGGTCAAGCTTTCCGCTGTGCCCGCTGTGAGCGCAGCGCTTGCGGTGTTTCGAACCGCAAGAGATGTCGCGCCATTGAGCACGGTCAAGATCGCATAGTTCGAACCATCGGCCGCCGTTGTGGCGTTTGGCACAACCAAGATCTCCACAAGCTTAAGCTTTCTGTAGATTGGCATAAATCGCGTTTCGTCACCGGATGCACTGGATGCAACGAGGTGTTTTGTGTAAATCTTTTGCATTGTCAAATACTCCTTAGCTGATGGCCATGTTGAAACCAAACGCAACGTTTTTGGTTGCATCAAGGTCGAGTGTGTCGAAACTGCTTCTCATTGTAGCGACGATTTCAGTCGCTCCGACATCAATTTTGCGGTCAGTCTCTACAAGAATACCGCGACGCTCGAAGATGTACCAAGAAGGAGCATGCGCCATCAAGATTCCCGTTTTGGTCTTGGTGACGTTGTCATACTTTCCTGCGGTGTTGAGGTCTGCAGAAAGGAACCGAGACATGATGATCGGCATACCCAATATATTTGCGATCTGACCACTCACCACCGTTGCGAACTGGCCAAAGACATCAATCGTTTTGACCTCTGCGAGCTCAAGAAGGTTGGCAAGTACAGCCTCAGGAGATGCGAACATAACCACGTTTTGCAATCCAAGTTCACCCATTTGCGCCTTGAGACCCAACAGATTTGCGAAGTTAAAAGAACCCAGATCCGCAGTTGCGGAGCGATCAAAGGCTTGGCGGCGCATACCCTTGAAGGCACGTCGATGATCGGAACTTCCACCAAGTGCGGGCGTTGATCCCCATCTTCCTCGGATATTCCAGTTTGCGATATCGTCTTGATGCGTTGCGGTTGAGTCACCATTGATCAAAGCATCTTCCATCGCATCAGCAAGATCCATAGAGATCTGTCTTTGGAGCGCAGGCACGACCGCGATTGCGCTATCTTCTTGCGCTGCATCGTCGATGAGATAACGACCCGCAAGCCCGCTCACGGTCACGCTCTTTTGTGAGGTTGTGACGGTTGAGGCGGTGTATTGGGATGGGTTGTCGGTGCTGACTTTGCCTTTGAGGTATGGGCGACCGCCTTTTTCCATGCGAGGAATCAAGATGGTGCTACGCTCAACGCTTTGCTTTTGGAGGTTATCCGCAACAACACGAGGCAATTGGCTTGTCTCTTCGATGTTAAAATAGAGGTTTGCGGCAAACTGATCGGGGATCCACTCTGCGCCAACACCTGCAGAATCATTAAACGCCTTTGTGATAGCGGGGCGCATGAAAGAAGGAGCCTTTTGCAGGTGCTTCCACAAGCGAAGATCGCTCTTTGGTGTGTTGGGTGTGCTCATAATGAGGCGCGCAAGAGAGCGCTCTTTGTTGATGCGAATAAGATCCGCGTGCCATTGGTTGATCGGCTCATCAGAATCGAGGAGACCTTTCTCCTCAACGGCTACAGTGCCACGGCCTGCGATCTGTACGTTCTTGCGGGCGGTTTGCCATCGAATACCTTTCTCATCAACGAAGTTCTTGAGCATGTAATCGGGTGCGTTGAGGTGCTCATCTTTGATTTGAGGCTGTACATTTGCCTCTTGAATCAATCGCTGAGCGCGCTTGAGATCATCAAGCTGCTTCTCGAATTGAGAAAGCTTTTCTGTGGAGGTCTTTTGATGCGTCTTGATACCCTCAAGGATCGCCTTTGCCTCGTTTACAAGTGTTTTATCACTCATGATGTTACTCCTNATTAGGATAAAAGCGCATTGAGAAANGCGCGCTCTTGTGGGGTTAAAAATTTGTCTTCTTTTTCTTTGTCTTTNTCATCCTCATCATCCATCTCACGATCTTCTTTGGACTCCTCATCNTCNTCATCGTGATANGAGCGATCNTCNTCGATCTCNTCATCGGGATCTTTCATGGCNTCTTGCTCCATATCTTCGGGCATGTCGTGGCGTGCATAGGTCACAACAACCACATCATCACGCATCTCCACATCAAGGATGTGTTTGAGGTTTGAGATTTTGAAATTACGATTTTGCATATCATATCCTTTGGCGGCAACAGCCTCACCATTTGCGGGGATCGTTACAATTGAGATTTCGAGGAGTTCGGCTTTATCGAAGTATTGCCCGCTTTGACCATGTGCGGGGTGTGACTTTTCCAGCATCGATCGGGGTGTTGCGTCGATGGGATTGAAGCCCACACTCACAGCGTTGAGAAAGCCCGCCTTTGTCTTGCGTGCGACTTCTGCGGCCTGTGGATCGTCCATGTCAAACTTTACATCAACCATGAGCTTTCCATCAACAACCTCAACCTCACCTTTTCCAATGGGCAAAGAGTTTGCGTTGTGGTTGAGCAGAATCACAGGGTTTTGTTTGTACTTGCTGAGATCCCATCCGCCTTGGTTGATTACATCACCATAGCGATCGGCGTTGGCTGTGGAGGCAATAAAAGACACCACAGGGCTATCTTTGGACGCATCACGCAAGATCTCGCATTGTAGATTTTTGATGTACATAGATCACCTCTAATGTGTATATACAC
>FUFK010042749.1_pt1 | contig 30626 bp, 27 predicted proteins | sample 1021851 | NCBI WGS metagenome assembly FUFK01 (sample SAMEA51879418, study PRJEB19060) | metagenome | reverse complement strand
GCCCTGGGCGGGGCCGGCATCGACGCCCTCGCCGCCGGCCACTCGCTGGGGGCCGGCGCCCTGATCGGCGGCGTGCTGGGCGCCGCAGGCAGCGTGTTCTACGGCGGCAAGTACGCCGACAAACTGGGCGCGCTGAAAGTGCTGGAGCGCTTCACCGGCGGCGCCGAGGCCGCCTTCGGGCCGGTGCGCGATCCGCAGTTCGGCTATGTGGTGCTGGGCCGGGCCCTGGAGCACTGGCACCAGGTCAGTCACCGTAACCACGCCGGGCGTGACCCGCTCACCCTGGATGACGCCGACCGCCACTGGCTGGAACAGCTGCCGCGCGGCGAACGCCAGCGGCTGCAAAAGGCGTTGCAGGATCCGCCGCGACAGCCCGGCGATGTGAAGCGTCGGGATGCTCTGGAAAACGCTGTCGAGCAGGCGGGTGAGGCGTTTCTGACTCAGTGGGAGGAGCGTTCGCGGCGGTAGTGGCGCGGGGCCACGCCCATCACCTTTTTGAACAGCCGGGAAAAGTAGTAGGGGTCGTCATGGCCCAGGTGACGGGCGATGTCGCTGACGCCCAGGTCGCTGACGTCCAGCAGGTAGCAGGCACGGCTGATCTTGAGATGTTGAAACGCCTGCATCGGCGTCTGCCCGGTAAGGCGTTTGTACTCGCGAATAAAGTGATAGCGCGACAGGGTGCTGGTGGCGGCGACCAGATCGTCCAGGGCCAGCCGTTCGTGCAGGCGGCTCTGCAGGTAGCTCTGCACCCGGTCCACGTCCAGCGCCGCCTGCCGCGCCTGCTGGCGGCGGCGCACCAGCGCCAGGAAGGTGAGCAGGCCGCGCAGCACGTTGGCGGCGTGCACCTGATGGTGAATCTGAAAGCTCACGGCGGTGGCCAGCAGCACTTCGAACTCTTCGCTGAGCCGCGAGTGCAGGCCCACCGGCACCAGCCCGGCGCGCGGGTCCGGCTCGATGGCGTCGAAAAACGCATCCACGGCGGCGCCGCCCAGGTGCACCCAGTAGATGGTCCAGGGGTCGTCCGGGCGGGCCCGGTAGCGGTGCGGCTGACCTTCCCGGAACAGCAGCACATCGCCGGGGCCCACCGGGTGGGTGTCGCCGCCCAGGTCCACCTCGCCGCCGCCGGCCACGCAATAAATCAGCAGATGATCGCGGGGCGAGGCGCGTCCCATCTGGTGCCCGGCGGCGCGCGGGTAGTAGCCCACGCCGTGGGGCAGGCAGTCGCCGCACAGGGGATGCGCGCCCAGCGTCTGGATCAGCGCCTGGGGCACCACGATGCGGCGGCCGTCCCGGGGCAGCGGCCACTGGGAGGTCTCGATAACCGGGACGTCTTTGGAATCCATACCGCAATATAGTCCATTAGTGGTCAATAGAAACCATCCGCAGGGGGACGATACTATGGTAAACCATAGCAATAATAGAACAACACCCCCACTTTCGGAGGCTCCATGAGCACGCGACTGCCGCAACTGATCAACGGCGAATTCCAGCAAAGCCAGACCGACACCTGGATTCCAGTCACCAACCCGGCCACCCAGGAGGTGCTCTGCGAAGTGCCGGCGGCCACCGCCGAGGAAATGGAGAGCGCCATCCAGTCCGCCCGCGAGGCGTTCCTGGAGTGGCGGGAAACCCCGGTGTCCGAGCGCGCCCGGGTGATGCTGCGCTACCAGCACCTGCTCAAGGAGCACCACGACGAGATCGCCGAGGTGCTGGCCAAGGAAACCGGCAAGGTGTTCGCGGACGCCAAGGGCGATGTGTGGCGCGGCATCGAAGTGGTGGAGCACGCCGCCAACATCGGCTCGCTGATGATGGGCGAGACGGTGGAAAACGTGGCGCGCGGCATCGACGGCCACGCCTGGACCCAGCCGCTGGGCGTGTGCGCCGGCATCACACCGTTCAACTTCCCGGCGATGATTCCGCTGTGGATGTTCCCGATGGCCATCGCCTGCGGCAACAGCTTCGTGCTCAAGCCCTCCGAGCAGGACCCGATGACCCCCAACATTCTCGCCGAACTGTTCCTGCGCGCCGGCGCGCCCAAGAACCTGCTGCAGGTGGTCCACGGCGGCAAGGAACAGGTGGACACCCTGCTCACCCACCCGGAGATCAAGGCGGTGTCCTTCGTCGGCTCGGTGCCGGTGGGCCAGCACGTCTACCGCACCGCCACCGACCACCTCAAACGCGCCCAGTGTTTCGCCGGCGCCAAGAACCACATGGTGGTGATGCCGGACGCGCGCAAGGATCAGGTGATCAGCAACCTGGTGGGCGCCTCCTGCGGCGCCGCCGGCCAGCGCTGCATGGCGATCAGCGTGGCGGTGTTCGTGGGCGAGTCCAAGCAGTGGATCGACGAGCTCAAGGACGAGCTGGCGAAGATCCGCCCCGGCGCCTGGGACGACGAGAACGCCGCCTACGGCCCGCAGATCAGCCCCAAGGCCCGCGACCGGGTGCTGACGCTGATCAAACAGGGCAAGGAAGAGGGCGCCAGCTGTTTGCTGGACGGTTCCGATTGCACCGTGGACGGTCTGCCGGACGGCAACTGGGTGGGCCCCACCCTGTTCAGCGACGTGACCCCGGAGATGGCGCTCTACAAAGAAGAGATCTTCGGCCCGGTGCTGTGCTGCATGACCGTGGACACCCTGGAAGAGGCCCTGGAGCTGGTGAACAACAGCCCCTACGGCAACGGCACCTCGATCTTCACCGCCAGCGGCGCCGCCGCCCGCAAGTACCAACACGAGGTGGAAGTGGGCCAGGTGGGCATCAATGTGCCGATTCCGGTGCCGCTGCCGTTCTTCAGCTTCACCGGCTGGAAGGGCTCCTTCTACGGTGACCAGCACGCCTACGGCAAACAGGCGGTGCGCTTCTACACCGAGACCAAGACCGTCACCAGCCGCTGGTTCGACGACGACATCCCGGACGGCGCCCACGGCGGACCCAACATGACCATCAACCTGAAATAGCCATGGACTTCAACTTCACCGACGAGCAGCTGGCGTTCCGCGACACCGCGCGCCAGTTCGCCGATAAGGAACTGGCGCCGTTCGCCGCCGAGTGGGATCAGCACGGCACCTTCCCCAAGGACACCATCCGCCGCGCCGGCGAGCTGGGCTTCTGCGCGCTGTACTGCGACGAGGACCAGGGCGGCATGGGCCTGAGCCGGCTCGACGCGGCGCTGATCTTCGAGCAGATGGCGGCGGGCTGCACCTCCACCACCGCCTTCATCACCATCCACAACATGGCCACCTGGATGCTGTCCCGGTTCGGCTCCGAGGCGGTGCGCCAGCGCTGGAACGGGCCGCTGATGAGCGGCGAGGCGCTGGCCTCCTACTGCCTCACCGAGCCGGGCGCCGGCTCCGACGCGGCGTCGCTGAAGACGAGCGCCCGCCGCGATGGCGACGAGTATGTGCTGAACGGCGCCAAGGCGTTCATCTCCGGCGCCGGCGACACCGACCTGCTGGTGCTGATGGCGCGCACCGGCGGGCCCGGCGCCGGCGGCATTTCCTGCTTCGCGATCCCGGCGGACACGCCCGGCGTCAGCTACGGCCGCAACGAGGACAAGATGGGCTGGAAGAGCCAACCCACCCGGGCGGTGATTCTCGAGGACGCGCGCGTCCCGGTGGAAAACCGCATCGGCGACGAGGGCCAGGGCTTCAAGATCGCCATGGCGGGGCTGGACGGCGGGCGCATCAATATCGCCAGCTGCTCGCTGGGCGCGGCCTCGGCGGCGCTGGCCCAGGCGCAGAGCTACGTGCAGGAACGCCGCCAGTTCGACCAGCCGGTGAGTGAGTTCCAGAGCGTGCAGTTCACCCTGGCGGACATGGCCACCCACCTGGTGGCGGCCCAGCAGATGGTGCGGCTGGCGGCCTGGAAGCTGGATAACGGCGACGCGGACAAAGGCACCTTCTGCGCCATGGCCAAGCGGCTCGCCACCGACCTCTGCTTCGACGTCTGCAACCAGGCGCTGCAGCTGCACGGCGGCTACGGCTACATCAAGGAATACCCGCTGGAGCGCTATGTGCGCGACAGCCGGGTGCACCAGATTCTGGAAGGCACCAACGAAATCATGCGGGTGATCATCGCCCGCCGGGTACTGAAAGACCTGAGCTTTTTATAAGGCCCGATTCGAAAAGGAGAACAATATGAACATCGGATTCTTTGGCGTCGGCAACATGGGCGGGCCCATGGCCGCCAATCTGGTCAAGGCCGGCCACACGGTGACCGCCTTCGACCTGGTGCCCGAACTGCTCAAGACCGTGGAAGCGGACGGCGTGGCCGTGGCCGCCGACCCGGCGGCGGCGGTGGCCGGCGCCGAGGTGGTGATCAGCATGCTGCCCTCCGCCGGCGCGGTCACCGGCCTGTACCTGGGCGACGACGGCGTGCTGAACGCCATCCACCCGGACACCCTGATCATCGACTGCTCCACCATCGACGCCGACACCGCCCGCCGGGTGGCCAGCGCCGCCGCCGACAGCGGCCGCGCCATGATCGACGCGCCGGTGTCCGGCGGTGTCGGCGGCGCCAAAGCCGGCACGCTGACGTTTATCTGCGGCGGCCCGGAAGCGGCGGTGGAACGCGCCCGCCCGGTGCTCGACTGCATGGGCAAGAACGTGTTCCGCGCCGGCGACAACGGCGCCGGTCAGGTGGCGAAAATCTGCAACAACATGCTGCTCGCCGTGCACATGATCGGCACCGCCGAAGCGCTGCAGCTGGGCGCCGACCACGGCCTGGACCCGGCGGTGCTCTCCGACATCATGAAAGCCAGCTCCGGACGCAACTGGTCCCTGGAGGTGTACAACCCCTGGCCCGGCGTGATGGAGGGCGTGCCGTCCAGCAACGACTACAACGGCGGTTTCGCGGTGAAACTGATGAACAAGGATCTGGGCCTGGCGCTGGAAGCGGCGCTGGCCAGCCAGTCCAGCACGCCCATGGGATCACTGGCGAAAAGCTTGTACGCCGCCCTCGGCAACCAGGGCCTGGGCGGCAAGGACTTTTCCAGCATCCAGACGTTCTTCAAACACCGCGAACCCTGACACCGGGCCGGGTTACGGCGTCCACGTCTCTCCGGGCCCGTGGGCCAGGAACGAGGGACGGCGCCGCCGGGCGGCATAGGGCCGGTCGCAAACATTGTCGCGACGGTTGTAGACGAAGAACACATTGCTGCGCGGGTCCGGCGACATATTGGCGTTGGAGCCGTGCAGGGTGTTGCAGTCGAACAGAATCAGGCCGCCGGCCTTGCCGGTGGGCGCCTCGATACCGCCCCGCTCGATCAGCGTCCGCAGCACATCGTTGCCGGGCACGCCGAACTCCTGGGTCTTCAGGGACTGCTTGTGGTGGTCGTCCGGGGTGGCGCCCAGGCACGGCACGAACACCTTGTGCGAGCCGGGAATCAGCATCAGGGGCCCGTTGAAGTGGTGGTTGTCGGTCAGCACGATGGAGGCGCTCACCGCGTGCATCGACGGCATGCCGTCCTCGGCGTGCCAGGTCTCGAAGTCCGAATGCCAGTTGAACCCCTTGCCGTGGAAGCCCGGCTTGTAGTTGATCCGTGACTGGTGCACGTAGACGTCGCCGCCCAGTATCTGCCGGGCGCGGCCGGTCAGGCGCGGGTCGCGGGCAAGCTGGTTGAAACGTTCGGACAGAAAATGCACCGCGAACAGGGAGCGGATTTCCTCGCTGCCGGGCTCGGTGACACTGAAATCCCGGCCCCGGAATTCATCCCGGGCGAGCAGTTCATGCAGGTGGACGGTGAGCTCCTCCACTTCCCGCTGATCCAGGAAGCCGGGCTCGAACAGGAAGCCGCGCTGCTCGAACTCGTCCAGTTGTTGCTGGGAAAGCGGGCCGTCGGCGGCCTCGCCCTTAACCACTTTTTCGCGGCGGTTCAGCCAGGGCATGTCCGGCTTTTTCGCCAGACGGGTGGGGTAAGGATCCTGTATCGCCGGAGCCGGTCCGGTAATGGGTCGTGTGGGCGTCTGCACTGACATCAAATCACCTCCTGAGATTTGGGATCAGGTCCAGATTGGCGTTATCGGCCGGGCCCGTTGCGCGGAACCCGGCAACGTGACTATAGGGTCTATAAATCCGGTTTCAAGGCAGGCGCCGCATCAGGCGTGAATACGTCGCCAGGGGCGCGCCTGCTCCAGTTCGAAGGCCAGCTCCAGCAGTGTTTTCTCATCGCCCTGCAGGGCCGAGAACTGCACGCCGATGGGCAGGCCCTCGCGGCTTTCGCCCAGCGGCAACGACAGGGCCGGGCTACCGGAGGCGTTGTTGGCGGGGGTGAAGCTGACGTACTTGATCAGCCGGTCGATCAGCACCTCGAAATCCACGTTGGGACTCAGGTAGCCGAGCGGCGGGGTGGTGTGGGCAAGCACCGGCGACAGCACCACGTCGTAGTGCTGGAACGAGCGGGCGTAGGCCTGCCAGGTGCGCTTGAGCTGGTAGAGCACCGCCGGCGTCTTCCACAGTTTGCGCCGGTAGTAGCGGCTCAGGCCCCGGGTCAGGCCGTCCAGTTGCCGGGCGTCGAAGCCGGGCCCGAACAGGGCGCGGCCGAAGGTGCTCACCATGAACGCCATGAAGCCGTAGTAGAGCACGAAGTCGTCGATAAAGCGGCGCTCCAGCGGCACCGGTGCCTCTTCCACCCGGTGGCCGAGCCCGGCCAGCAGATGGCCGGCGTCCTCCACCACGGCCCGGGTCTGCGGGCAGGTGGGGCTGCCGGTGATCGAGTCCACCACCAGGCCCACGCGCAGGCGGCGCCGGCCCGGCCCCTCCACCCGGCCGATCGGCGGCAGCTTGGGGTTGCGGTAATACTGCTCGGCGGCGGCGAAGAAATTGGCGGTGTCGCGCACGCTGCGGGTGAGCACGCCCTCGGCGATGATATCGATGGGCAACGAGCGGGACGCTTCCGATTTCACCAGCCGTCCTCGGGTGGGTTTGAGGCCCACCAGGCCGCAACAGGCGGCGGGAATGCGGATCGAGCCGCCGCCGTCGTTGCCGTGGGCGATGGGCACGGCGCCGGCCGCCACCAGGGCGGCACTGCCGCCGGAGGAGGCGCCGCTGGAGTAGCCCGGCGCCCAGGGGTTGCGGGTGGCCGGCGCGCCGGCGTACTCGGTGGTGGCGCTGAAGCCGAAATCCGGCAGCCGGGTTTTGCCCAGCAGCACGAACCCCTGATCCAGATACTGGCGGGCAAAGTGGCTGTCCTTGGCGGCGTTACGCGGCCGTACGGCGCGGGCACCGTGGCCGGTGGGCAGGCCGGCCACATCGATGTTGTCCTTGATCAGGCTGGGCACGCCGGCGAATTCCCCGCCGTCCCGCCGGCGGCGGCCGGCCTCCTGGCGGGCGGCCTGGAAGGTGTCCAGCGCCAGGCCGTTAAGCGCCGGGTTCACCGCCTGGATCCGCTCGATGGCGGCTTCGGTGAGTTGCGCCGCGCTGCGCTCGCCCCGGCGCAGCAAGTCGGCCAGGGCGGTGGCGTCGTGGTCGCCCAGGGCGTCGTCACGGAAGGCATGGAGGCGCGCTTCGGGGGCCGGTCCGGCGTATTGATTCATCGGTGTGTCCTGCTGTGAAGGCGGTCGATGGCGAAAGATCGTACCATGGTGCCACATTCACAGCGGGCCAATCGCGAGACGATGAGGGCCTAGCCCCTGGCCCGGTCCACCCGCTTGCCCTGGGCGAGCATCACCCGCGCCAGGTGCACCAGGTCGGCGATGCTGGTGACCACCGCGTCCGGGCGGTGCGGGTGGCTGACGGTGTTGGGGAATATCTTGTCCAGCCAGGAATCGGGCCAACCGGCGCCGTTATAGAAGATCGCGGTGATGCCGGCTTCCTTGGCGGCGATCACGTCGGTGGTGCTGTCGCCCACGTACCAGCAGTTCTCCGCCGGCGTCAGGCCGAGGTTGTCCAGCGCCTTGAGCAGCATGTCCGGCGCCGGCTTGCGGTGCTCCACATCGTCGCCGCAGACGATGGTATCGAACAGATCCTCCCAGCCGGTGCCGTCCACGATGCGCAGCTCGTGCTCGAGGAACTCCCGTTTGCGATTGGAGATCAATCCCACCGGCACGCCGGACTGGCGCAGCCGTTCCAGCTGGGCACGGATGCCCTGCTCCAGCGGGTGCACCTCATCCACATATTTTTTATAGCAGTCGTCGAAGGCCTGATGGATGCGGCGTTTGGCGTCGCCGTCGGCGCCNAACAGCACCTCGAAGATATCGGTGCGTGAGATTTTCCGCTGGGCGGTGATCTTGGGGTGCAGCTTGTGGTGCTCGCGCACGTACTTGACCAGCTTGGCGTCCTCGATGGTTTTCGACTGCTCCGGTGTCAGCAGCCGCTCCCACAGGCCGAGCTCCTCAAGCCGCGGCAGCACGTCGTCCACCGNGTGGTACATGGCATCATGGGTATCGACCAGGGTGGCGTGCCAGTCAATCAACACCGCCGCCGGTTTGTCGTGCGGCAGTTGCAGAATACTCATGACCCGCTCTCCTGTGCTCCAGTCCCATGGTCCGGTTACTCTAGACGGATTCGGTACGGCTATGAAGAGCGGGCGGAGCGGTTAGCGCGCGTCGTCCATCTCTTCCCGGTAGAGCCTGGCCAGCTCCGCCTGGCGATCGTCTTCAATCACCTTATCCGCCATCTGGAACACCGTCTCTTCCTCTTCGTCGAGGTGATGCGTTACCGCCTTCTGCAGTTTCTCGGCGGTGGTCAGCCACTCAGCGGCGTCGAAGTCGATTCCTTCCAACTTTTCGATAAGCTCGTCGATCTGATTATGCTCGGCGACGCTGTGGCGGGCCTGTTCCTGGGTTTCGTCGATCTCCATCATTGGAACATAAAGCGCCCGCTCCTCGGCGGCGGCGTGGCTGACCAGCTCCAGCCTGGCCTTCTTAAAAAGGGTTTCGCGCTCCTCGCTGTCACCGCGGGTTTGCATCAAGCGTTCCAGCAGGTCGCGCTGAGTGTCGTGGTCTTTAATGAGCGTTTTGAATAGCGTCATGGGTGGCCTCTCCTTTTGCCTGTCCTTGCGGACCGGGGATAGTGGCTGCCTGTGGGTGTCACGCCAAAGATACCGGATCGCCGGCCGAACCGCGCCGCGGTTTACCGGAATTTACATGCATTCCGAGGCCGTGCGGGCCTAGTGTTAAGAGTCAATGACATACGCCGGAGATGGAGCGATGGCGAAAGACAAGTTACGAACCTACCGCGAAATGCGTGACCTGCGCCGAAGCCGGGAACCGGCCGGAGGTGATACCCGGGACGCCGGCGACAGTTTCGTTATTCAAAAGCACGCCGCCAGCCGGCTTCACTACGACTTCCGCCTGGAATCGGAAGGGGTATTGCGCTCCTGGGCGGTGCCCAAAGGCCCTTCCACGGACCCCCGTGACAAACGTCTGGCGGTGGAGNTGGAGGACCATCCGCTGGATTACGCCGATTTTGAAGGGGTCATCCCCCCCGGGCACTACGGCGCCGGCACGGTCATGGTGTGGGATCGCGGCCGTTACGCCAATCTGCGCGCTTACGAGGACCCGCCGCGAACCCTGGAACAATCGCACCGTGAAGGATTGATCGAAATCTGGATGGAAGGGGAGAANCTGAGCGGCGGCTACGTGCTNAAGCGGTTCCGCGAGGGGGACAAACCCCAGTGGCTGCTGATCAAGATGGACGACGAGGGCGCGGACGCCCGCCGCAAGCCCACACGCACCCAGAACCGGTCAGTGAAAAGCGGGCTCGATATGGACGCCATCAAACGCGAACACGGCGGCTAGGCTTGTCCGGCGAGTGCGCACCGCTTACCCGGGGTCCAGCAGACGTGGCCCGGGGCCGTCCTCGGACAGCTCATCCAGCGGGTTGCGGAGCCGGCAGGCGTTGATCGACAAACACCCGCAGCCGATACAGCCGTCCAGCTGATCGCGAAGCTGCGTCAGGCTTTGAATACGCTCGTTCAGATCATGGCGCCAATGCGCCGACAGACGTTTCCAGTCATGGGCGTTGGGGGTGCGGCCGTCCGGCAGCTCCGCCAGCGCCCGGCCGATCTCCGCCAGAGGAATACCGATCCGCTGCGCTACCTTGATCACCGCCACCCGGCGCAGCACGTCACGGCTGTAGCGGCGCTGGTTGCCGCTGCTCCGATGACTGTGGATCAGCCCCTTTTTCTCGTAGAAGTGTAATGCCGACACCGCCACGCCACTGCGCCGGGCCACCTCCCCCGGCGTCAGCGCCTTGCCGATATCGGCCGCCGCTATCTTGCTCATCGTGACAACCTTTCCCTATGGCTATTGATCTCAACCTTACTTCAGGTCTCAAAGTGGCGTCCAACGATCAGCACACCAGTGAGGAGACCAACCATGTCAAAACCCATCAAGGTCGCGGTGATCTACGGCAGTGTCCGCAACGGAAGACTCTGTGACGCGGTTGCCGGCTGGGTGGCCGACCGGGTCGCGGCGCGCGCCGACTATACGCTGGATATCATCGACCCTCTGGCGGAGGGTCTCACCGATTTACGTGGTACCGAAGGCACGAAGGAGAAGGCCATCGCCGCCCGCCTCAGCCGGGCCGACGCCTTCATCGTGGTGACGCCCGAGTACAATCACAGCTTCCCGGCGGCGCTGAAGCACTTCATCGACGGCTTCAATGAACCCTGGCACGCCAAACCGGTGGCGTTCGTCTCCTACGGCGGGCTCTCCGGGGGCAGCCGCGCCGTGGAGCAACTGCGCCAGATATTCGCCGAACTGCACGCCACCACCATCCGTCAGGTGGTCAGTTTCCCCAACGTGTGGGCGCACTTCGACCCGCAGCATCGTTGGCGGGATATGGAACGGGGGGACCGCAACCTGAACCTGTTGCTGACGCAATTGCGCTGGTGGGCGTCCGCGCTGCGCGACGCCCGGGCGGGCGCCGACTACCAGGCGGTGTCATGAACCCGTGCACGACCGGGGGCCGTGGTCTCAGGCATACTACGGTGTCGTTTTTTGCGGCTCCCGGACGACCCAGCGGGAACGTAACGAAAACATTCAAGGAGTGGTCGTGAGTACTATCATTTCCGTGCAGCAACTCAACAAGACCTATGATTCCGGCTTCCAGGCTCTCAAGGACGTGAATCTGGAGATCCGTCGGGGCGAAATCTTCGCCTTGCTGGGCCCCAACGGCGCCGGCAAGACGACCCTGATCAGCGTCATTTGCGGCATCGTCAATCCCACCGGCGGCACCGTGCTGGCCGACGGCCACGACATCGTGCGGGATTTCCGCGCCGCCCGGTCCACCATCGGCCTGGTGCCCCAGGAGCTGTCCACCGACGCCTTCGAAACGGTCTGGGCCACGGTCACGTTCAGCCGCGGGCTGTTCGGCAAGCCCAAGAACCCGGCCTACGTGGAGAAGGTGCTGCGTGATCTGTCCCTGTGGGACAAGCGCAAGGAGAAGATCATCGCCCTGTCCGGCGGCATGAAGCGGCGCGTGATGATCGCCAAGGCGCTGGCCCATGAGCCGCGCATTCTGTTTCTCGACGAGCCCACCGCCGGCGTGGACGTGGAGCTGCGCCGGGATATGTGGGAAATGGTGCGCGGCCTGCGCGAAAACGGTGTCACCATTATTCTCACCACCCACTATATCGAGGAAGCGGAAGAGATGGCCGACCGGGTCGGTGTGATCAACCGGGGTGAGATCATTCTGGTGGAAAACAAGCACACCCTGATGGAAAAGCTGGGGCGCAAGGAACTGCGCCTGCAGCTTTCCGAGCCGCTGTCGGCGGTGCCGGAAAGCCTGGCGCCGATGTCCTTGACGCTGTCCGCCGACGGCCACGAGCTGGTCTACAGCTTCGATGCCCGCCACGAGCACGGCGACATTGCCGGGCTGCTGCGCCGCCTGGGCGAGCTGGGCATTGAGTTCCGCGATCTGCGCACGCGGGAAAGCTCGCTGGAAGAAATCTTCGTCGACCTGGTCCACAACGGCAAACCGGGCGGCACGGACACCCCGCAACCCGCGGCCGGAGAAAGCCAATGAACCTGCATGCGATTCGCGCCATCTATCTTTTCGAAATGGCCCGCACCTGGCGGACCCTGATGCAGAGCATCGCCTCGCCGGTGATTTCCACCTCGCTGTATTTCGTGGTGTTCGGTTCGGCGATCGGCTCACGCATGGTGGAGATCGACGGCATCAGTTACGGCGCCTTCATCATCCCCGGTCTGATCATGCTGATGCTGCTCAACGAGAGCATCTCCAACGCCTCGTTCGGCATTTACATGCCGAAGTTCAGCGGCACCATTTACGAGGTGCTGTCCGCGCCGGTGTCCTATGTGGAAGTGGTGCTGGGCTACGTGGGCGCCGCCGCCAGCAAGTCGATCATCCTCGGCCTGCTGATTCTCGCCACCTCGCGCCTGTTCGTGGACTTCAGCATCGAGCATCCGTTCGCCATGCTGTTCTTCCTGGTCCTCACGGCGGTAACGTTCAGCCTGTTCGGCTTCATCATCGGCATCTGGGCGGACGGTTTCGAGAAGCTGCAGATCATACCGATGATGATCGTGACACCGCTGACGTTCCTGGGCGGCACCTTCTACTCGGTGAACATGCTGCCGCCGTTCTGGCAAACCGTGACGCTGTTCAATCCGGTGGTCTATCTGATCAGCGGCTTCCGCTGGAGCTTCTACGGCGTGGCCGATGTGAACGTGGCGGTGAGCCTGGGCATGACGGTGATGTTCATGCTGCTTTGCCTGGTCACCATCTGGTGGATTTTCAAAACCGGTTACCGGCTGAAGAGTTAATCCCGGTGCTCTTTATCCCGGGCCTGGCGGCTGGCTTCGGCAAGCTTCTCCATCTCCTCGCGGGACATGTAGTCCAGGTCCCAGTGACTGGTGTGGCTTTCCTTAAGCCGGCGGCGGCCCCGGTGCAGATCCTCCGGGTCGTCGTCCGGGTGGGCGGCGCCGTGCTCGCCCATATGGGCGTGGGGGCCCGGCTCCGGGTAGTGCATGCGCACCTCGGCGTCTTCCGGGGCGGGTTCAGGCGCCGCGCCGAATAAACGACGAAGCTTTTCAAACAATGCGTTCATGGTATCTCCTGACCGGCGTTTTAACGTCCACGTCCGGCGCTTATCATGGTGCACCTTACTACCGGGAAACGGAAACCGTTGTGAACCTGAATCTCACCGACCTTCTTCTGCTCGCGGCGCTGGCCATCGGCGCGGCGCTGTTCTGGCGCTCCCAGCGTATTCGCGAAACCGCGCTGCGCGCCACCCGGCGGCACTGCGAGCGCGAAGAGGTGCTGCTGCTCGACCAGACCGTGGGTCTCAAGCGCTTCCGCCTGGCCCGTGACGAGCGCGGCCGCTGGGGCCTGTGGCGCATCTACGCCTTTGAGTTCACGGTCACCGGCGGCGAGCGCTATCAAGGCGAAACCCGGCTGCGCGGCGAGCGGGTGCACAGCGTGGTGCTTCCGCCGCATCGGTTCTAGATCCCGGTCACGGGTCCTTTTACACCTTTTTCCCTTCCCTCTCTTTTCACGCTTCCTTGATCGGCGTACCCCTTGAAGGGCATTTCCGTCAGGAGGCAAGGATGTCCTACGCTGACCGAGTCGAACACATACAGCCGTCGCTGACGCTGAAGATCAACGCCGAAGCGGCGGCCATACAGGCCGATCACCGTGGCGGCGACGCGGTGGCCCGCCTGGGCGCCGGCGAACCGGATTTCGCGACCCCCGACGGCGTCAAACGCGCCGCCCACCAGGCCATCGACCGGGGCTTCACCCACTACACCGCGGTGGACGGCTACGACGGCCTGAAGCGGGCGGTGCGGGAAAAATTCCGCCGTGATAACGACCTGCATTTTCGGGACGACCAGATTCTGGTGACCTGCGGCGCCAAGCAGGCGCTCTACGATCTCTGCCAGACACTGCTGCGCCCCGGCGACGAAGCGGTGGTGCCGCGTCCCTACTGGGTCACCTACCCCGCCCAGGTGACGCTGGCCGAGGCACAGACCGTCTATCTGGACCTGGACGCCGGGGACGATTACCTGCCGCGCGCCGAGCGCCTGGACGCGGCGCTCACCGACGCCACCCGGCTGGTGTTCCTGAACAGCCCCAACAACCCCACCGGGCGCATCTATGATCACGACACCCTGAGCGCTCTGGCCGCGGTGCTGCGCCGCTACCCGCGGGTGTTCGTGGTCAGCGACGACATCTACGAACACCTGAACTGGACCGACCAGCCCTTTCGCAACCTGCTCAACGTGGCGCCGGATCTCGCCGACCGCTGCTTCATCGTCAACGGCGTCTCCAAAGCCTACGCCATGACCGGCTGGCGGGTCGGCTTCGTGGCCGGCCCCGCCGAGGCCATCGCGGCGATGAAAAAGGTGCAGGGCCAGAGCACCGCCGGCGCCGCCAGCATCAGCCAGTACGCCGCCACGGAGGCGCTGCTCGGCGACCAGACACCGGTGCGGCGCATGGTGGCGGCGTACCGGCGCCGCCACGACCACATCGTGCCGGCGCTGAACGAGATTCCCGGCGTGCGGTGTCCACGCTCGGACGGCACTTTCTATGCCTTCCCGGATGTGCGCGAGGCGATCGCGCGCCTGGACGGCATCGACAACGACCGGCAGCTGGCCGAAACGTTGCTGCACAAGGCCGGCGTGGCGGTGGTGCCGGGCAGCGGCTTCGGTGCCCCCGGCCGGCTGCGGGTGTCGTTCGCCGCCGACATGCACACCATCGAAACCGGCTTGCGCAGGCTGCGCGAGTTTTTGCGATAGCCAGGAGGCAGTATGAGCAAGGCAACGGTAGGCGACTTTATTGTTGATCGCTTGCACCAATGGGGCATCGACCGCGTATTCGGTTACTCCGGCGACGGCATTAACGGCGTGATGGGCGCGCTGCGCCGCCATGACGGTGTCACCATGATTCAGCCCCGCCACGAAGAGATGGCCGCGTTCATGGCCTGCGGGCACGCCAAGTACACCGGTCGTCCGGGCGCCGTCATCACCACCTCCGGCCCCGGCGCGATTCATGCGCTTAACGGCCTGTACGACGCCGCCAAGGACCACATGCCCGTGGTCGCGGTGGTCGGCCAGCAGGCACGCATCAGCCTGGGCTCGGATTTCCAGCAGGAGGTCGACCTGGGCAACCTGTTCAAGGACGCCGCCGGCTACGTTCAAACCCTGATGGCGCCGGCCCAGGCGCGGCACGTGATTGATCGCGCCGTGCGCATCGCCGAGGCGGAGCGTACGGTCAGTGTGGTGGTGGTCCCCAACGACCTCCAGGATCTGCCCATGACGGAGCCGCCCGGCAGCCACGGCGCCACCTTCTCCGGGGTCGGATACCGGCCCTCGGTGCGGCACCCGGATCCGGCGGATCTGGACGCCGCCGCCGACATTCTGAACGCCGGCGAGCGGGTCGCCATCCTGGCGGGCGCCGGCGTCAAGGACGCCGTGGCACCTCTTCTGAAGCTGTCGGAAAAGCTCGGCGCCGGAATCGCCAAAGCGCTGCTTGCCAAGACGATGATCTCGGACTACGAGCCGGGCGTCACCGGCACGCTGGGGTTGCTCGGCACCGAGCCCAGTGACCGGATGATGCGCCAGTGCGACACCCTGCTGCTGGTGGGCACCAGCTTCCCCTACGCGGAGTTCCTACCCGAGGAGGGTCAGGCGCGCGCCGTGCAGATCGATATCGACGCCGCCAACCTGGGCCTGCGCTATCCCACCGAGGTGAACCTGCACGGCGACGCCGCCGCCACCCTGGAAGCCCTGCTGGAGCGTATCACGCCGAAACAGGACACCCGCTGGCGCACGGACCTTGAAGAGCAGATCGCCGACTGGTGGGAGACCCTGGAGGCCCGCGCCTACACCAGCGCCGAGCCGCTTAACCCGCAGCGCATTTTCTGGGAGCTGTCGTCACGGCTGCCGGACGGCACCCGGCTGGCCGCCGACGTGGGCACCGCCACCGACTGGTACGCGCGCTTTCTCAAGGTCAACGGCAGGGTGCAAGGCACCACCTCCGGCGGGCTCGCCTCCATGGGCAACGGGGTGCCCTATGCGATCGCGGCGAAGTTCGCCCACCCGGACGCGCCGGTGGTGGCCATGGTCGGCGACGGCGCCATGCAGATGATCGGTAATAACGGGCTGATCACCGTCGCTCACTACTGGCGGGAGTGGTCCGATCCGAGGCTGGTGATCCTGGTGCTGAACAACCGGGACCTGAACCAGGTGACCTGGGAGCAACGGGTAATGGAAGGCGACCCCAAGTACGAGACCTCCCAGGAACTGCCCGATTTTGATTACGACCGCTACGCGGAGATGCTCGGGCTGCGCGGTTTACGACTGGACCACCCGGAGCAGGTCACAGCGGTGCTCGACGACNCCCTTCAGGCGGATCGCCCGGTGGTGATCAACGCGGTGGTGGATCCGAACGTACCCCCACTGCCCACGCACCTGGAGCTGGAACAGGTGAAGGGCTACATGAGTTCCATTCTGAAAGGGGACCCGGAAGCCGGCGCGCAGATTCGTCAATCCGTTAAGGCGGTGGCGGCGAAATATTTGAAACGCTGACGTTGGCGACCGGCGCCTCGGGCCGGGGCAAACACCCCGGCCCGGTCGGGTTCAGATATGCTTGAGCACGGTCTGGGCGCTGCTGTCCTCGACCCCTTTCTCGTCCACGCCCAGGTATTCCACCACGCCGTCATTGGCGACCAGCGCGAAGCGCTTGCTGCGGATACCCATGCCGCCGCCGGTGGCGTCCAGCTCCAGCCCCAGAGCTTTGACGAATTCCGCGTTGCCGTCCGCCAGCATGGTGATGCGCTCGGCGTTCTGGTCCTTCTGCCAGGCGTCCATCACGAAAGCGTCGTTGGTGGCCAGACAGGCGATCGCGTCCACCTTGGAGAGCAGCTCGTCCGCTTCCACCACGAAGCCGGGCATATGCGTGTTGGAACACCCCGGGGTAAACGCGCCGGGCACCGCGAACAGCACCACCTTGCGGCCTTTGAAAAACTCGCCGGTGGAGAGGTCTTCGGGGCCCTTGGCGCCGTTGGTCTTGATGGTGACGTCGGGAATTTTGTCGCCTACGGAAATAGTCATGGTCGATCCTTTTAACCTGGAAAATTGAAGAGGTCTTGGAATGTAACAGGTTCCCGCGTCCGGCGCCGAACACGGCGGCCCCGGGAACGTAAAAGTCTGTTTGCGGATACCGGCCCGCGGGTTGCCCCGAAAGCACGCAATCCCCAGGCTGTGCGCATCGCAACGCAACCGCAAGGACGGAACCAATGAGCCAGACCATCGTAATCACCGGTGCCAACCGTGGCATCGGCTATGACATGGCGCGCCTGTGGAAGGCGCGCGGCAATCACGTTATCGCGGTGTGCCGCTCGTCCGCCGTGAAGAAGGGCGGCGAAGACCTGCATGACCTGGGCGTGCGCGTGATCGAGGGCATCGACGTGAGCCGCGCCGAGGACGTGCAAACGCTCAAACAGGAACTGGGCGACACCCGCGTGGACGTGCTCTACAACAACGCCGGCATGATGGAGAGCGAAACCCTGGAGGACATGGACTTCGAGCGGATCCAGAAGCAGTTCGAAGTGAACACCCTGGGCCCGCTGCGGGTCACCCATGCCCTGCTGGACAACCTCGGTGACGGCGCCAAGGTGGGCCTGATGACCTCGCGCATGGGCTCCATCGCCGATAACGATTCCGGCAAGAAGTACGGCTACCGGATCAGCAAGGCCGGCCTCAACGCCGCCGGCAAATCCCTCGCCGTGGACCTGAAGGACAAGGGCATCGCCGTGGCGATTCTGCACCCGGGCTATGTGCAGACCGACATGACCGGCCACAGCGGGCATATCACCGCCGAAAAGGCCGCCCACCGCCTGGTGCAGCGCATGGACGAGCTCAACCTGGACAACACCGGCACCTTCTGGCACTCCGACGGCAGCGAGCTGCCCTGGTAAGCCGCTCCGGGCGGGTGCCCGAAGACACCCGCCGCACTGATCATTCCGGTCATGTCATCGGCACGGCGGCTTGCTATGCTGAACAGAACCCACCGGTTCCATGTTGCCAGCCGCACGCTGCAAGGAGCGCCCCATGACCGCCATGATCCGCGAGCCCATCACCGATCCGGCCCGCCTTAACCGGGTCGGCGACCCGGACCGCCCCGGCATGCGGCGCGGCCGGCGCCTGTTCAAATGGCTGCTCGGCTCCGACCCGCACCCGACGCCGGGGCAGATGGCGTCGATCCGCCAGGCGATGCTGGCCGGGGACCCGCTCGCCGACGCGGTGGTCGCCATGTACCACCGCCTGCCCGCGGGCCAGGGCCGCAAACTGCTGGACCAGGCCCTGGAACAGGGCCTGCACACCGTCGACGACCCGCCGGAGGAACTGACCGCCCTGTTTCACCAGGTCGACCACGAACCCATCTGGCTGGACCGGGCGCAGCTCCGGCTGGCCTGCGAGGTCTCCCACCGGGTGGGCCTNGCCGGCGAGTTGGTGCTGCGCAATCTGTCCCTGATGGGCGGNTACCTGGCGGCGGCGGCGGCCAAGCCGCTGGCGTTCACCGGCGAGTTGGACCGCATGGCCAACCGGCGGCTGGTGGAGACCGGCAAATTCTGGATCGACGTGACCACCCCCGGCGGCCTGGAGCGGGACCGGGACGGCTTCAAAAGCGCCGTGCGCGTGCGCCTGATGCACGCCCAGGTGCGCGCCATGCTGCTCAAGTCGGACAAGTGGGACCCGGCCTGGGGGCACCCGCTGAACCAGTGGGATTCCATGGCCACGATTCTGGAATTCTCGGTGATCTTTCTCTCCGGCCTGCGCTCGCTGGGCTTTCTGTTCAGCAAGCGCGAGCGGGAAGCGGTGGTGCACCTGTGGCGCTACGTGGGCTACCTGATGGGCGTGGACGAACGCCTGCTGCCGGCCTGCGAAGCGGATGCCATGCGCGCCCTCTACCAGGTGATCGCCACCATCGGCGAGAGCGACGAGGACAGCCGCCGCCTGGGCGAGGCGCTGGCCCGGGCCTCGCTGCAGGACAGCGGCGACGGCTGGCTGGCGAAGCGGCTCGGTCGGTTGGAATACACCCTGCGCGCCGGCTATACCCGCTACGTCCTGGGCGATGACGCCGGCGATAAGCTGGGCCTGCCGCGCACCGCCACCAAGTACGTGTGGCCGGCGCAGATACCGTTACGGTTGGGCGCGGAGCTGATACGCAAAAGCGTGCCGTCGGTGAACCGGAGACTGATACGGCTGGGCGAACGGGCGCGCCGGGAGCAGTTCCCGAAACGGGTGCGGCGGCTGAAAGCGGACACCAGCTTTACGCCGGTGAACAAACTGGCCCGCTAGCGCAAAAAAAGCGGCGACAGGGTGTCGCCGCAAGGGGAAGTCCGCCGGCCTTGCACGGGCCGGCGGGAGGGTTGCCTGAAGCATTTTCAAAGCAGGTTGTCAGAGCGCGGCGCGGTCCAGGTTCATCACCTTGGTCCAGGCGGCCACGAAGTCGCTCACGAACTTATCGTCGTTGTCGCTGAGGGCGTAGTACTCCGCCACCGCGCGCAGCTCGGCGTTGGAACCGAAGATCAGGTCCACCGGCGTGGCGGTCCACTTCAGCTCGCCGCTCTGGCGATCGCGCCCTTCGTACAGACCTTCGTTGTTTTCCGACGGCGCCCACCGGGTGGACATGTCCAGCAGATTGACGAAGAAGTCGTTGCTCAGGGTGCCCGGGCGATCGGTGAATACGCCGTGGTCGGCGCCGTCCACGTTGGCGTCCAGGCTGCGCATGCCGCCCACCAGCACAGTCATTTCCGGCACGCTCAGCGTCAGCAGGTCGGCCTTGTCCACCAGGCTGTCGGTGGGGGAGAGCCGGCTCTCTTCGCTGAAGTAATTACGGAATCCGTCCGCCTGCGGCTCCATCACCGCGAACGCCTCCACATCGGTCATGGCCTGGGTGGCGTCGGCACGGCCCGGGGTGAACGGCACCTCGATGTCGTGGCCGGCGTCGGCGGCGGCTTTCTCGATGGCCGCGGCGCCGCCCAGCACGATCATATCCGCCAGGGAGATCTTGCTGCGGCGGAACAGGCCCCCTTCGTTGAAGTCGGCGCGGATCGCTTCCAGCGTCGCCAGCACCTGGTCCAGCTCTTCAGGGTTGTTCACCGGCCAGTCCTTTTGCGGCGCCAACGCCACCCGGCCGCCGTTGGCGCCACCGCGCAGGTCGGAACCCCGGAAGGTGGAGGCGGAGGCCCAGGCGGTGCGCACCAGCTGCGGCACGGTCAGCCCGGACGCGAGGATTTCCTCTTTGAGGTCTTCGGCGTCGCCCTTGGAGATCAGCTTGTAATCCACTTCCGGAATCGGGTCCTGCCAGATCAGGGCTTCGTCGGGCACGTCCGGGCCCAGGTAGCCGGCGCGCGGGCCCATGTCCCGGTGGGTCAGCTTGAACCAGGCGCGCGCGAAGGCGTCCTCGAACTCTTCCGGGTTTTCATGGAAGCGCTTGGCGATCTTGCGGTATTCCGGGTCGACCTTGAGCGCCAGGTCGGTGGTGAACATGATCGGGGCGTGGCGCTTGCCTTCGATGTGCGCGTCCGGCACCAGGTTGGCGGCCTGACCGTCGGCGGGGATCCACTGAATGTGGCCCGCCGGGCTCTTGGTCTGCACCCACTCATAGCCAAACAGGTTGTCCAGGTACTGGTGCGTCCAGGCGGTGGGGTTCACCGACCAGGCGCCCTCCAGGCCGCTGGTGTAGGTGTCGGCGCCCTTGCCGGAGCCGCAGTTGTTCTTCCAGCCCAGGCCCTGTTGCTCGATGGGCGCGGCGGCGGGCTCCGCTCCCAGGCAATCCTCCGCCTTGTGCGCGCCGTGGGCTTTGCCGAAGGTGTGGCCGCCGGCGATCAGCGCCACCACCTCTTCATCGCCCATGGCCATGCGGGCGAAACTCTGACGGATGGACTGCGCCGACAGCATCGGATCCGGCTTGCCGTTGGGGCCCTCCGGGTTCACGTAGATCAGGCCCATCTGCACGGCGGCCAGCGGCTTCTCCAGCTTGCCGTCCTCGTCGTGGCGCTCATCGCCCAGCCACTCGGTCTCCGAGCCCCAGTAGGTGATGTCCGCTTCCCAGTCGTCCTCGCGGCCACCGGCGAAGCCATAGGTCTTGAAGCCCATGTCTTCCATGGCCACGGTGCCGGCCAGCACCATCAGGTCGGCCCAGGAAATGCGGTTGCCGTACTTCTGTTTGAGCGGCCACAACAGACGGCGGGCCTTATCCAGGCTGACGTTGTCCGGCCAGCTGTTGAGCGGCTCGAAACGCTGCTGGGCACCACGGGCGCCGCCGCGGCCGTCGTGCACGCGGTAGGTGCCGGCGCTGTGCCAGGCCATGCGGATAAAAAGCGGGCCGTAGTGGCCGTAGTCCGCGGGCCACCAGTCCTGGGAATCGGTCATTAGCGCGCGCAGATCCGCTTTCAGCGCCTCCAGATCGAGCTCGGCGAAAGCCTCGGCGTAATCAAAGTCGTCCGCCACCGGGCTGGATTTTTCCGCGTGCTGACGCAGCGGGCGCAGATCCAGGGTTTCCGGCCACCAGTACGGGCTGGCCATCGGTGAACGGGCGGGGCTTTTCTGATAGCCGTGGTGGTAGCCCCCGGGCTGACCCAGCGGGCTGGCCGACACGGCCGTGGACGTTGCAAGCGTAAAGGCGGCCACTAAGGCGGCTTTTGTTATCTTCACGGTCTCTCCTCGCGTTGTGAATGATTCGCAAACGAGAAGGACTATAGCCGTGACATTTTTATGACGGCAGTGAAGGTTCCCTATGGCGGCTACAAATTGAATTTATTGGTGGCGGTCCGCTGGTAGGCATTGGCGATGGCCAGTGATGCCGACCGGTATTATTAGAGGTCGCACTGCACGCCGAATACGGCGAGGCCTTCCACCAGGTATTCGGACAGCAGCGGGTGGCCGAGCAGGAAGTCGGCGGTGTCCGGCGTCCATTCGTCGCGGGCCAGACGCAGGGCCTCCTCCCACTCCGCCTCCTGGAAATCGCCACGGCCCAGCCACATCAGCGCCACCACCTCGGTCTGCTGGTCCGGCTCCAGGTCCTCGATCACGGTACGAAACTCCGCCACCGAGCTGTCTTCTTCGCCGGCGGCCGGCTCCGTCAGCGTCTCCGCCCCGGCGGGGTCGTCGATGGGGTTGCCGGCGTCCTCCGGCATGATCACCGTGTCCCGCGCCTGGAAGGCCTGGGCCAACTCCACCAGGCGGCACACGGTCTCGCCACTCACATTCAACATGGTTGGTCTCCTCATTGAAGGTCGAATTACCTTCAACCTAGTGACCTGGGAGACGAGCACAAGGCGGAGGATGTAAAAGCCTGTCAGAGAGGCGGCGTCAGCAGGGGGTCAAACGCCAGGCGATCTCCTCGAAACGGCCGAGGCCGCGTTCGCGGAACGCCGGCTGGTTGTCGATAACGTCCTTGCGGGACAGGCACTCCAATACATGGCTGCTACCGTAGAGTCGTTTGACGTCTTCAGCGGTTACCGAGAACGGCGGACCATCCATGCGATTCTGGTCGTACTCGAAGGTGATCAGCAGCTGCGGAGCACGCGCCGTGACAGTAGCCAGGTGCGCCGCGTAGCGCTCGCGCATGGCCGCCGGCAAGGCCACCAGCGCCGCCCGGTCGTAGACCATGGCCACGTCCCCCGGATCGTCCGTCGTGAGCGCGAAAAAATCACCCTGAAACACCGTCAACGCGCCGTGGCGCCACATCCGCCCGTCGCCCCAGGGCGACACGTCCGGGCGAACACCCAGCGATTCGAACAGTTGGCTCACCGCCAGTTCACTGAGTTTCACGCCCACAACCCGCAGGCCCTGATCCAGCAACCAGCCGATATCCAGCGTCTTGCCGCACAGCGGCAGAAAGACCGTCGCACCGGCGGGCAGATTGAATGCGGCGAGATTACGTTTCAGGATCGGGTGCACGAAGGGCAGATGGAAGCCCAGCTCCTGAGCCCGCCACTTCTCTTCCCAGAACTGCTTTTCCATCAGATTCTCCGGCGATTGCGGATAGAGGCGCGCCACCTTTGCCGGATCTAGTGCGCTTCTTCCCAGTTATTGCCGATGCCGGCATCAACGATCAATGGAACACGCAAATTGACCGCGCTTTCCATCCGCTGGGTGACTTCCCGTACCAAATCATCGACGTGGTCTTCCGCCACTTCAAACACCAGCTCATCGTGCACCTGCATGATCATCATTGCGTTCAGTTCCGTCTGTTGCAGCCAGCGGTGCACGTCGATCATGGCGTGCTTGATGATATCGGCGGCGGTGCCCTGCATGGGCGCGTTGATGGCGGTACGCTCGGCGGCCTGGCGGCGCTGGCCGTTGCGGCTGTTGATCTCCGGCAGGTAGAGGCGGCGGCCGAACAGGGTTTCCACGTAGCCTTTTTCGGCGGCGTCGGCGCGGGTGTTTTCCATGTAGCGTTTTACGCCGGGGTATTTTTCGAAGTAGCGGTCGATGTACTCCTGGGCTTCGCCGCGCGGCAGGCCGAGCTGTTTGGCGAGGCCGAAGGCGCTCATGCCGTAGATCAGACCGAAGTTGATCGCTTTAGCGTTGCGGCGTTCGTTGTCGCTGACGTCGTCGAGGGTCTTGCCCCAGACTTCGGCGGCGGTGGCGCGGTGAATGTCCAGGTTGTGTTCGAAGGCGTGGGTGAGACCTTTGTCGCCGGACAGGTGCGCCATGATGCGCAGTTCGATCTGTGAGTAGTCGCAGGCGACGATTTTTCTCCCTTTGGGCGCCGAGAACGCCAGACGGATTTTGCGGCCTTCCTCGCTGCGAACCGGAATGTTCTGCAGGTTCGGATCACTGGAGGAGAGCCGGCCGGTGGCGGCCACCGCCTGGTGGTAGGAGGTGTGCACGCGGCCGGTGGTGGGGTTGATCAGTTCCGGCAGTTTGTCGGTGTAGGTGTTCTTGAGTTTGGAGAGACCCCGGTAGTCCATGATCACCTGGGGCAGCGGGTAGCCTTGAAGCGCCAGGTCCTGGAGCACCGCTTCGGCGGTGGACGGCGCGCCCTTGGGTGTCTTCTTGATGACCGGGATTTCCAGCTTTTCATAAAGAATTTCACCGAGCTGTTTGGGCGATCCGAGATTGAATTTTTGCCCGGCTTCTTCGAACGCTTTTTCTTCCAGCTCCATCATGCGCTTGGCGAGCGAACTGCTCTGCTTTCTGAGCATGTCCGCGTCCACGTAGGTGCCGTTGCGTTCAATACAGCTCAGCACCGGCACCAGCGGCATTTCGATATCGTGGAACACGCTTTTCAAACCGGCTTCTTTTTCCAGTCGCGGCCACAGGGTCTGATGCAGGCGCAGGGTGATGTCCGCGTCTTCGGAGGCGTAAGGGCCCGCTTCGGCCAGCCCCACCTGGTTAAAGGTGAGCTGCTTGGCGCCCTTGCCGGCGATTTCCTGAAAGCTGATGTTTTTGTGGCCCAGGTACTTGAGGGCCAGGGAGTCCATGTCGTGGCGGGTGGCCACGGAATCGAGCACGTAGGATTCCAGCATGGTGTCGTATTCCACGCCGCGCAGGGTGATGCCGGCCCGGGCCAGCACGCTCATATCGTACTTGAGGTTCTGGCCGACTTTTTTGCTTTGCTCGTCTTCGAGAATCGGCTTGAGCTTGTCCAGTACCAGAGCGCGGTCGAGCTGGTCCGGCGCGCCCGGGTAGTCGTGCCCGAAGGGCACGTAGGCGGCCTCGCCGGCGGCGGTGGCGAAGCTGACCCCGACCAGGTCCGCTTCCATGTAATTGAGGCTGGTGGTTTCGGTGTCGAAGGCGAACAGCTCGGCTTTTTTCAGTTTGTCGATCCAGGCGTCCAGATCGTCTTCGGTAAGCACGGTCTGGTAGCCGTCCCGGTCGATGCTCTGTTCGCTCTCGATGTCCGGGGCGCCGTCGACCGTCGGGTCGTCGCCTTCCAGCAGTTCGTTGAGCCAGCCTTTGAATTCCAGGTCGCGATAATAGGTGGCCAGCTTTTCCGCATCGGGGGCAAGCAGCTTGAGGTCGTCCAGGGCTTCCTTGAGTTCGCAATCCACCTTGATGGTGGCCAGCTCGTAGGAGAGAAACGCCTGCTCGCGGTGCTCTTCCAGTTTCTTGCCCATGGACTTGGCGCCACGGAAATTCAGCTCGGCGACCTTGTCCAGGTTGTCGTAGATATTTTCCAGCGAACCCAGACCGGTGAGCAGGGCCAGAGCGGTCTTTTCGCCGACGCCGGGGACACCGGGAATGTTGTCCACCTTGTCGCCCATCAGCGCCAGGAAGTCGATGATCAGCTCCGGGCCGACACCGAACTTTTCGCGCACGCCGTCGATGTCGTAGACGGCGTTGTTCATGGTGTTGATCAGGGTGACGTGGTCGTTGACCAGCTGCGCCATGTCCTTGTCGCCGGTGGAGATCAGCACCGGCTTTTGTTCGGCGCTGAAAATGCGCGCGAAGGTGCCGATCACGTCATCGGCTTCGACGCCGTCCTCGATGATCAACGGCAGGCCCATGGCGCGGATCAGATCGTGCAGCGGCTGCACCTGCTCGCGCAGCTCGTCGGGCATCGGCGGCCGGTTGGCCTTGTACTGCTCGAACAGCTCGTCGCGGAAGGTTTTGCCTTTGGCGTCGAACACCACCGCCATGTACTCGGGGTCGTAGTCGTTGATCATCTTGCGCAGCATCGAGGCGACGCCGCGCACCGCGCCGGTGGGCCGGCCGGTGGAGGTGGTCAGCGGCGGCAGCGCGTGGAAGGCCCGGTACAGGTAGGAGGAGCCGTCGACAAGGATGATCGGTTTANGCTCGGTCATGGCAGTCCTTGGTTAAATCCGTGGAGCGCACAGTGTAACGCAAGACCTTGCAGGAGCGCCTTGTGGGAGCGGGCCCCGCCCGCGAAAGGGGGCGGAGCCCCCGGCAGGATTCCAGAGACGCCGGAAACCAGGCCGCCTCAAAGGTCTCTGGCATCCCGCCGGCCAGCGGTGCTGCCCTTTCGCGGGCAGGGCCCGCTCCCACAAGCCCGTTCCCACCGAGGCCGGTCAGAGGCGCTCTTTGATCTGCCGGGTGATGGCGTTCACCGCTTTGCGGGCGCTGGGGATGGCGCCGCCCATGGTGATGAAGCCGTGCACCAGCTCCGGGTAGTCCAGGTTGACCACGTTGACGCCGGCGGCCTTGAGCTTTTCGCTGTAGGCGAGGCCCTCGTCGCGCAGCGGGTCGGTGGCGGTGACCACGATGGTGTCCGGGTGGCCGGCGATATCCGGGTTGCGCAACGGTGAGATGCGGTAGTCCTCCACCAGGGTGGCGTCCTGCATGTAGTGGTTGTGGAACCAGTGGATCATGTCGCTATCCAGCCCGCCCTGGCCGCCGCCGAGCTGGGTGACCGAGGGCATATCGGAGGCGCCGTCGGTTTTCGGGTACACCGCCACCACCAGCTTGGGCACGGAGAGTCCCTGGAGCGCCGCCTGCTGGGCCACCACGATGGACAGGTTGCCCCCGGCGCTGTCGCCCATGGTCGCCATGCGGCGGGTGTCGATACCCAGATCACCGGCCTGCTCACCGAGCCAGCGCCAGGCGGCGATGCAGTCGTCGGCGGCGGTGGGCGCGGGGTGTTCCGGCGCCAGCCGGTAGTCCACGTTCAGCACCACCGCGCCGGTGACGTTGGCGATGTGGCGGCACAGGCGGTCATATTCCACGGCGCTGCCGATGGTGAAGCCGCCGCCATGGAAGAACATGATCGCCGGGCTGTCCTCGGTGGGCGCGCTCTTGGGGCGATAAAGACGCACCAGCATATCGCCGTTCTCCACCGGCACGCGGATATCACGGGTCAGCGCCACCTCCTGCCGGTCCACGTCGAGCATGTCGATCATGTGCCCATAGAGCGCCCGGCCCTGGGCCAGCGGCAGCTCGTGGAAGCCCTTGCGGCCGTCACCCAGGGCCAGCAGCAATCGCAGCTTGGGGTCCAGGCCCTCGCGGCTGACGCTCTCCATCATGCCGGCGAGGCGGCCGGCCAGGGCGCCGGGCATTTTCATCAGGGTCCGCACCGTGGTGCGCTCGATCTTGTGTTGCAGGGACATGGTTTCTCCTTAATAAGACCCGGGGCGTATTTCCACCAATGGACAGGGGTTATACCATCGCCCCAAGCAAACGGCCCGGTCATCCCCGGCCTTTTTTCCCGTTGAACACTAGGAACCTTTGATGTCCGTCTATACCCGTGTCGACGATCGGGACCTGGCCGCCCTGCTGGCCGACTACGCGCTGCGCCTGGAAGACGCGCAAGCCGCGCGCCACGGCATTGAGAACAGCACCTTCCTGATCGACGCCCGGGCCGCCGACGACAGCCCGCGCCCGGTGGTTCTGACCGTGTTCGAGCAGTTCGACGGCACCACTCTGGCGCCCTATCTGGCGTTGCTGGCGACCCTGGCCGCGGCGGGCCTGCCGGTGCCGGCGGCGCTGGTGGACCGCCACGGCCAGCGGCTGCGGCGTGTGGCCGGCAAGCCGGCGGGGCTGATGCCGCGCCTGCCCGGTGAGCACTGCTTCCAGGTGGACAGCGAGCACTGCCGCCAGGTCGGCGCCCTGCTCGCCGACCTGCACCGCCAACCGTCGGAGGCCGGCGCGTCGCTGCCCGATGAGCGGCAGCGCCTTGGAAGTCTGGGCCCCCATTTATGCCGCCTCAGTGAAGACGATCAACACCGCGCCGGGGTCGTGCTGCGCCGCTGGCGGAAGATTCCCGCCGCCCGCACCCTGATCCACGGCGACCTGTTCCGCGACAACGCGCTGTTCAACGCCGAGGGCCGGCTGACCGGGGTGCTGGACTTCTATAACGCCTGCCTGGAGCGGCCCGAATACGACCTGGCGGTGGCGCTCAACGACTGGGCGGTGGCCTCGGACGGGCGCCCGGTGCCGCGCCGGCAGGGCGCCTTGCTGGCCGGTTACCGGGACGGCGGCGGCGAGTGGGACGAGGCGGTGCTGGCGCTGGCCCTGGCGGTGGCGGCGCTGCGCTTCTGGCTGTCGCGGCTGGCCGGGCCGGTGTCCGGCCAGTCGGAGGGCCAGGGCAGCAAGGATCCGGCGGAGTTCGCGCGTATTTTCGGTTATCGCTTCAACGCCCTGGGCGATTAAGGATTTAACGCCCCGGCCCGGTCAGAATCAGATGGTTGAGGTGCGCCAGCCAGTCGGCTTCCCGCCACAGCCAGGGGGTGTGCGGCCGCGCCAGGCTGGTGGGCGTCATCACCGCCACACCGTCGGCCACCGCCTGGCCCACCAGCGCCTCGGTGAACCCGGCCCAGCCCCGGGGCAACCGCTCCGGGGTCGCCCGCGGGTTCAGATACCCTTCACCGAGCACCGGCTGCAGACGCCGCAGGCGGGTGAACGCCAGCCGCCGCTGTAGCTGCTGCTGAAGGCGGCCGCGCCAGTGCTCGCCGGTGGCTTCCATCAACGCCCGCCGCAGGGGCGCGCCCAGGCGCCGGTCGAGCAAACCGGGCACCGGCAGGTCGGCGCCGGTGGCCAGCCGGTAGCGCGGATCGTCGTCCAGCCACAGCCCCAGTTCCAGAAAATCCAGTTCGCTGGTGTCCAGTTGGCGTAGGTGATCGGTCTCGCCGGCGGCGGCGCTGACCCCGAAATGGATGGTCGGAAACAGCGCACGCAGGGCACGCGGCACTTCCAGCAGATACTGCTCCACCGTCCGCTCCTGCTCGCTGCCCCAGCGCTGCGGCAGCGGCCGCTGGGGCGGTTGGCCGAACACCCGTCGGATGACGCCGTGGCCCCAGGGCGGAAACGGGAAATGGTGACAGAAATCCACCGCCACCACGCTGTCCAGGTGGCCCCATTCGCGGACCAGCTCGAGGGTCTGCGCCCAGACGTCGATGAAGTCGGCGGGGCGGCGCACGAACGAGCGGCGGGCGCGGCTGTCGGCGATAAAGAAGCCGCTCAGCCACAGCTTCAGGCCGCGGTCGGCGGCGGCGTTGAGCAGGCGCCGGAACGCTTTGCGGATCTGCACGGTCTCGGCGCCGGCGCCCATGCCCAGACGGGCGTCCGGCTCGGCGAAAATTTCGCAGCGGTCCAGGTGGACGCTGTTGGCGGGCGTGGCCAGCAGATGCGGATAGGGGTCCAGGCGAACGGCGTTGAAGCCGCGTTCCACCGCGTCGTCCAGGGCACGCTCCACGGCGCCGCCGCCGGGGCCGTATTCACGCCGCAGCGGCCAGGCGTAATCCCAGCATGTGAGCGCGAGACGGCCCAGGTCCGGCAGGACCTCCGTGGCCGATTCCTCTTGCGCACCCCGCGACTGCCCCATGCCTTCTCCTTGACCCGACAAACGCATCAGCATACCGGTTTCACGCGCCGGCTCAATGGACCCGGTCGGGCCAAAAAGCGGCGCCCGGGCCAGTCCCGCGTCATCGCGCGAGGCAGGTGGCGAACGCCGCCGCCACCCGGTCGCTCAGCCAGTGGCTGTAATCATCGCCCTGGCCACGGGCGGGGACGTCGCGGCCGAGCGGGTCCAGCGCCACCCGCCGGCAGTCCGGGCACAGGCGCGCCACCAGACCGGACTGGGCCTCCGGCTCGAGGATCGCGCAGCGCACCTGTTCGTTTTCCAGCTGCTGCGCCAGCGCCACGAAGCGGCGGCTGCTGGGGCCGGCGCCGAGCTGCTCGCTGACGATCACCGGCGCGCGCAACTCCAGCCGCTGCTGAAAGTAGCCCCAGGGGTGGTGGAAGGTAAGCCAGGGGGTGTCGGCCACCGGCGCCAGACGCTCCCGCAAGGCCGCCTCGGTCCGTTCCAGGTCGGCCAGGAACGCCGCCGGCTGCCCCTCGGGCAGCGGTTCCCGCTCGCCCAGGGCCTCGGCGAGCAGCGCCATGTTGCGCGGGTCCAGCCACAGGTGCGGGTCCAGCTCACCGGCTTCGTGCTGGTGGCCGTGGTCGTGCTCGCCGTCATGACGGTGGTCGCCCTCGCGGCGGGTGACGCCGGGCAGCGACAGCAACGCCAGGCTGTCGCCGTCGCGTTTGGCCGCCAGGCTGGCCACCGCCGGTTCCGCCGCCTCGCCCAGCCACACCAGCAGGTCGGCGCGGCGCAGGATGAGCATCTGGCGCGGCGACAACATCGGGTTGTGCGGGTTCTGGTTGGCGTCCAGCAGGGTGACCACTTCGGCGCTGTCGCCGTACAGGTCGCGCAGCACCATGGCCAGGGGTTCGACGCTGGCCACCAGGGTACGCGCCGGTAACGGCGCGCACAGCGCCAATAAAAGAGGAACGAGCAGGTATCGCATGGGTATGTCCGGAACCGTGAAAGTGCTCATCGGGAGCGTCAGTGCAATCAGTGTGCCCGAGCCGTCAAGCCCGAACGGCCGCGCCGGGCCCAAGCGATTGACCGGCGAAATAGTATATCATCACCGCTTTGTTCAACGGGGGCTGTTACATGTCGCAGCAGCGGGCTGACACGGGAACCTTGGTGGCGGTGCACGGCGCCGGCCTGGCGTATGGCGCGCACAGTGTGCTCGACGACGTCTCCCTGACCCTGGAGCCGGGCCGCATCACCACGCTGATCGGCCCCAACGGCGCCGGCAAGAGCACCCTGGCGCGGCTGGTGCTGGGCCTGGCGCGGCCCGATCGCGGCCGCGTGGAGCGCCGCCCCGGCCTGCGCGTGGGCTATATGCCCCAGCACCTGCAGGTAGACGAAAGCCTGCCGCTGACCGTGGACCGTTTCCTGTGGCTGGCGGCGCCGGGCCGTACCCG
>FUFK010047027.1_pt1 | contig 30631 bp, 25 predicted proteins | sample 1021851 | NCBI WGS metagenome assembly FUFK01 (sample SAMEA51879418, study PRJEB19060) | metagenome | reverse complement strand
CGCAGCCTCTGAATTAATTTCTACATACGATTGGGATGCATTGGTAGTTTTGGGGGGAATTAATGGCGTAACTCTCTATCAATCGGAGGGTGAAGTAATTCATTTCGATTGTTCATCCCCCACTCCAAAACAACAGATAGGTTTGCATGACGCAGCGGCAACAGCATTGGCAGTAGCATTAGGAAATGGTTTGCAAATGGAAGATGCCGGTTTACTAGCCGCCGCCGCATGTGACTGTATTCTAACTGCTGAAGCCAGTCAAGAATTCGTCGATATTGATACACTAGGAACCTGGCTGGACGAAATGGTGTGGCAAATGCAAATTTCAGAAAGGTGAATTGAACACTTTTGCATGGGGTTCAAGACAGATAGTCTAGTCGTTTGGCTTGATGAAGCGCCACTGGAGGGCGGTCTTGCTGTCACTTGCTGCATTGCTTTTGATGTCTAATAGTGTTCAGGCAGATACGTCTAACGAAGATGATCCTGCCTTAATCAGCATAGATGTAGAAAACGGAGACTATTCAACCGAGTCAATCATCTTTTCAGGAATCATAGAAGATGATGAACAACCCGAAGATGTATTTTGGCGGGTATCTAAAGATGGTGCAGAATTCGATGGCGGAGATTTGCTAAGTTCTTTGATTGAAACTACTTCCACTAGTAGTAGGGCACAATGGTCTTGGTCGTTTGAGTTGTCTTTCTCGTCTACAGGGGAGTGTGCATGTTACGTTAGCATCCACTCCATAGACGATTATGGATTAGAAATTATAGAAACTAGAGTGGTATTTATGGTTGAACAAAATTCAACCGGTTTGATTGGATTTTTGTTAGATGGGGATCAATCCGGAGATTTGATTGATTCTTCTATTCAAATTAGTGGTTGGCTTGGGACTTATCCAAACGGTAGAGTAAATCTAGAAATCTCGGGTTCTTTAGCGCAGGGGCTAATTCAATCATCTCATATCCCCGAAACTTTGGCTTGCGATGAAGCCTCCATAACAGATGAAGTATACGAACTCCCCTCTGGAAGTTTTGAACTATCTTGGGATATTTCTACAAAATTAGATGGTTGGATGGAAATATTACTGATTGGTTGCCCAGCGAGCAATTCTGCTTACGAGGGTAGCAGTCACGAGTTTTCCATTCGTGTAAATAACCAACCACCAGTGATCAAAATATCTGGAACTGATTATGCTGTAGAGGATGATATTTGGCATACATTCGACGCAACCCTAACTGAGGACCCGTATTGGGGAAGAACGGAAATGTACTATGTTTGGACTCTCAGAAGGCCTTCTCACTCTGGCAATCTTCCAATCGATGTACAAATGGGTGAAGACCTCAACACATATTCTATCTCAGGGGCACAATCTGGAAACTACACTCTTAGTNTAACGGTCTATGATAAAGGAGGCTTATCATCAGAGCAAATGGTAAATTTAGACATCATGAATACAGTTCCTACTGCGTCGCTGATAATTGATGGCGAAGCTATTTCGGACGGTCAAGAAGTTAGGATTTCCAATCCTTCTGACATAAAATTAGACGCCACTGAAAGTTCTGACACAGATAATGATGCTTCTAGTTTGAGATGTATTTGGTTATTGGATAATTCTCCCCTTTACGAGGGGTGTGACCGAGAATTTTCTTGGACTGAGGTTGAAGAATATCGCGCCATACTTACACTGGAAGTGATTGACGATGATGGCGCGTTCGCAACGATTTCTGTAATTTTAATTCATCCAGATGAAGTCAAGCCATTCCCAATCGCTTTGGTGGCGTTCGCATTTAGCGCATTATTCCTAACATATGCCTTAGTTAACCGATTCCGAGGGAATAGCGAACAATCAATACCAAAGTGGAAATCCTGATTTATGCACATTATTGTTATTTTTTTCATCCCACAGTCATAAGAATAACTTGCTTTTCGGGGAAGCGTGAACAGTATGGGTAGCCTACCATTCTCGGAGTCAGAATACAGAGGACGTCAGTCTAAATTCCTCGAAAAGATTCCTCAAGATTGTTTAGTTCTCATTCCAACTAATCCAGCTTCAATTCGCTCTAATGATGTTCATTATCCATTCCGAGCTAGTTCCTACATGCTCTACCTATGTGGCTGGTCAGAACCTGAGTCAGTATTAATGGCAAAACATAATGGGAAAAATTGGCTTGTATCATTATTCGTCCAACCAAACGATACAACCGCAGAAATTTGGCAAGGCAGAAGAATTGGGATAGAAGGCGCATCATCTGACTGGCCCATAGATGAAGCCTATTCTCTATTAGAGATGAAGGAAATAGTTACTGATTCGTTGAATAAGTCTAATGGAGTATACTTAATTCAAAATCTAAATTCAGATATTGACCAAATTGTCCATGATGCTCTTACCTCAAAGACTAGACAAAGAAATACATACGGAATGGGACCAATTAGTCTAGTAGATCCTTCTTCACTCCTAGATGAAATGCGAATTTGTAAATCTACGGAAGAGATAGCCATTATGCAAAAGTCTGCTGATCTTGCNTCTATGGCCCATTCTATGGCAATGAAAAAGAGTCATACCGGCATTGGTGAATGGGAAATTCAGGCAATAATCGAAGGTTGTTTTCAATCGAATGGTTCTCACTGGAGTTACCCATCTATTGTTGGTGGTGGTGACAATGCTACAATTCTACACTACCATGCTAACAACCAACCCGTTTCTGATGGAGAGTTAGTACTCGTAGACGCTGGTTGTGAGGTAGAGGGATATGCTTCAGATATCACAAGAACCTGGCCAGTGAATGGTAAATTCAGCTACCCTCAACGAGAGATATACAATCTAGTTCTAGAGGCTGAAATTGCAGGAATAGATGCTTGTCGGGTAGGTGCGCCTTGGAACGCCTCTCACAAAGCGGCTATGGAAGTAATTTCCAGGGGTCTGATAGAATTAGGCATATTGAATTGTACTTTCGAAGAAGCCATGGGTGAAGATTTAGATGGGAAAACCCGTCAATTCTTCATGCACGGAACCAGTCATTCACTAGGACTGGATGTTCATGACGTCGGAGTCACCAGACCAGGTGGAAAGGGCGATGGTAGGTTACTAGAGGAAGGCATGGTACTAACTGTTGAACCTGGGATTTATTTTGCCTCATGGCGAGAGGATGTTGAAATCCCTGCGAAATACTCAGGTATCGGAATTAGGATCGAAGATGACGTCTTAGTCACGAAAGACGGACCTGTTGTATTAACTTCTAAATGTCCTAAACAAATTACAGAAATCGAAACATTGGTTGGCTCAGGGTTGTGATTGTTTGGCCGTTTGGCAAGAAATTCTTGAATCCCAATTAGGAGATAACCCTCCACGACTTTCTATTGAGGAAGCAACAATTCTCTATGATGAAGCAGATCAAAACGAATTATTGCATGCTGGATTATTGATGCGTAGAAAGAGANTCCCTGGAAATAAAGTAACATATCTTGTCGATCGAAATGTCAACTACACTAATGTATGTACCATAAATTGTCAATTTTGTTCTTTTTATCGCCCACCAGGACATGAAGAGACTTACACTCAATCCGTAGACCAAATTAGTGCTAGATTTGCCGAATTAGAAAATATCGGCGGGACGCGCGTGTTAATGCAAGGAGGTGTCAACCCAGATTTACCAATGGAATGGTACACGAATTTGATTTGCCAATTAAGGGAAAGGCATCCAACTATCGATTTGGATTGTTTTTCTCCTATCGAGATTGAAGGAATCGCAGAAGTTTGCCAAACATCTACCAAAGAGGTGCTAGAGCAATTGAAAGATGCTGGAATGCACGGTTTGCCGGGTGGTGGAGCTGAGATGCTCGTTGATGATGTTCGATTGGACATCTCTCCAAAAAAAGGAAGTTCGGAAAATTGGCTAAGAGTAATGGAAGAGGCACAACATCTTGGACTCACAACATCAGCAACGAATGTAATTGGTTTTGGTGAGAATAATTTTCATCGAGTTCAACACATGGATAGAATTCGGACCCTTCAAGACAGAAGTTTGGGAGCGGGATTGTTTGGATTTACTTCATTCATAGCATGGCCAGTTCAATTAGAAAACAATACATTTGGTAAAAGAAATAAGGGTCAAAATAGAATTCAATTAGGGGCAGGCGCACATGAATATCTGCGTCATGTTGCTATTGCTCGTTTATTTTTTGATAACATTAGCCACATACAAGCATCTTGGCCTACTATGGGCGTGGGTATAGCCCAACTAGCCCTATTTGCAGGAGCAGATGATGCTGGCTCCACAATGATGGAGGAAAACGTAGTTTCTGCATCCGGCACTACAAAGACTCTAGCTGGAGAAGACGAATTGCAGAGAGTAATTTCGCGTGCAGGTTTCATACCACAAAAACGAGATTCAGATTATAACCATCTAGATACAGAAATTCTCGATCAGGGTAAGTTAGCCAGCCCGCCGCCTTTACAACCTGTGTGATTAGTCCTTAGAATCTTCAGACCTAGCAGCCCTAAGGGGAAGATTATCAATCACTACTTGGTTATCTGTTTGGGGCATAATAATTGGACTGACCCACCTTAACCTCATACCTTGCCAAAGTACGTGCACATGTATCTCCCAATGTAATGCAATCATAGAGGAGTAAATTGTACCAGGCCATCTTTCTTCGGGGCCATTCAATCTAATCGGAATTTCTTTAGTTGTCACTAAACTTCCTCTCGATCTAACCCGCATCGGCTCCAATAGAAGGATTCGAGAATAATCAACTGCTAAAGGTGTCGATTCTCCTACTCCTGTCCCATGTTCTTCCCCACCTGTTAATCTCTTTTCTGGTAGTGCTGTTGACATACCAGGAGGGGGTTGATTTCCTTCTGGTCGGTTGGATGATTTAAGCATGGTTTTTCTTTCGGGGACAGCGACTCCGGCTTGTATTCTGGCTGCAGAAAAATACACCTCTTCTGGTAATTGCATTCTTGAAATTTCCACCCACCCATCACCTATCGATAATTCCAATTCCGGGTCTTTTAGTGGAGAATTAATGTAAGTATTTTGTCTATTAATATCTCTAGAATTAGCGTATATTCTGATTATTATTGGCAATACAAATATTGGAAATGTTATGAATAATAATTTCGGATAATCAAGTGGCCCGATTTGATAAGACCCTTGGGTCAGCCAAGATAGTAGCGGAACATCTCCTAAAGCCGGGGCTATAGCATGTAGAAAAAGAGAGGAAATTAATAAAATTACAGTGGGTGCGATAAATTTCCTAGCAATTGCATGTAATGGATCGGGTTCAATGTACCAACCATTTCTAGTTCTCATTAGAAATGGTAATGTTGCAGTAGTAGTGACAGATTGAATTCTTGGTAGATCGAGATCTTTATCTGTTAGTCCTCTCCATTCTACCAACCAACCAGATTCTGATCCAATTTTGAAGGGGGTTGGAGGTTGTGAATTTGATTCGAGAATAACTTCCGTAATTGGTATTGAATCAGGCTGAATATTTGTATGGTCAAAGGGCGGGTATCTGATTCTTTGGACTGATTCCAAATATTCACCCCCAAATTAATGCAGAAGCGGCTTTTGAAGCCAGACGTCGGAATTCCGGGACATCTTTCAACATCTTAATACCGAGTGGGATTGGATTATCTATATCCCCTAATTGATTTATTAAATCAATCACCTCTGGTTGTGACCAAACCGAGAATAATTCATCCAATTCTTCATCAGTTGATTCTGTNAAAAATACGTTTCTNAATGCTCTTGATTTGTTTTGATTCCGTCTAAGACTAGATATTGTATCATTCAAATTCTTCACAGTAGATTGAGTAAAATCATTGGTCGTAATGGCTTCTACTAATTTTGGAAGCATTAGATCAACTTGTTCGAATCCTTTTCCTATTCCGCCACCCGTTGTAGGTTTGCAAAGACCTGCTGCATCCCCGAATACCGCAACACGGTCAATCACTGGTCTGTGAATCAAGCCAGCAGGAACGGGTCCACAGTATCTACCAACCTCTTTACAATTGGAGAATCTCTCTTTCCATTGCGAGGATTTCATTAGTACCTCCAATAAATCCTCACACGATTCCTCGCCCAATTTGTTCGGTAAAGACCAGTTTCCAATCCTAGTTGTATTACCCGATGGAATTGCCCAAGCGAAAAATCCAGGTGCAAAATCATCTCCTGTAAAGAGGTCAAGTCTCCCTTCTTCCCCTGTGTACCCGGTTACCTCAATTTGGAATCCAATCAACAATTCTTTCGGTCGGCCCATTTTGAATGTTCTACGCACCCAGGAATGAGCACCATCCGCGCCACAAAGCATACGGCATTGGATTTGTTTTATTTCTCCATNTATATCTAATGAAATATCAACTCCNGAGTTCGTGACAGTAGCACTAATTGGCTTAGTCGACAACAATAGATCGGCCCCGGAATCAAGGCTAAGTTGGACCACTCTTTCATCAAACAATTTACGGCAAACCGACCAAGTTCTCGTTGTATCTGGGTCCCCTATTACAATTTCTGTACCCGATGGGCTGTACATCCTAGCGCCCCAAATTCTTGTCAGTACCGTATCGAAAGCCCCTATCTTATCCATGGCTGATGGATTAACCATACCAGCACATTGGAATGGCCTTCCAATCTCAGCGTGTTCTTCAACTAGGAGAACACTCAAGCCCTTCTCCGTCAACTTCCATGCAAGATATCCACCTACGGGTCCGGCACCAATTACAATAACATCGTAATTGTCTCTAATCAAGCGCTACCCCCCTAGCCTTGGACCAAGGTAGTATCTGCGGATAGAACAAAAGATATCATTTCTTTTGTTGACGCTTTCGTGATTGAATCATTTTTTTCATTGTACCAATTAAACCACTGGCCTCATTTTTGGTTATTTCATCAATAGTGGTTACTTCCCCAATAGCCATAGCATCCTCAATACTAATTTCTAAATTTTCAGACATTGATTTGATAGCTGCTACTTGCTTTTCTGTAGCTGGTGAATCTTTGTCGATTCCAATCAATGTATTGATTAACGAACTTGCAGTGCCGTCTCTACCACCTGTCAATTCCTCCAAATCACTGTGGCCAAGTTCCGTTAGTATTGGTTCTAAATCAACGGAATTTTTATCAGTTAATCTGATGATTAATGCCATTTGTTTTTCACTAGGAGGAATATTTTCAATTTTCGAGTTGTTGAGTTCTTCAATTATCCTTCTTGCATCTTCCCCAGTAAGTTCATCCATATTTTTACCTTGAAACATTTCTGATTTTGAATCATCAGACATTCGTGAGGTTCTATTAATGATAAAATTACGTTGCTTCACTGTCGGCTTTAGTTTTCTTATTTCTAATGCGTTATTATGCATGTTTCTAAAGTCTGTAACAAATTTATGCCAAACTATGGCGCCACTAGTATCTCCTTCTTCTACCTNNTCTAAACTAGATTCCATCAATGCTGTGAATCGAGGGGTAAACAAACCCTCAGATATAGTTCCAGACGAATTCTCATCCGACCCATAAAACGGCACCACATCGATCCATAACAATCTACCTTGGTCTGTTGGAATCAGGGATGAACCCTCTTTGTCGACATAACCCCTGTCAACTAGCTTACCTACTGTAGTCAGATATGTCGAAGGCCTCCCTATGTCTGCTTTCTTCATTTCCTGGATTATCGAACTTTCAGTGAATCTCCTAGGTGGTTTTGTCTCGTCAGACGTTAAAAGTGGGTTTTCTTCTGTAGAAGTAAATCCCCAAATTGTTCCAATTTCGAAACCAACCTGTGGTGGTTCTGTTTTTACCTCTTTATCTGCGGAGTATACTGCTTCCCATCCAGCATGGATGCGCCATGAACTGGTACCATACAATGGCAAATCTAGTTCTGAGACCTTTACTACTAAATCCCTTCTTTCTCGTATGGAATTTGACATTTGGCTTGCGGCAAATCTACCCCAAATTAATCTGTATAACCGCTGTTGATCCTCATCTACATCTGCTAAAGTCTTCACTTCAGGTTGGGTGGGTCGAATCGCTTCGTGAGCGTCCTGTACATTGCTTGCACCTTTTTTTGCGTCAGGTCCTAGAGCTCCGGGGCCTAGATGATTAGAGCCGTATTCTTTTTCGATCAATGATCTAATTCTATCTCTAGCCGCCTTGCTTGTACGTGTAGAATCTGTCCGTATGTAAGTTATGTGACCTGATTGATACAGTGCTGTAGCGACTCTATTTGTTCTACCAATGGACCACCCCATCCTCCCATTGGCGGCTCTTAACATAGATTCGGTTGTGAACGCAGGTTGTGGTTTTCTGTTTGTCTTACCTTCTTTTACGGATTCTAACAACAAACCATCGGAATCCCGAATTTTACCCATTGCGTTTTCGGCCAAATCCCCATTAAAAGTTCTGTCTGGGTGATGTTTTCCATCATCGTCTTTCCAAGCACCATCATCATTCTTTTCATGGAATCTAACTTTGAAGGAAACACCATTGGAATCGACCTTAATCGAGTGATATGGAATAGGAACATGTGCGTCTCTTTCTAGTTCTCTTTCTACAATGAATCCAAGGGTGGGGGTTTGTACGCGTCCCATTGAAGCTAAATTCCAGGATCGACTAAATCTTGAACAACGGAAACCTACTAATCTATCCATAAATCTTCTAACTTTGGCCGCATCGACAAGATCCATATCGATATCTCTAGGTGATTCTATTGCTTCTTGTACTGCAGAATTTGTAATTTCATTGAATGAGACACGATAGATAGAATCGTAATCACTGAAGATTTCTTTCAATCGCCAAGCAATAAATTCACCCTCTCTATCTGGGTCGGTGGCGATATAAATTTCATCAACTGAATTCTTTTTTGCTTTCTGTATTAATTTGGAGACAATTTTCTCGGCTCTAGCTGTGTAACTCCAAGGTGGATTTGGTAATTGTCCTTCCTTCGAAGTCCACATTGCTTTGTTATCTTGCTTTGTGCCTCCTCTGGTTGGTAAATCTTGTACATGGCCATTACAGGCATCTACGATCCAACCCTTGCCGAGATATTTNTTGATCGTACGGGCCTTAGCCCCTGATTCTAAAATCATGAACTTCAATTAATCACACTCGACTTAGCGGTTCGCCATCTGAGAAGGGTGTACCACGTTTCTCGGTGGCGACATGAACCCTGTATAAACGTGAGTAAGGTTAGAGCGATGCAAGGCGCGCGTGCACGCGTGCCTGTGTCGCGCGCGTAGCGCGCGCGCATGCGAGAACAGCCAAGATATCGGAACGGCCAATAACTCAATAGTACAATTCTCTGATAGCCAATTCATCCCATGGAGTTTCAGCATCAGAACCACCACAACCTGCGCAGGCNGGGTAGCCTGCTGATGCCAGCGCTATAACCTCCTCAATCAAGATATCAAATCCAGTTTGCAAATCTAATGGTACCCAAACCTCAGATTCTGCAGGAGCATCTACGCCAATTATTCCTCCTCCTTCACCAATATTACTCACAGTAATATTGTCTAAATCATGGGCCTTAAATTCAATACCAAAATACAAACTGGGGGATAAATCTGATATTGTGATTGCTATATTCTCATCTCTTACAATATGACTAGGTAAGGTAAATATTACTCCTCTTGACCTAAGGATTCTCCGTGCAAGTTCCCGTAAGGAGCGAGTGCACGAATCTGCATCCATGGAACCCGTACTACCCACAAGCCTTGAAGGATGCCTCCTTAACCGGCTGTGGGATGGGTCTGCCATATCGCTTGCTGGTCCGCCCTTCTTTGCGGTTTATTGATTCTGAAAATGCCCACAATCTAAGCGTAAAAACACTTACTAAATTTGCAGAAAATCGACCCGCACAAAAGATACTAAGTTCAATCTACGGTACACCTAACCTCCCGGTCACAGTTTTTGGCAAATTGTTCAGACACCCTCTTGGGTTGGCTGCGGGTTTTGATAAATCCGCCCAAGCAATAGGTGCTTGGCCTGCTCTTGGTTTTTCTTGGGTCGAATATGGGGGGGTAACTCGTTATCCTCAAGATGGTAATCCTAAACCTAGAATGTTTAGGTCCAATCGAGAAAACGCTTTGATTAATCGAATGGGATTCAATAATCCAGGAGCCCAACAGATTCGAGATACTCTCTCTGAGAGACAAACATCCGGAAAATGGCCAAATGTCCCTATTGCTGCAAATATTGGCCGCTCCAAGACCGTAAACAATGAGCGAGCACCCAACGATTATGCTGAAACATTTGGATTATTATATGACCATGCAGACATATTTGTGCTCAATGTTTCTTCACCAAATACTCCAGGTTTACGAGAACTACAGGAGGATGATCATATTCGTGATGTAGTAAGAACATGCATATCTCTACGAGAAAAAAGATCCGGATCAAAACCAATCCTACTGAAATTTGCTCCGGATTTACCTAGAGACGACCTGCTATCTTGTGCAGGAGCAGCNCTCTCGGCTGGCATTGATGGATTTATAGCAACGAATACAACAATTAGTAGGCCCGCTCCAAATAACACAAGTTCAAGAAAATTTTTCGCTGAACAAGGGGGACTATCAGGTAAACCACTTCATGATAAATCAATACAGATGATTGGAGATTTGTATGACAGCATCGGAGGTAAAGTGCCAATCGTTGGTTGCGGAGGAATAGATTCTGGGGATTCAGCTTGGAACGCGATTACTAATGGTTCATCATTACTACAACTGTATTCTGCAATGGTATTCCAAGGTCCCTCTGTAGTAAAGAGGGTAACTAAAGGATTGAAAACCAAAATGCAAAGTCAGGGATTTACTGATTTACAGGAAGCAGTAGGGTATACTAGGCCATAACAGCATCAATCAGGTTAGAGTAAGGCTATTCAATACCCTGCTGGACGAATTATTGTGAACACAACCCGCAGGTCGCGCTTGTTTTTTGTCGGAGCAATTATGCTTGGGCTGATTGGATTGATGTTTATGTCTGTTGATCCTCAAGTTCAGTATACGGTCGACGAAGTTATGGATTCCCCCGAAGAATATAGTTCAGATGAATTAAATATCCGCGGAATTGTGAAAAATCAATCTATTGACAACTCGTCCTCTACCTTCCTATTACAGGGATCTGAATCACATATACAGGTCTCCTTTGCATTGATAGCGGTACCAGACGGATTCGAAGAAGGTCGCATGATTGCAGTAAATGGAAATTTAATTCAAGATGGAGATATGTGGTTAATAGAAGCTAAAGAAATTCAAACAGGTTGTCCCTCAAAATATGAAACTGAATAAATTCTTTCAAAATTTTGCCTTATATTCCTAATTTGAGTAATAGTTTCGTTCATAGGTGAGCGCTACGCGCATGGACCGGGCTAGGGGGAGCGTTGACGTGTTCTATCATCCACAAATCGTCGAAAATGGTGGCTTGAAGTCCGAGGGCGGCAAAGACGAGCCGACGATGACCCTACGGTTGACGTCGATGCCTCGCCCCCAAGAGATCCAGGTTGGCGGAGAACACCTCCGAAGGGAAGTGTCGACCGTTTCACGCTCGGGAATCAGGTCAGGCGCGGAAGCGAGCAGCCCGACCGAGGATGCTGGATGCCTTGGGACAGCGGGGCGGAGGATATCGTGGAACTTTCATCGTTGGTGACGATTGTCCACCGAGGACGTGCCCACACCGCATTTACCCGTTTCTAGGAATTTAGCAGTTATTGAATAGGTCATTAATTTCCCTCTAAAGAGATTCTGCATCGACTCCGCCCATTTTACAAACTATTGCAAAATGTTCCTGTGAAACCGGTTGCACGGACAAGCGTTGTCCNCGTCGTAACAAAGGCATCCCCTCTAAACTAGGATTAGCTTTGAGTTCTGGAAGCCCTACGGATTCTATCTCAATTACGGGTTCTATGTCGACCATTATCCATCTAGGATTGTCTGGGTTTGCTTTTTCATCAAAATACTTTGAATTAGGATCTTGTGCCGTAAAGTCGGGATACCCTTCTTTACACACCTTCGCCACTCCAGCGACATGAGGCGGTTTGCAATTTGAATGATAAAACAACACCCAATCTCCAATTTTCATATCATCTCTCATGATATTACGAGCCTGATAGTTCCTGACACCGTCCCAGTGGGTTGATTTATCTTCAACCAATTGTGACCATGGGTAGACGTCCGGTTCGCTTTTCATTAACCAATAATTCACCATAATATCACCATGCATCTTGACCATCCATTACTAGGGTGGCATCCATTATATCCCCTTCTTCCCTTGTCAGAGTTCTTCTAAGACCTGCTGCCTTTGCCATGGTTCCAGACCCTCCAATTAAGGATATATTGGCTTTTACTAAAAGGGAATAAATCGCAGGCAAGAGAATCAGCGCGGAAAGTGCAGCAAGTATAAGCAAAATTATGATCACATCAATGAATGGTGCGATTGCTGGAATTGGGATGTAATATGCACAAGTCATTCCAGCTATTGTTACAGTCACCGCCTCCGTAAGGCTCATTCCTGTACTTGCACATGCAATACGAATTGCATCTATGGAACCGCCTAATTCTTTAACTCGATTAGCGATATGTATAGAGAAATCTACTCCTACACCAACAAGAATAGAACCAATCATAACAGTAACTAGGGATAAACTGACACTGCCCTGGTCCATTACTAGCCATTGCATGAATACAGTGAATGCTACTGGGGTAGTAGTTAGAATTGCATATCGTATGTCTCTGAATACCAAACCAAGCGTAAAGACGGTAAACAGCAGTGCGAATATTAAGGAACCCCATTGTGAGTCCACAACTAAGTTATTGACTTCTATTGTGACAGATGCTACACCAATTAATCTGGTAGAAGTTACCCCTAACCCCGCTGTATCTTGTTTAGCGTAATTATCTATTTGTGAAACCGCATTTTCAGTTTTCTTAACGTCCATAAATGGCATATCAATGTAGATGAGGCTCTGACTATAATTTTCAGAAATGAATAAGTTTCTCATTTCTAGTGTAAGACTATTGTAGAATACATTTAGAAGAAAACTTTGGGATTCTACACTACCTGTTGGTTGCTGATCTAAAACAGCTAGGCTCCACCAAAATGAGCCATTACCTGAAACTTCGCGGTCGAATATAATGGCAGATAATTCTTTGATTTGATTTGGTACAAACTCGTTATCTTGTATTGGTTCATTAATGGGGTCTCCATCTAAATCGACACCTACGGCTATGGCTTTCATTAGGAAAACGATAGATACTGCTGTGGTTTGATTTACTTGATTGCATTTTGCTTCCAGTTCCTCTATACCGACCAATCTTGAATAAGGGTCATTCCTTTTTAGGTCGGCATTGAATATTTCAGGTGAGGCTGATACATCAGCATCGATTAATAAAAACCCAGGCTGGCCAGCCTCAAATTCAGTAGAATATGTTTTCATTTTGTCAACAGCGCCGACTCCTTCGGGAGCCATTTCAAGTAAATCGACGTTTTCCTCTACATTAGGTCTGCTGTATCCTGCAGAGATTAAAATCGCTACTAGAAATACGCTGAGTGTTAGTTTAGTCCAATTTATTGGAACGCTGACGGCAGATACGAAGGCTTTGGGAGGTGGGTGAGAGGGTTTCTTTAGGTCCAACATCATCGTCAGGTTGGGAACCATCACCATTGTCATAATATATACAACNACAATACCCATTGCGAGTGAATAACCTACAGTTTGTATTGGTTTCATAGGGGTTAGTGCCAATGATATAAATCCGATAATAGTCGTTATTGCAGATAGTAAAACTGCCCTACCTGTTGATTCCAATGCTTCGGCCATTTTCTCTCTTGGCGTCCCCTTCGATTCTGCATAACGATTAGTTATGTGAAGGCCATACGAAACTCCCAATGCTAGTACAATTGGTCCAACGATAATCACAGTCATCGTTACTTCGTAATTCGTCCACCCGATTATTCCCATAGTGATGAAAACTGAACAAAGTGTTGGGAGACCTGAAATAACTAACACCTTAAACCCTTGAACAAATCTTATTCTTCCAGTCTGGAACAAATCACAGTGGAATAGGAATAATCCAAGAGCTACGAAAACGACGCCTATAGGGAATACATTCCAAAATAAGTTGAATGATTCCTCTGTGACGGCGTTTGTAATTGGAACCGGTCCTGTAAGGGTCATGGATAATCCTCTTTGATCCCAGTCATTTGCTTCGCTTAGGCCGATGATTCCCAATTGAGTATTCTCTATAAATTCAGAAATGGTAAGCTCATCTCCGTTATCGTCCTTTAGTTGGTCGGAAATACCGATAATTACAACGGCTCGATTCCAACCAAATCCAGATTTATTTCCAATCTGTACCTCGTTTTCCCATGTCCCTACATCTCTGACCAACTTATTCAGTGCATTAGGTGGCATCTCATCTAGGATTTGATCAACCCTAGCTTGGTCATCAGGTATAGCGTAATTTCCGAAAAGATCCTCATTATCTTCTATTGTTTGATTAATAAAATCGGAAATCGTTGGATCATCCACTGCCTCGGAAACGGCCGATCCAAATGATGTCGCTACCCTTCCGGCTGAGGAATTTACTTCTTTGATAACCGAAGATATTGAAAGCACATAGATTACATTATCCTGTCCCTTGTCGTTTTGAATTGGATTTAGTAGATTTTCTAACTTCTCTATTTGTTCTAAGGTCGAAACTTCTGTAATATTTCTCCCAGAACCATCCACGGCTTCCCTAGTCCCATCATCATTCTCAATATAGACGATTTCTGATTCTACGTAAATTACCATGACATTAGTAGTCCACCCATCGACGTCCTCTACTTGATTCAATAACGCTGAAACATCGGAATCTTGAGGGAGATATACTTCTAGATCACCATTAACATTCATAGATGATTTGCCCTCAATAGGGCAAAATCCATCGGGATTTGTTAATGATTTTCTACAATCTACCAACCCCGACTCCCAAGAAAAGAAAGCTGTAACTATGAGGCACAAAATGACGGTGATAACTGGGAACTTTGTCAAGAGGTCTGTAAAATTTAGATCAGAGGAAACTCTACGAAATCGGTTTTTGGAACGCCTTCCGTAACTCTCTAATGAATCTTTATCAACGTCTAATTTGGAGAAGATTTCTCGACCTTTTTCGGTCGCTTGTTTTGCGAAACGAGATCCGATGTTACCTTGCTTTTCGTCCTCAGACAAGTCACACCATCTCCTTGCTAGGTTTAGCCTCATCAGCGAAGGTGCTTGAACCCGACGGATATTAGTGGGTCGGAAAATATCGTTTTAGATGTTAGTTAATGATTGGGAACCGTCAAGAATGATAGGTCATAGGGTCGACTGTAATTTGTGGTGGATGTGTCTATGGGGGCTCCTTTGATTGAGGATAAACGATGGTCTATTGACCTTGAGAAAAGGATTCAAGAAGAACACTATTCTGACTCCGAAATTTACAATCAGAGGTATGCATTCAACCCTAATTCAGGTAAGGAAATTTTCGTAGTAGATACCCCTCCACCTTACCCCAGTGGCACATGGCATATCGGTGCTGTTGCTCAATATTCAATGATTGATGTAATTGCTCGAAGTCAAAGGCTGTTAGGTAAAGAAGTCTACTTCCCCTGGGGAGTTGATCGCAATGGTATCAACATCGAATTTACCGTTGAGAAAAATACAGGCAGAAAAATGAAGACGTTTGAGCGGGCCGAATTTTTAGATTTATGCCGGGATACAATAGAAGAATACACTCAAGCGATGAGGGAGACAGCGGCTAGAGTAGGACTTTCCTGTGACTTTGATAAAGAATACCTAACAGATTCAGATCAATATAGAGCAGTATCTCAATCTATTTTTGTCGACCTATTCAAGCGGGGTGACATTGTAGAAGATCTTCGCCCTAATATTTACGATCCCGTTGAAGGTACGACAATCGCTGATGCAGAGGTAGAAAGACTACGAAGAAAATCCAAATTAATCGATATTCGATGGACTACGGAAGACGGTGTTGACGTCGTTATATCAACTACTCGTCCCGAATTAATTTGTGCCTGTGGAGTAGTTGTGGTTCATCCCGACGACGATAGATATCAGCATTTAATCGGAAAAAAGATTGTACTTCCCGTCAACACCGAAGGGCGTTCAAAATCCGTTGAAATTACCACTCATCCTTCGGTTAAATCCGAATTTGGATCAGGGGTATTGATGGTTTGTTCCTTTGGTGACCAAAACGATGTTGCTGTATTCCGGGAACTAGGTTTAACGCCATTTCAAGCAATTGATCTTGAAGGCAATATGACAGAGGTTTCCGGGCCTTATGTTGGATTGAAAGTTGCAGAGGCAAGGGAGAGAGTAATTGACGACCTTTCTTCGGCTAACAGGATAGTCAACATTATCGAAAAAGAACAGGATGTACCGGTGAGCGAGAGAGGAAAAAACCCTGTAGAAATTATCCTCCTAAAGGAATGGTATGTTCGACAGACACACATTCAAGAACGTATGCGTGAATTAATTGAGGATATGGAATTTCATCCAATAAGGAATAAACAATTTCTGCTGGATTGGATGGATAATATCAGCATCGATTGGCCAATTAGTCGTAGAAGGTGGTATCACACAGAAGTCCCGATTTGGTATTCAGAAGACGGTGAGAAAATTATCACACCACCAGCTGGAGTTTATGTTCAACCTTGGAGGGAAAATCCTCCCACTGGAAGTCGGGTTTTACACAGAGAAAGCCGAGAAGACCTAGGTAGTTGGGATGACCTTTCTTCCCAATTAGGACAAGTTATTGGTGAAGAGAAAGTATTCGATACTTGGATGGATTCGTCTAACTCTAACCTGTTTGTTTCGGGTTACCTTTCCGATTCAGAATTATTCTCCGAAGCCTTCCCTACTGGAATAAGGCCTCAGGGTAAAGAAATAGTTCGAACGTGGCTATATTACACTCTGTTGAAGAGTGCCCTGTTATTGGATTCACCCGGATTCAAACATGTTTGGATCGATGGTTTGGGTATGGACCCTTGGGGTAGAAAGATGTCTAAATCTCTCGGAAATGGCATAGACGCAAATTCGGTTCTAGAATGTGGGGCTGGCGGTAGGACGGGCTCTTGGAAAATTAGGGGCCCAGATAAGGTGGTAAATCTGAGAGCCAATAAGATTGGTTCAGAATGCTTCCGTTTATGGAAAGCCTGTGATGCCCAAGTTGGTGACGACTTCCAAATCAATCCAGAAGATATTGAACAGAAATACTTCGGAGTTTTAACAAAATTATTCAATGTAGCTAGATTTTCTAGTCAATTCGAGGTCCCTAATGATTTAGAGGAATTACCTACGAATTTAGCACCAGAGGACGAATGGATCCTTAGTGAATTTCAATCGGTGATGCAGAGAGTTGAGAAAGCATGGCAAGAAATTGACATATACACAGCGGCCCAATCCCTGAAAAATTTCTCAACCGGAGTACTTGCTAGTCATTGGCTTGAGATGGTTAAATCTAGATTATACGATGGAGATAAATCAGCCGCCTGGACCTTACATAGAATGGTTAGAGACTTATTGGACGCCCTCTCACCGATTTGTCCATTTTTCTGCCATTACCTTTCCTCTACTCTGTACGATAGGTCAGCAGTAGAGGCAGATTCTTTCCCTACAATCTCCCTTAATTTCGAATTCGACGGCTGGACAGAAATTTCTGAATCAGTTATGGTTTTTAATTCAGAAGTATGGCGGGTGAAAAAGGAACAAGGGCTATCACTAAATTCAGAAATTTCCGATGTAAATGTACCTGATAATTTACTCGCACTCAAAGTACCTTTGACAAGGATGCATAAATTGACCGACTAAATTACGAAGGGTATCAGTGCTTTACGATCCTCAGGGTAATCTGAAAACTCCTCTTTGTACCACCGGTGGTGAGCAAATGCTCTAGGTGCTAAGTTACAGAATGTCCAGATAGCGAATGTAAAGCCCGCTAGTGACCATGTCGCAATTGCAAATCCAATCCATTCAATAATTTCGCCAAGATAGTTCGGCGAACTCACCTTTTCGAATAACCCTCCTCTGGGTATTTTGTAGCCAGTACTACCATCATCTCGTAATGAGAATAAGATATCATCCGATTTGATATTGATAATCATGCCACAGAAAAAAATACCTATTCCAAAGATAAACCTNGGATCTGTAAGCCAAGATATTCCGTATCCTCCACTTAGGTCAAATAACCAAATTCCATTTAACAGGCAGTTAATCGTGTTGAAAATTATCGCTAATATTACCACACTTAAAGGCATAAGTTTCTGTTCTAACTTAGCTCTATTCGGCCAAGCCCACGCCCTATTTACGTAATGGGCGGTCCAAATAGCCCAGAAAAATAAGACCACAACATCCCTGTTATGGCCTAGAGCTAGTATACCAGTCAGTAACACTGCAGGGATAGATTCCATAATTATCCAGCCATTTTTTGCCGAAATCTCGATACCCCAACCCTTAGCCCTGTGTCTTCCATAGGGTGCCTTGACAAAAATCAAAATCATGAAAACAATTAATGCTAATGTTAGCCACACATAACAAGCGGTTTTGTATTCTTCATATGATAATAAAATCATCTAGACACCTACTGTTGATTTTGTTTTAACCAAGAAACGGTATCGTCTATTGTTTGTTCTAATGGCCGGGGTACGTGTCCCAAATGCTCGTTAGCCAAGATCCCTGGAATATTTCTACATTGAATTGCTAAAGCTTGCAAACTCCCTTTGCTAAAACTAGGTCTTTTACCAGATATTCGGGAACTTATTGAAGCGAAAGGCAATGCTAGATATGCCATCCAAAAAGGTACAGAAATAAGATGAGTTCGATTACCTGTTATTTGCTTAATCATCGTCGATAAATGGGGTATCGACGCCCAATGACCAGGTAAGATGTAATTCTGTCCATCAACACCCTTGTCTACGCAATTTACAGCACTCTTTGCAATATCACGAACATCGACCCAATTAAATCCGTTATTGATAGCGAATGGCATATTCCCATTCGTAATATCTTGCAATACCCTTCCCATCCTACTAGGCTTGAAATCGTATGGGCCAATAATACCAGTTGGATGTATTACATTGACTTCTAGCCCTTGGTCACGGAAGCCAAGAACAGCCTTTTGGGCTTCAGCTTTTGTTCTATCATATGGGAGGGCTTTTCGATCGGTGACAAGAGGTCTTTCTTCGGTCAAAGGTTCGGAGGTGGGTTGTTGTTCGAATGCATGAACGCTGGAGAAATATACCATTTTATTAACACCCGAATCTATTGCAGCTGTGGCTATTGACCGACTACCTTCAACATTGATTTTATGCATCAAATCTTCCTTAACCTTCTCCACAGCAACGAAGGCAGCAGAATGAAAAACAACATCTGAATCTGCCATAAGAGAAACCATTTCTTTTGGATTTAGCATATCTCCTTTGACAAGATTTACGTCTAAATTATCCAATGCTCTAGTGTCGGAACGCACTAAACAATCTACTTCATATCCCCTTGAAAGCAACTCGCGAACGAGGTTACCGCCGACATGACCGCTTCCTCCTGTAACGAATGCTCTCATGATATTCACTAAGTCATACTAGCGATGAAGTTACCGGCTTAATTCAATGCTGAATGTGGCCTTTTACCTTCGAAATGGTCCAACAGTAACGTGGTCATTTCCTCACCTATTCTGGATTGTGCCTCTAGGGTTGAAGCTCCGATATGTGGTGTTCCATGGAAGTTAGGATGACTAACTAATGGGTTATNAATAGCTGGTTCTATTTCAAACACATCTAACGCAGCACTAGTCAAATGACCTGATTCTAGAGCATCTAAAACTGCAGCCTCATCCAAAATCCCACCTCTCGCACAATTAACAATATGGTTACCACAACTAACACCGTTTGGTGCGGATGTTGACATCATCCTAATTCTCTCAGAATTCACAAGATGATGTGTCTCCTCGGTTAAATTACAATGAATGGATATGTGCGTACACAAACTGAAAAGTGAATCTACATCATCATGCATTGTACAATCAAATTGCCGGGCAATATTTGCTGGTAGATATGGATCATATGCGTGACATTCCATTCCCATAGCCACTGCTACGGTCGCGACCCCCTGCGCAATCCTTCCAAATCCAACTAGACCTAACCTCTTACCACTCAATTCTGTTCCTTTCAATTGTTTTTTTTCCCACAATCCTTCTCGTAGACCCCGGTCGCCCCTTGTGATATATCTACATGAGGCTAATAGATGACCAATGGTTAATTCAACAACGCTATTTGTGGAAGATTGAGGCGTGTTACAGACAACTATACCTGAACGAGAGGCCGCCTTTATGTCGATGTTGTCGACCCCAACTCCGGCTCTGCCAATGAAAGACAACTGGCCAGAATTTGAGATCACTTCAGAAGTTAATTTTGTCGCGCTCCTAACTACTACGGCATCAAAATCAGATAATGCACCATTTAGCAACTCTTCTTTGTCGTAGTGGCGTTCGATAACTTCGTATCCCGCATTCAGCAATTTGTTGACGGCCACAGGATCCATTCCATCAGTGACTGCTATCCTACCCACAGTCTCATGGGGTACTAACAATGAGATGAACATTTGTTCCGCTAAACTTGAAAATATTCTGGCATAATCGAAATATCTCAGATTTCAAACAATACCCTGAAAATAGACCGTTTATTTCTTGGGGTTATGTCTAGCCGTTTAGGTCATGGCGGCTTCCTTGGAATCGCTGATTACCGCCATACTCATTCTTCTAACTCCAGTATTTCTTGCGATTCCATTGTCCTTAGGTTGGAAATGGTGGGTTGGGACAGAACCCGAACATGTGCATTATAGGGAAAAAGTACGTTTAGTACTGGATGCAGGTCTACCACTTAGTAGATTTAGAAAGGAATTAGACGCTGAAGCTAGGATAGTTAGCATAGATCCAGAAAGGCAATCAAGGATCGAATCTGATTTACTGTTTCCGATGAAGGTCAAGCACTTTCTATTGATGCCAGGTCTCGTAGTGTGGCCTTTTCTAGGTTTATTTGCTGCTCTATTAGCGATTCCATTAATGCCAATTTTATGGTTCTTCCAATGGCTTCTAATTGAAAAAAGGGTATTGCTATGGATAGGAATTACCGTTCAAAAAATTACTAGATGGGAAATTATTGGTATACCGAGAGTAGAGGATGGACTCAAAAATCCAGACCCTGTATTATCCTCAATAAATCGCATGCCAATTACAGTATTTTTAGGTTTATTCGCATTTCTGATCGTTACCTACCTGCCCTTAGATACACAATCCGTGATGATTGTATCAGGTGTAGTTTACATTATTCTAGTAGCCTTCATTTCCGTGATTAGAGCAGGAACTTTGAGTACAATGGTGTTTGCAGATACTGGAAATAGGAGGCTTCTACCTATGGGTACTTTCGTAGAAGATATGCTTGGGCCTTGGGTAGGAGTTGGGTTGTTATTTCTAATCTCTAGACAAATTTTCTATGGTACCGAATTAAGGTCTGGAGAAATGTTTGGGGATCCTGTAATTTTCTCATTAGCAATATTATTAGTCCTTTACACTGCAACCATGATTGGTGTCGCAGTAGAAATATCATTTTTCCGATCTAGGGCTGAGTCAGTACGTGTAAAGTTCCAAAATCAAATGATTGATGAATTTGAGCCACAATTGTACCTTTTCACGAGAAATCTAGGTATGCTAAAAATTTCCCGCGTAATGACACTTAGACAATGGGTAGAACAAGGTGAAAAAATCAACCTTAATGATTTAGATAAACTCAAACGTTCTTGATAATAATCTCATCATCTGCAGATTTTAATTGAATCTCAGAATATATATCGAGATCTTTCCTATGAATCAATATGCTTATCCATTCTTGCCCTAATTGTTCAGAACTAATGACCTCCATTCGGTGGTTTTCTGTTGTTCTTACTTTACCCAACGGTAGTTGAACAATTGACGAGAAACTGGAAGCGGTCTTGTTGATAGCCTCCCTACTCTCCATTCTAGCATGAATCTCTTGGCCAGGGTAACACCCTTTTTTTAGATCAACAAGACCTTCTAGGCCTAAATCAAATGGTATTTTACCATCTATTCCTATTGATAAATCAATAATACCTGCCTTCGATTTAACGGCAATACCTGAGTTGGCTTCCCCTTGGATGGCGCCATGTTCTTCCAATAATTGGTTGATTGTGGTATAATTTCTGATTGGAATTAGCAGTTCATAGATTCTAAAATCGGCCCCATTATGTATATTCGCGATCATAACATCCTGAAATTCTGCCCAACGATCTGAAGTCAGTTCGGTACAATTGATTCCAACCTTCTCAAGCAGTTTTTCGGGATTTTTACCATAAATGAGCATCCGACGAATAGCTCCGTCTCCACTTGAAATTTGTATCTCTTCATTCCATGGTATGCCGCTGGTAAGATTGGTTCGGAGGATTTCGGATACAGATTCATGATGAAACAATAATATTTGTTCACCTAAATCTGCGTGTAATTGATGGCTTGCTATGCGACCATTCAAATCGCAAATCAAGGATTCTTTTCGAGCCAAAAAGGAATCTTCGGAAATGTCTGATGTTAACATCCGATTTAGATGATTTCTAGCATCTTTCCCGGAAACTAAAGTNACGGAAGTAGGTATCTCTACTATCTCCGCTAATGGTGGAATCATCTTTCAGCCACCAATGAATCATTTCAGCCGAATGATTGTCCACAGCCACACGCTCTATCCGCATTGGGATTATCCATGTGGAAGCCGCCTCCCATTAAGGAGTCCTTGAAGTCGAGTTTTAGACCGTTAAGTAACGAACTATCATTGTCATGTATGAGAATCTTTACTCCATCTACATTGATTTCTTGAAATCCTTCTTCATTAGGTCGTTCTACAATCACCATATCATAGAGATATCCTGAACAGCCACCAGCCTTAGCGCTGATGATTAGTACATGGCTGTCAACTTGTTCACCAATTGCAGATTTAACCGCAGATCTTGCTGCATCTGTAACTTCGATATTGACTTCTACCCGTTCACTTACCGTAGCTATAGGCAGTGAGAAGCCACCCCCGTCAATAATCGACACGTATCCTACCTCTAGAGACCCATATATCAACCATTCCTGTGTTTAACTCCGCTTCCGTCAATCCAATAGAATAGGTCTTGTTAGGCCACACGTGAGCGGGACGAGGGAGTCTGATGCAGTTCGCATCTCTAATCAGGGCCCTGAACGCATAATGGATACCTTAGCTATTGAAACACCGCTGTACATTGAAATTCTACAGAATGGCCAGACCTATCCCATGGGAATTACTATGCGAACCCCCGGCGAAGATCTAGATTTGGTTGTAGGGTTTCTCTACTCAGAGGGCATAATTGATGAATTTCAATCGGTTGAAGACATAATCGAATCCAAAAACACNGTTTCTATCCATATAAGTGATGATATTGTAATTGACTTTGACTCAGTACGTCGGACAACTCTAACGACTTCAGCATGTGGGGTTTGTGGAAAGACATCATTGACAAATTTACACAAAATTCACAATGCCACACTGAACAAATCATTTCAAATAAAATCCGATTTATTATCTAAAAACCTAGATTTGTTAAATTCTGAGCAACCCTTATTTGGATTAACAGGAGGAACACATGCTGCAGTAGCATTTGACCGGAAAGGAGCCGTAATAGCNGCTAGAGAAGACGTTGGTAGGCACAATGCACTAGACAAATTAATTGGGCATATGATACGTAATGGAGGGCTGAACAATGAAGAGATAATTTTGCAAGTTTCCGGCCGGTCTTCATTTGAATTAGTACAGAAAACCATCCGCGCTGGTTTTCCAATTATGGCGTCTGTTGGTGCGGCCAGTTCACTTGCAGTAGAGCTAGCGAGAGAGTATAATTTGACTCTTGTTTGTTTCCTCAAAGCAGATTCTATGGTAGTCCACTCAGCTCCTAATAGAATCATATAACGAATGAAAGAAAATGGTTGAAAAAATCAACAAAATGAATAAGTTACGGCATTTGGGTTAGACGTGAGCAGGGAGACAGTCGAGACTCCTCCCCTAGAGGATAGACCTCCAGTGACTGGAGAAACATCGTCCTCAGCAGCGGGAGCGACTGCAATTATCTCTACAATTAAGCACGGCATATCTCGTTCTGGCNTATCCAAATCAATTAGTTCATTTTCCAAAGTAAACAAATTTGGTGGATTCGATTGCCCTGGGTGCGCTTGGCCAGACCCTGATGACCATAGAACAATTGCAGAGTTTTGTGAGAACGGAGCTAAGGCTGTAGCAGATGAAGCAACGAAAAAGAAAATCACAGCGGAATTCTTCGCCAAATATTCAGTATCTGATCTATCACAAAAATCAGATGAGTGGCTAAATGGACAAGGTCGATTAACATCCCCTATGCTGTTAGATAGTAATTCAAATAATTACACTACTATAACCTGGGATAATGCGTTTGAAATCATTGCAGATGAGTTATCCAAATTAAAAAGTCCGGATGAAGCTATTTTCTATACCTCAGGTCGTACAAGTAACGAGGCTGCCTTCCTTTGGCAATTATTGGCACGTGCATTTGGAACTAACAATCTGCCAGATTGTTCGAATATGTGTCACGAATCTTCAGGATTCGCCTTATCAGATTCAATAGGAATCGGTAAGGGAACAGTAAAATTAGAAGATTTTAACTCTGCAGAGTTAATATTGGTAGTAGGACAAAATCCTGGTACAAACCATCCTAGGATGCTAACTGCGTTAAGGGATGCCAAGAAAAACGGTGCTTCGGTTATTTCCATTAATCCACTTATTGAGACCGGTATGAAGAAGTTCAAACATCCTCAAAACCCCCTCGAAATGCTCGGTTCTGGTAAATCGATTTCAGACCGGCATGTTAGGATAAAAATCAACGGCGACATGGCATTTTTCCGTGGTCTAAATCATCTTCTGATAAAGAGTGGTCATTTTGACCCAGAATTCATTTCCACCTATACCTCAGGTTTTGACAATTACAAAGAATCTGTTCAATCGGTNGATTGGGATGAAATTGAATCTGTTAGTGGTATATCTCGAAAAGAAATCGAAACTATAGCTGAAATTGTCGGCAAATCAAATTCACTGATAACCTGCTGGGCGATGGGCATTACCCAACACCATAACTCTGTAGAAACCATTCAAGAGATGGTCAACACACACTTGCTAGGTGGCCACATTGGCCGGAAAGGCGCCGGTGTCTGTCCAGTCAGAGGGCACTCGAATGTGCAAGGGGATAGGACAGTTGGGATTAATCATATAGCTAATCCTAAATTGATACAAAACATACTTGATAGCACAGGGATACGTACTCCAGACACCCATGGTTATGATGCAGTTAATGCCGCTCGTGCAATGATAGAGGGTAACGGTAAGGTATTCCTAGCCATGGGTGGAAATTACCTTTCTGCTATGTCTGATACCAAATTAATCGCAGAGGCAATGAATCATTGTGAACTTACTGTTTTTGTGTCTACTAAATTAAATCGAAACCATTTAGTTACAGGGAAGAAATCTCTAATCCTTCCTTGCCTTGGTAGAACTGAAATCGACATCCAATCTGGGGGGAATCAATTCGTAACAGTAGAGAATTCGATGGGTATAGTACATAGTTCTCAGGGACACATGAAACCCTCCTCCTCGGATTTGATGTCAGAACCTGCAATAGTTGCGGGAATAGCATCTGCATTAGAATCAAGGGTTTCAATGAGTGATTTAGGTTGGAATAACTTGGTCGAAGATTATGACCGAATTCGTGATCTAATCGAACAAACCATCCCCGGCTTCAATAACTACAACTCCAGGGTTAGGGATAAATCAGGATTCTATCTTCCAAACTCACCTAGGGACAATTTGACCTTCGACACAGACACTAAGAAAGCAAACTTCAGATTCCATAAAATAACTAGGATAAAACCCCATTCTAATGAATTTGTAATGATGACAATAAGGTCTCATGACCAATACAATACTACTGTATATTCAGGACAAGATCGCTACCGAGGAATCAAATTAGGCAGAAGAATCGTTATGATCAATCCATTAGATGCCAAAGAGAATAATCTTCACGCCGGTGACCTAGTGGATTTGATTTCTGTTTTCGAAGGGGAACTACGGCACTCCTCCAAATGGTATCTGGTAGAATATGACATACCTAGAGGTAATATCGCCACATATTTTCCCGAGGCAAATGAATTAATACCTCTTAATTCGACTGCGAATGTAAGCAACACCCCAACTAGTAAATCCGTTGTTGTTAGGATAAAAAAGTGTCAAGATTGAAGTTTTGCAGATTTATTTTGTTCTTTCAATAGTAATGAACACCTATTCATTTGGGTTTGAATTAATTGGGCTTCTTCACTATCCAATTCCCTATTCAAGGCCTGTTGGAAACATTTGATTGCGTCCGAGAAATGTTCCATGGCCGCATAGGATGAACCCATATTGTAAAGCGTTCTTCCAGTAACCATTGTGGGGTCCATAGAAATTGCTTGATGGTATGACTGTATACTCTCCGAAAATTTACCCAATTGATGTAGGGCGTGTCCTCGTCCATTGTAACTCCGCACGCGTAATTCCCGCTCATCCCTAGGGGTGGATGAAATTGCTTTATCAAAACAATTCAGTGCTTGATCACTCTTTTCTTCACCTAACAGTGTTAGACCCTTGTTGTACCATTCTATTGCTACATTTACACTCTCTTCATCTATTGGTGTATTTTGTGCTACGGACATTTTGGCATCTTCAGCAGCCGCTACAAGATCCACATCAACTTCATCCGTAGTTGGATTAGCTTTTTGTGACTTCAAATCCTCAGCCTTTTGTTTGCATTGGNTCGCTTTTTCAACATGGCCTGCCCCCTCCAAAGCTTCGGACATCCCTAACCATGAATCATAGGTTGAACCATAATCTTGGATTATCTTTTTCCAAGTTTGAATGGCAAGAGCGTGATTACCTTCTTGAGTGTAATCCTTAGCCTTCTGCTGTAGTACTACTAATGTATCTTCTAATGAAATTTCTAAGCTGTCTTCTTCCTCTTCTGGTATAAATTCAGCATATGTGACTTCTTCTGTGGCGACTGGAGTAAATTCGACAATTTCTTGTTCGGGCTCAGATAATTTAGTTTCTATCTGAGCTACTAAATCCGANGCTAAGGATAATCCNGGGTCTAACTGTAATGAGTAATTTAATGATTGAATCGCGTCTTCACTTAGGTCTAGGTTATGTAGACATAATCCACAATAGTACCAAATCTTCGCATCGGTAGAATAGTCCCCCTCCAATGCAGGGGAAATTAACTCCATTGCGGATTGGAATTCAGACTCTTCAATCAAGCTTGTAATATCTTCAGCCAAATTATATGATTGGGATTCAGTTTCAACAGGTACCGCCTCTGCTAGAATCACAGGGGCCTCTTCTTCAGGTACTTCCTTATCTTCAATCACTTGTGAGGCTAAAGCCTGTAATTCATCATTAGACAATCCTTGTTCAATAGCGGCTTTGGCATATTTTGACGCTTGGTCGGAATCTCGTTGAGAAAATAAGAAGGCTAAATTGGCAGCGGTAGGAGCGTGAAATCTGTTGATTAGAAACGCTCTTTCAAACGCCACTATTGCCGCCTCAACATCGCCAACTGCATGGTTAACTACTCCTAGTCCGTACCACGCTGCCGAATTATCGGATTCAGAACCAATGATACGTTCATATTCCGACTTCGCCGAACCATAGTCGCCACTGGTGACAAGACGCTCGGCCTGTTCGAATGCATCCATTGACACAACTCAATCGTAATATGTACAAGGGATAAGATTTCTGAAACGATGAGTGGAAAATAATCACCCTATTCATTAGGAGCAGGATCTTCTAATCGGTTTTCTTCATCTAGTCTCGCTTTGGCTATACCCGCAAAATATACCATCATTGGTACCGCTATTAACAAGAAAAAGCAGCCAACTAAAGTAGCGATTCCGTATAATGTCTCTTGGACGGGGTCAATTTCGAATTCGGTTATTGAAACTAATTCGTGCTCTGTCAATGAAAAACTAAGTTCAATACCTTCAGGGGATACTAATTCCCCATCAACATAAATCGTGATTAACCAGGTTGTGGTTACTTTTTCTTGGGATAGTAAATTCAAGGCATCCGTCTCAGCCAGCCCTGCATCATCAGCTCGTACATAGCCTACTCCATTAATCGGTAAATCTAGAGATGCTCTACCTCTCATTACTGCCTCCTCTGAGTCTATCATCATTCTGTGTTCATACGCTTCTTCGCAAGAATCTGAAATTTCATCAAACTCCTTGCAATTGAATGCTGAATCTCCATCTTCACCTAACAAAGGGGAATGAAACCAGGTAGAACTTGTAGATGTGATGATCAATTCTGCATCATTTGGAGCATTAACCACCGTAAGATTGACCCATGTAGGAGAAGATGAGGTTGAAACATACCATGAAGATTCATTTTCACTTTCTATCTCAAGGTCATACTCCACACTATCATTAGTAGTCTCGTATCGGTAATATTCACTATCCACAGTAGCTGAAAAAACAGCGTAGGATAGTACCAAAATCAATACCAAACCTAGACCTATCATCGTCCGAAGCATGTTCGGGTTCCTCGATAGTGACTTCCTCATTACCAATCCGAACCGATGGGGTGGTTTGAACCATTGTGTGGGGTCCGTAAGAATGCAGTACCAAGCCGCTATATGTTTCAGTCAAGTCATCACCGTTATATACGGCCTCAAGGTCGGCCGGTCGCTACAAGGTGAGTGTATGACGACGTATCACGATGTGCCAGCAGATCTTCTGATTGCGGACCTCGCCCAGAGATTAGCAGACAATGACTCTATCAGTGCCCCTGAGTGGGCTGATTATGTAAAGACAGGTACTCACAGAGAAAAGCCTCCCGAACAAGAAGATTGGTGGTATGTTCGATGTGCGGCTGTACTTCGTAAGGTAGCAATGAGAGGACCAATTGGAACCAATCACATGTCCCAGTTATTCGGCGGACCTAAGGATCGAGGCGTCAAGCCTAACCGCGCAGTAGCAGGATCAAGAAAGGTTGCTAGGACAGTTCTACAACAACTCCTAGCCGCCGGCTTTATCACAGATTCATTCAATACTGCCGGAACAGTCACTCTTGGAAAGGTAGTTACTCCAAGCGGTCAAGCGCTTTTGGACGCAAGTGCACATAGTGTACGTCCACAAGCAGAAGAAAGACATCCAGAGCTAGCGAGATATTGAGGTGAATTTATGGCGCGCCACAAACCATTTGGAAAGAAGCAGCGACTAAACAAAGTCACCAAGCAAAATCGAAGAGTACCTGTTTGGGTAATGCTTCGAACTGCTAGAAACACTACAACCCATCCTAAGCGTCACCACTGGCGCAGGTCGAAACTACAGAGGTGATTCTAATGGCTGAGGTAAAGGAAATGATAATCCCACTACGCGCTGCTTGGAATGTTCCACGCACAAAGCGCGCTAACCGTGCAATGGCAGAGATTCGTAACCACGTATCCCAGCATATGAAAATCCAAGAAGACGAAGAAATTTGGATTGATCAAGCCGTCAACGAAGTCATTTGGTCCCGTGGAATGCAAAAGCCACCACGAAAGATTCGAATCGTTTGTACTAGGGAAGAAGGATTCCCTCTTGAAGTGAAATTGGCAGAGGACTGAGAAATATGGGTAATATTCGACCTTCATTCATCAAGACTAGGGCCCTACGTTTATTGGAAATCTATCCAGATAAGTTCACAGATGACTTCGAAACCAACAAACACCTTGTTGTAGAATTTACAGATGTCGGTGACAACAAGCGCATGAGAAATTGGATAGCGGGATATATCACTCGCTACATCCAGCGCCGTACCGATTGAGTGGTATGGGCGACTACGCTGAGACACCTCTTCCCGCTTTTGCTAGCAATCTCTGCATAGTCTTGGTTGCTCCAGAACACGATGGTAACATCGGGGCTGTCGCTAGGAGTATGATGAACTTCGGAATCACTGATCTCCGTATAGTTGGTCGAACAACAGAATGGACTGAAGAGACTAGGAAAAGAGCGAAGAATGCTCAGTATGTCCTAGAAAGAGCGAGGGGATTTGAGACACTTCAAGATGCCACATCTGACTGTTCATTGGTAGTGGGGACGTCAGGTAAGCGAGAGCATGGCGATAAGACTGCAATGAGGCATTTCCTATTACCCGATGAACTACCAGACCGCTTATCAGGGGTTGAAGGAAAGTCCGCCCTAGTATTCGGTCCAGAAGGTAAAGGATTGGTAAATGACCAACTTCGATTATGCGACCTGTTGGTAACTGTTCCAACGTGGGAAGGCTATCCGATCCTGAACCTAAGTCATGCTGTTACTGTACTTTGTTTCTCTTGGTTTACTGGTGTATCTGATAATTCAGTACCTGGAACCGATGGTAGAATACTTGATCCCGAATTAAGACGGATATTGAGGGAGGAAGTTACTAGGTTGGTACAATTAATTCCAACTAAAGAGCACAAAAGACAGGGTATGGATGAAACGCTAGTTCG
>FUFK010044496.1_pt1 | contig 30661 bp, 25 predicted proteins | sample 1021851 | NCBI WGS metagenome assembly FUFK01 (sample SAMEA51879418, study PRJEB19060) | metagenome | reverse complement strand
TTCGATCCCGCCTAGCTCCACCATACTTACTAGCAACGAATTCGCGTTTCGCTCGGAGACTCAGACCGGGCTTTGGTCATGGCTTAACTGCGAATTACCGCTCTGAGCTTGAAGCTTATGCAGGGTGGAGACTACTTGATTCTTGGCGAACCGCCGACAATTTCCACTTTCCGTCAAAGCCTTTCAGCTCGTAATCGCCAAGTTCCTCGAAGGTTAAACCAGAGCCAAAAGCTAGGCTCTTCAATACATCAGAAACTACAACTTGATCTGCATTAGCAACTGATTGAATCCGAGAGGCTAGATTTACGTTAATGCCGCTTATGTCGTCGGTATCTTTCTCGATTTCTCCCACATGAAGGCCTGTGCGAAGCTTGATGTCTAATCTTTTGGCGTCCTCTTTTATTGCGATAGCGCAACGAATNGCTCGGGCAGGGCCAGAGAAGACTGCTAAGACNCCATCACCNAGGCCCTTAATGAAAATGCCGTCGAAGCTATGAATGCTGTCTTTGCAAATCTGCTCAAATTTTCTTATTTTAGTTTTCCACAACTCGTCCCCTAATTCTGATTGAAGGCGGGTTGAGCCGACTATGTCGTTGAACATCACTGTCGCCAAAACGCGTCCCTGCATAACGTGCTCGCTGTCGCTGGACTGTTCCTCTGAAAGGAATGAAATAATTTCATCAGCTATCCGGGGATCCGTTGCCATATAAGGGGTGTGACCGACGTCGGACAATTCAATGAGCTCGGAACCTCGGATGCCCTCATGGAGGGCTTGTCCGTAGCTGAACGGGATTAACTTATCGTCATGTGAGTGCATCACGAGNGTCGGNCATCTCACGTCTTTGAGGAAAGCAGTAACGTCCATCTCACCAAGTAGGGAAACCATTTTCGCCATATCTGCAGCGTTAGTTGACGCCAATTCGAATTCTCTGAACTTTCGTCTTAATTCATTGTTAATAATTGTTCTGGAGGGAACTACGCTTCTTACGAACGAGCCGTCGCCCCAAGTTTTATAAACNGACTTGACCGCTCGCTTCATCGCGAGTCCTTTTAGGAGTCTTCCAATAAGACGGGGATAGCGTTTCAGTCGCTCAAGTCCGGGTGTATGAGCAAATGCTCCAAATAAGATCAAGCTCGTCGTCCGCTCGGGATACATCGCTGCAAAAAGTGCGGACAAAGANCCTCCCTCAGAAATCCCCATGATGGTGGCTCGNTGAGAACCGACCGCATCCATAACGAGACGGATATCGTCCATGCGCTGCTCCAGTGTAGGCGCTGAGTCTTCAATTTTCTGCGATAAACCATTTCCCCTTTTGTCAAAGACGATAATCCGATNGTGGCCAGATAGACGATCAAGAAATTCGCCGTAGCCTGGTAGTTCGTGCGCGNACTCTACATGCGAGATAATTCCGGGCACGATTATCAAATCCCTCGAGGCGCTCCCATAGACGCGGTAAGCAATCTTGGTGCCCTCACGTTCAGCGAATTGTGTACTGGCTTCACGATTCATACGTGCCCTCACATAGGTTTTTTGCGTTCCGCATGAGCAGGGTATCTCCAAGCTTTATCGCGTTTAACATTTGTAAATAATTGTTCAGTATTGAATGACGGTCAATCGTCAAAGGAATATTTATACTTCACTGGTTTTAACGATTTCACNGACACGAATATATTCGAGTCTGGCAGGCTAAGAAGGGCCCCCGCTAATTTGATTGGGTAACTTGCGTCGTAGTTGCACCTGCTGCTTGTCAAAGGGATTTCCGCAGAGTCCGCAGTGACGAAAGTGGAGCTTTGGCTACCGTGGTTTTTACTGAGGACCTTCTGGGTCGTACCTAATTTCGAAAAGATGTCCTCGCTAGTAGTAACGAAAACAAAGCAATGTAATGCATATATGCAACACCTTTTGAGGCTGGCGAGTTCCCAAGGAGAGCGTATACCTTAGAGAAAGCAGCTAACCCTTGGGTTGAGACATTGATGTGTTTGGGGCAATGTTCCTGCAGGGGCTGATTTAGACACTGGTGGCAAGGAGTTAGAACATGGCGAGATTGCTCATTAACAACAAGAGCTACTTGGTGAATGAGGAGGCCGATACGCCGCTACTGTGGGTTTTAAGAGAAAACCTNCAGCTCACAGGAACAAAGTTTGGATGNGGCGGNGGCCANTGTGGCGCCTGTACCGTTCACATTAATGGTGAAGCGGTCCGCTCCTGTCAAATAAGAGTCGACGACATAGACGGTGCTGTCATNACCACGATCGAGGGTTTAAGCACGTCCGGGGACCATCCAGTCCAACAAGCTTGGTTGGAAAACCAAGTGCCGCAGTGTGGATACTGTCAATCTGGCCAGATTATGCAAGCAGCCGCGCTGCTAAAGAATAACCCCAACCCATCCGATGAGGAAATTCAGCGTTCAATGCGAGGGAATCTATGTCGATGTATGACATATAAGCGAATCAACTCGGCTGTTCGAGCAGCCTCAGACAAGATAAGAGGACTCTCGTAAGACTATGACAATGTCATCTGCAGCAATTTCCAGACGTAAGTTTTTGGTTCGAGGCGGGGTCGGGTCAGTCGGACTGGCAATTTTNGGGTCAGCCACTGGCAAACCGGTCACGAATTTACTAGACGAAAATAGTCCCCTCATCATTCCAGAAAATTATGAGCCATGCGTCTGGTTCACCATGCAAAGTAACGGACTGACTAACATCCATGTTTATAACACTGAGTTTGGCCAGCACATTGGTACGGCGCTNGCGCAGATAGTCGCAGANGAGCTTGACCTCAGTTGGAACGATNTGTCCATTGACTATCCTTCCATGGATCTTTCCATGAAAACCCGAACGAACGGTGGAGTTTGGACTGGAGGAAGTTTGGGTGTTTTAGAGGCTTTTGAGCCACTNAGGCGTTCAGCAGCGATAGCCCGGGAGTTCCTGATTGAGGCAGGTGCAGACTCTCTGGGCGCCGAGATTGCGGATTGCAGCGCTTCAGACGGGTTCGTGATCGACTCTGTCTATGATCAAAAAATATCTTATGCGCAAATTCTCTCCGAACATCAAATCAATCACGAGATTCAACCTGAAGAGCTGTTGGAGGCCAAACTTAAAACAACTTCGCAGTTCAAGATTATTGGACACTCGAAGCCAGCTTTAGACGTGCCCGAAAAGGTGAATGGGACAGCTAGATATAGCATAGACGCCTACGCACCCAACATGGTCTATGGTAAGGCTTCCTTAGCACCCACCCGGCTAGGATCTAAAATTAAAGCAATTGATGACTCCCTGGCGAAGGAAGTACCTGGCTACATTAGGACCCTAAGACTCAGCACGCGTGGGCTTCCAGGAATGGCAAGCACTGACGTAGCGCTCGTCATCGCGAAATCCTACCCTGCCGCCCTCCGAGCGGAGAAGGTGTTACTGACAACCTGGGACTCACCCGCAGCTAATCTTTTGGACGAAAAAGACCTCTGGGCTGAAGCGGAGCGGCTCGTTGAATCAAAAGAGGGAGTGCAAACTTGGTATCAAGTAGGTGATGTTGATCAACATATTGACGAATCNACAGCTACGGTCTCCGCCGAGTATCGGACATCCATGATTGATCATGCAGCACTGGAACCTCGCAGTGCGCTAGTCCAGCCGATTAACGGNACTTACCATATATATGCTGGCCACCAAGCTGGTGCCTATTTGATCGAGTTCATCGCTGCAGAGCTNCAAATTTCGGAGCAAGATGTTGCTTATCATCCTCATCAGATTGGCGGAAGTTTTGGGGATAAGATTTACGCAGATCAAATCGTACTGGCCGCCAAAGCAAGCAAGCAGCTTAACTTACCAGTCAAAGTTATTATGACCCGAGAAGATCAGTTTAATCTCGGACACCCTAAATCAATCTCCTTTCATAAGTTGACTGCAAGACTTACGACCAACAGTGGCGTACTCCCATCTGAACAGGTTTTGGGCGTTAATCACGATTTGATCGCAGCGCCAATTCTGTGGCCAAGCAAAGGCCAAGCTTTTTCTGATCGCGATGACTCGGAGCCTGCGGAGAGCTCTGGAGAAGCGAGCTTAGCATCTGTTGCTGGCTCGGATCATTGGTATGACTTGAAGGCTATGCAAGTCAACTTTATACCGCATGAAATGATGCAAAGAGTGATCCCTACAGGATCAGTTCGATCAGTTGGAAACTTTTTCACTATTTTTGCTATTGAGAGTTTTGTCGACGAGCTTGCCAGTCAATTAGAAGTTGACCCCTTGACGCTACGGTTGAGCCTCTTGAGGGGCAGAGGACGAAACGCGGGAGCAAACTTGCCCGATGGCGCAAGTGCCAACACCCCCGGAGGCAAAGGTTTCGTGTCCGCGGGTGGCAATATCCGACTCGCTAATGTTCTCAAAATTGCGGCAGGAATTGCTAACTATCGATCGCCTCTCATTGGCAAAAATGTCGGTCAAGGTATAGCAATCGCCGCCGCTGAGGGACGNCACAATCCCTCTTTTTCCGCTTGCGTCGCGGATGTAACCGTCTCCGACAGTGGCTTTGTGACAGTTGATAAATTGACTGTTTGTGCGGATGTCGGTCTGGTAGTAAACCCTGATGGTGCGCGCGCACAAATCGAGGGCAGCTTGCTATGGGGGCTGAGTAGCACACTTTATGAGGCAGCTACATTGCGGCAAGGAAGACTAGCTGAGAGCAACTTCGACAAATATAAATGGCAAAAAAATGCTGATTTGCCAGAGCTGGATGTCCATATCGTGTCTAACGGGTTAGTGCCCTCCGGTATTGGAGAAAACACCATGTCGCTAGTGGCGCCAGCGGTCTGCAATGCNNTAGCAGAATTGACGGGTAAGAGGCTGAGGTCCCTGCCTCTNGCNCCCCAACTGCCACTGGTGTAATCCGACCACAGGCTTATCTTCGCGATTTCTCAGAGATTTGCTCGTTTCCCACCGGCTATTCTTTCGGGTTGATCAGCCAATAAGTCATCATATTACCGCGACCCTTAACCTCAACACGGCCTCTCTCCTCTAGTTGGAACTTACCCTTAATTCGCTGGTACATTGCGGCGGATACTTGAGTCCTGCCNGGCAAGCTGTGTGATTCCATGCGGGACGCAATGTTCACGGTATCGCCCCAAATGTCGTACGCGAATTTACGTGTGCCTATAACTCCAGCAATAACGGGACCAATGTGGATGCCAACTCTCAACTGGATTTTCTCCCCATTGAAAGCTGGAAGTTGATCGATATAGTTCTGCATGTGGATAGCCATGTCGGCCATGCGATCACAATGTGTCTTCGAAGGTTCAGGAACCCCTCCGGCAACCATATAGCTGTCACCGATGGTTTTGATTTTCTCAAGGTTTAACTGATCGGTGAGCGCGTCAAAATCAGAGAAAATACTGCCCAGCAGGTCAACTAATTGCTCTGGACTTGTTGCGCTCGCAATCTTGGTGAAACCGACAAGATCGGCAAATAAGATGCTGGCATCAGAAAAATGTTCGGCAATTGAGGACTGTGTTCCCGTCATTCGATCCGCTATCGACTTGGGCAATATATTTAGGAGCAGATCCTCATTTTTCTGAAGCGCATCGGCAATCTCACTAGATTTTTTCTCGAGATCTAAGGTTCTTTCTCTTACTTTCTGGTCGAGTACTGAATACTGCTCGGACAACTCTTGACCAAGCAGAGAGAAAGATTTCGCAAATAGTTCAGAGACTGAGTTGTCGCTAACCGTGAGACTTTTGTCATTTTGTTGATCAAGCGAGCTCTCAATCTCACTTTCGATGAGATTAATTTCCCTCTCTAGGACAGCAGCTCTCTCAATCGGGAGTAGGTCCACCAATTCGGCTGTCCGCGCGAGAATTACTTCTTGCTGTCTCATTCTTTGCCGCCTGGCTTCGTTATTCAACTTGTTAAAATTGATGAGCCTTTCCCTGAAGATATCTATTGCCTGGCTGATTCTGCCTATTTCATCGTCGCGAGAATAATCCACCCGGCTATTCAAATCGCCCTCTGACAGATCTTTGAGTACCTTTATCGAGCTCCCAAGTGGCGCTAGACGTTGTCTAAGCAAGACAAAGACAATAATAGTTGACAGGACTAGGAGCACTATCAAACTCCCAAGCATTAGTAGTTGAAAATCCTGGCTGGCGTCAAAAGTTGCAGATATATCTTTAACGAAGAAAAGCTCTTTTTCTTCTCCACTGGAGGTTGTTATCACGTGCTTACCAGTGGCGTAAGTAGTCTCACCTGCGGAGATCATGGCGCTATCACGCCCTTTGGAATCAAGTTGCGCGAGCAACCCAGNAATCGGTACTGAACTCCTCTCTTCACTGCGCCCACTCCACCACATTGTTGAGTCAGACTCTGACTCGAANGCATGTTTTAAATTTTCAAAGTCNAGGCCGTAATATATGTGAGCTAAAATCTTAGCGTTTGCAAAAATTGGAAACACAACGTATTTCTGAAGTCGGTTTCCGTAAAGGGTATAGCCGTCGGTCAGGCTCTTGCTGAGAGCTTCCGAGGGCAGGGTCAACCTAGGGTCGATTTCAAGAGTCGCGCCAGAAGGCTTGGGCGTCGAGTCTGTTTGTAAAATTGTTGGAGAGTCGAAAAATTGCAGTGGGTCCCCCTCCAGAGAGAGGATACCAAGTGTATTTATGGTCCCTTGCTGAGAGAGCTGCTCATGTATAGGGCCCACCACCACTTCAATCCGACGTCTGTTTTCTGACCTTATTGCCTCTACCGGGCTTCGGCGTCCCCTAAGCTGCCACACTGAAGAATTACCCGGGTCAGAGGAATAAGCGTAGTAGCTCATTCGTTCCTGCGCGGCTTGGGCGGTTTTTTTGAATAATGTTCTCTCGCCTGAGCGGATTTCATTTTCTAGCGCCTCTAAGCTNTGCGCTCGCATCAAGGCNCTCTGAGCCATAACCGCTGCCAAAGCCACGACGGATGAGACAGAAAACAAGAATGTGATCTGGAAAAGTACCGAGCTTCGTGTGGAGGATTTCATTCGCGCTGATGTTGGGCTTTCATAAGTCTTGGGCCATAATCTTACCGGCAATCATTAAAGTGTCCCAAATGAAAAGGAATAGAGACCATGAAGTTCTTTGCGCCCTTAGTTCTTTTCTTTCTCGCACAGGTTGCATCTGCCTCAGACGCAATTCCCCAAGAGATTGATCTATACAAGTTAGGTCAGAGGATTTACGGACAGGGGACAGATAGCTGTTTATCTTGTCACGGGATAGATGGTGCGGGCACCGATAAGTCTGATGTCGACTTGCGAGACCCCAGTTCGTGGAAATCGGTCATCTATGAGAATGCATTGCGGTCCGAGGATTCAGAGGTGCCAGTTGGAAGCGTTACTAAGGCAATAATTGCCCTGGGCGCTAAGGACTGGAATGAGGAAAACTTCACAATATTTCGAGAGCACTGGGACGACACGATTCGAGACCGGGCCGGTATTACCGAGGCAGCGCAGCCTTTCGATGAGGAAATGGTTGGTATCAACGGGCCGGCAAGGCAGGCCCATGAAAAGTTCATAATCCGTAGTTATCGAAAGGCCGGTTTGCCCAGGCCAACCGCAAAGCAAATTGAAGATACCATGGCAGTAGCAGTGCTGACCTACGTTAACAAGGTTTTTGCTAAGAGTATTGACTAACAGATACGCTGAANAAAAAGCCCCGCGCACGCTTGCTACGCGATAGCGCCTCGGCTCAAGGGCCTGTTGTGAGAGCACGCCACTGGCAGTGTTGAGGTCGNCGGGTCGATGCCGCTTAGCCCACCATAACTTTGTAAATAAAATTCCGATTTACCTTCACAACGCGGTTGCACACCTGATAGCTTAGCGGTGCTGTGGTGTTTGTTATGCGCGTTGGCGAACCTTGTTTTGGGACGCGGTGTTCACAGCGAATTCTCTCAAACAATAAGGATAACGATATGGGTTTTAATCAAATCTTAACGCTAGTCGGTTTAATTATTTCCATCGTCGCGGTGTTTTTTGCTGAGTTGGCTGCTTACTCGGGGCTGCTGTTGGTGATTTTCGGTTTAACCAGTGGTTTTGTCAGTCCAATCGCTGATTTGACGGGCAGAATGGCTTACACCGTGGCCGCAGTGGCGATACCCGTCGTGGCGAATTCGCTGGATGTCATTCCCGGAATTGGGATGCACCTGAATGCGATTATCGACAATATCGCTATCATGATAGCGGGGATGGTGATTGCCAACTTCCTGTTGGCCGTAAAGGATTCAATTCTCCCCTCAAGCAGCTGATTCGCTCCTCGCCCGGAGNCACGCTCCGGGCTTTACTCCTAACGCCGCCGCAGTAACCTCGATTGGTGGAATCAATGCACGCCAAGTTTCTGCTATTGGATAAACCAGCCAGCGCTAGAATACGTGAAGCCGCCCCCCGCAAATCCCTGAAAAGCTAGCAAACAACCGGTCACCAGAAGGCCGAGGACGGAGCTGATGAGATCGGTGTCAGCCTTATAACCGAGTACCGTTGTGGGGTTCAGGACAATTTCTGAAAAGTTCACGTTGGTATCTATCTGACGCAGCAGGGTGGTGCAGATGGATGTTGACGTCGCTCCTGTATCACGCTGATCTTTAATGCTTTCGGCGACCTCAATTTCTTCGTTCAGCAACCGTTCGAGCAGCTGAGACCGAGACTCCAAGCTTTGCGTGTGTAGCTTGATCGCCCGATACATCGCGAAGGTCCCAATGGTGGCAATCACCCCAATCGTGGCGCCAAGCAAAACCACTGTTGAGAGGTGGTGGGGCGTGCCGGTCCAGGCGAGAAAGTTTAGATATCCAACGCAGAGGAAGGAAAAGCAAAGCAGGATGGAGGTATAGGTTTGCACGCGCATGTAATAGCGCTCACCGAATTTCCGGATGACGGCTCTCGCGCTGACCCAACATCGCAAATCATTCGGTGACCGAGGATCAAAGTGCGCAGGAACCTCTAGTTCATCTGTGGACGAGTCACATTGATTAAATAAGCCTGAATCCAGATTCTCTAGGGATTTCTGCCTGCGTGAGAACTCCAGCGCGCAGATCAAGCCAAAACCCATGATGCCCATGCCCGATAAAACAGCAGTGTAGGTTCCGAGATTAATGAGCTGCATTTGCAACGTGTCGCCAATNAACGGNGCGCCAGACTGCCACTTGGTTATCAGAAAACTCATCAAAATAGAAAGCACTGACAAAACGATAATCCCGTTGGTGCTTTTAGGTAGCTCTCTGCTGTAGGCCCCGTTTAGAATGGTGAGCGTCGCATCCTTGAGTGTGGCCGGCGTGCCAAAATCTGCTGTCACTTGGAGATTATNCAGCGTAATACCCGCGCTTCGCTCTGCTAGCTCCAGTTCCGATCTGATCAAACCAGGGAACTGTTTTGGTTTGCCCCATCCCACGGCAATGAGTCTTTTTGTGCTCTTCGCAAAACTCCACTCTGGAGCAGGTTGTGATAGGGCATTGAAATCAGCCATATCAAAGTATCCGTATTTCACCGCAACTATCAGTCGTCGCGTGAACAGGAAAGCGTAAGCACAAAGCATCTGCATTGAGTCTATGCCCCCTATCAGTGCCTCTGGTGCTAACAGCGCACTTAGGGCGCCCGCAGTAATTAGCCAGGATGCCGGATAGACGAGTAGCCATGAGTACAGAATGAATCCCCACGGGTTGTATCGGGGCGATAGCACTATCAGATTGCGATGCTGACAGACCGACCACGCTCTAGCGAATGAACGCTCAAACAGCAGTGCCGCCAGTGGAGAGATAAAGACAGGTGGCAGATTCTCGTAAATAAAACTGATCCAAAACTGGCGCCAAGAAAAGCTAGCGGCTCGGGCAGGCTCTTCATATAAGTTTGGGTATGTAGTGTCCCTTGATTCGTTCTCACTCATCGTTGTTGTGCTCTGTCACCTTGCCCGACGGGGCATTAAGTTTCAGAAGATACCCCATAGCATCATTGACTAGCGACCCGGCTTCCCTCATGCGGACAAAACCTGGCAGGTTTCAGGATGGTCGTGAGACACGGCGGGTGATGTTTTTGGGGGTACGGGGTGATAACCATGTTGTCGCAGGGGACGTTCGCCGCTGGAAGTCAGAGAGCCGTATCGTATTCATCTAACCAAGGTAAGAGCAGCTCGTGAACATTAATTTCAGCGTTTAGTCGCGTTGCTAGCATAAAAAGACCCCCGATTTTGCGGTGTATATAGGCGACGTCAATGGGGGGAACCTGCCAGAAGGTGCTGTTACTCCTTAACCGCTCAAGTCTCTGCATCAGCTGCTGNGGGATGGGNGAGCGGCCGAAGTCGTAAGGTTTATTGACGGTCAGTGGCACCAACGCGATGTCTGCCAGCTCTAGCAACGTTTGTTGATAGGACGAGTTGTCNGGACCCAATTGATAGCCAATCGACTCAGCTGCGTTGATCATCCCCGGTCTGTCGCCGGCGATGGCTCTCGCCAAAAGATCACGAAAGCCGCGTACAAGTGCCGCCTTAAAACGCCGCGACGCGCCGAAATCGAGCAGCACCACCTGTCCCGTTTCGGGGTTGTATTGATAGTTAGCGAAGTTGGGGTCGGTCTGCACTAGACGCAATTGAAAGAGCTCAACCAGGAACAGCTCGAATAAAAGGGCCGCGACGCGATTACGCTCAGAAGCGTCTGCGTGAGCGACATCCTCTATCGGCTGCCCAGGCACAAAGGTCATGCCCAGAATCCGCGAAGAGCTCAGAGAGGGGATCACTCGTGGCAGCAAAAACCGCTCGTCGTCGCCAAGGGCACGCACAAATGCGTTGAGGTACCGAGCTTCTTGCTCATAGTCGGCTTCTTCATGAAGTTGCGACTTTGCCTCGGCTAACAGCGGGGACATATCCATGTGCTTGGGCAGCAACCCGGATACGCGTAGCAATGAAGCGAGGTTATCGACGTCAGAATCGATACTTTCTCTAACACCCGGGTACTGTACTTTGAGCACCGCAGCACGCCCGTCGCGCGTCGACAATCGATGCACCTGCCCGATAGAAGCTGCCGCGAACGGCCGCGACTCAAATCCCTTCAGCTTTTTCTCGAAGTTGGGTCCCAACCCATCTGCCAAAACCTCCTGCAACTGGGCGTCGGGCATGGCGTAGCCTGCGTTGCGCAAGGTCGCAAGGATGTCGGCCAGTTCCTGGGGCAGCAAGTCTCCCGTATCCATGGAGAGGATCTGTCCCAGTTTCATCGCGGCGCCACGCATCTCCGCGAGCTGCGTCGTGAGTCTCATCGCATTTTTGGGCGTCAGCAGAAGGTTCCTCACCCGGGGGCGCTTACCGGTAGCCAGCTGCGCGGCGCCGTGCGCGAGCATATTGCCTGCCACGCCGCCGGCGAGGCGTGCGAATTTACCAAAGCGCTGTACACGGCCCTTAGGCACCGCGCGCTGCTTACCGCTCGTTGTCACGCTGCGTGTTTTGTCCACCTCCTGATCCATCGCTATTGACTGTTCATCCGCTGATCTCTCCTCCTGCAGTGACCTTGTCGAGATAGGGCGCCACAATGTCGTGGCCATTGAATTCCGCCTTGAGCACCGCGATGAACGTGAACACGCCGGTCAGTTTCCTCGCCACCATCGCGAAGTCTCCTGAGGGGATCGCAAACTCTCTATTGGTGAGTGAGCGCGCGACATGCTGACCGGTTCGATTGATGAGCTCCGAGCGTCCCCAGCAGTAGAGACCCTCCGCATTCAGATGCTCTGGTGGCAAGGTTTCCGGTGGGCGTAGGGGTTCTAACAAGTTGCTGATGAAGGCTTTAAACGTCGCCTTTGCACTCTCACCGGCATCCGGTTTGAGGCAGCCCAGCGCCACCAGCGCGCGTTCGAGGCGTATCTCGCTGTGAATGAGGCCCGCCACGATGGTGTCGCAGACTGCTGTGCGGACGGTCTGATCCAGCTCGAACACCGAACCAAAGTCGAGTAGCGTGAGCTCGCTGCCATCGTCATTGATGAGNTAGTTGCCGAAGTTGGGGTCGGTTTGGACTAATCCCAGATCAAATACCTCGGCAAAGAAAAGCTGCAACATCGCTTTACCCAGCTCATCGCGCGTAGCCTGAGGAAGTGCCGCGATCGCCAATGAGGCAGCACGATGTCCCTCAACATATTCCATGGTCAGGACGTCTGCAGCGCAGAGCTCCGGCCAGAACTGCGGCACGCGTATGGTCACCGGAGATTGTTGTAGCGCCGCATGCCGGGACAAACCATCAACCATTGCTTGTGCCATTCGCTGCTCTCTCGGGTAGTCGACCTCAGCCAAGAGCTGCGTGTGGAGTGTGGTGAGCCAGCTATCGAAGTCCCGGCTTCCGGGTATCCATCTTGCCAGCCGTAGCATTTTGACAACCGTATTAAAGTCCTCGTCGAGGAGCGCGACGAGGTCGGGATACTGCCCCTTTACAACGATCTGCTCACCAGTCGAAACAATGCATGCACGGTGGACTTGCGCCAGCGATGCGGCTGCCAATGCTTCAGGTTCTATTTCGAGTCCGGAATAGTGGGCGCCCAAACCTGAGCGAAAGACGGATTGCATCTCCGACCACGCCACGGGCTCGGTTTGAGCTTCTAGTTCATGTAGNGCTCTCGTAAGTGGTGCAGGCAAGAAGTGCTCGCCCAAGAGAGCGAGGAGTTGACCAATTTTAACGTATGAGCCCTTGAGTTCTCCCAACTGGCGGGCGAAGCGGCGGGCTTCGCGACTGAGCAGGGCGTCGTCATCGGGGGTGTCGCCGCGCAATTTTTTCAGNGCGCCGTCNACTGCGAGGGCACCACCCGCCCGCGCACCGGCGAGCGACAAGCGCAAACCGCGGGTGAGGCCGCCCCGTCGTATCGATTTCTCTCTCGGCATCCAAACTCTACGCGAGAATGCGATGGCTAGACTTTCGTCCTTGATGCTTTGTTGGTCACAGCCCCCGGTATGGGGTTATTTCAACAATGACCGGAACTGATTGGTCGGAGATTGGGCTCAGCCAGCCGCCTCAATTCTCGCTGGCACAAACTTATGGTGTGGGGTGCCAGCGAATTTATCGCGATCATCCAGAGACGTCAGCTCATTGGGTGCAATGCCACACCGCGTGCCGTCCTCGTTGTCCAGACCAAAACCATTGGGAATGGATACATGTCCGGGCAGCATACGGTCCGTTACCTCAACTCGCGCCAATGCTGAGCCGGTGGCAGTGGTGATGCGTGCCTGATCGCCCGTTGAGATGCCGAGCGTTGCCGCATCGTCTGGGCTCATGCGCAGTGACCCATCAGGATCTTTGCGGCGCCAGCCAAAATCTCGATAAATCGTATTTGCCGTGTAGTCCCGGCGCTCTCCTGCACTCAATGCGAAGGGAAATTCACTGTTTGCTCGGTTCGCTGGGCCCGCCTCAAGCACTTTGAGTTCGTCGAGTAGCGTGGGAATCACAAGCTGAATACGTCCCTCGTGACCCAAGCGACCCCACACGGTTTCCAAGTTGTCTTTGGAGAAGATGACGCCTGAGTGCCCGGCAATAATGGCGTCGAATAGTTTATCGGCTTGTTCGAAAACATCGCCCGTGTAACCAGCCCGTGCCAGGCTGTCGCTGTCCCGTAACGCAAAATTGAGTGCCAATGGCCACAGGACTGCCCCCTCAGCAGCTCCCTCGGGCAATACCTCCCCGAGTGTGCGGTATAAGATCACGGGTGCTAATCTGGCGACGGTACCGTCCTCCGCCATGGCCGCTGNAAACCGATCTCGGAACGCGGAGCGGCCCTCTTTTTGGAGGAGTGCGCGCAGTTCTTCGACCAAATCCGCGGGCATATCGCCAGATGCCTCGAGTAGGCGGCAGTGTATTTCCGCCTCGGAGAGTGAATCGCCCAAAGGTGCGAACAGCGGTTTTCNCAAGTGGAAGTAGTTCTCAGGGAATTCGAAGTTGAAGAAGGTGGCTTCCCACTTTTCAAACTGAGTCGATGCTGGGAGTACGTAATCTGCTGCGCGCGCGGTCTCTGTCATGGCGATGTCAATCACGACGACCAATTCGAGCGCTCGCAACGCTTCCCTCATGCGATTACTGTCAGCGAGAGAGTGAACGGGGTTGGCCGATTCCACCAGCATGGCGCGGTAGCGATCCNNNTGGTCTGTCAGGATCTCATCGGCTATGACGTTGCAGGGCACCATGCCGCTGATAATAGGCGCTTCAACCACCGGACTTTTTCGTGAGCTGCGGCCACTGCCGGCAATGTTTTGCATATAGGCTGGCACGTATTGCCCACCTTCTTTTCCGAAGTGTCCGCACAGCACCCACACCAGCTTCTCTAGGTAGCTGATGAGCGTGGAGTGGTGATTCATTTGAATCCCTAGATCCTCGAACATCGCCATGCCTTTGGCGTTCGCGATGACCTCTACGGTTCGGTCAACTTCCGCTACCGTGAGGCCCGCATGGGCGCAGTATTCAGAGACGGGGATGTTGCTGAATACTTGAACAATGTCAGCGAGTCCTGTGGTGTTGTCGGATACCCATGCTTGCGCGTAGCGCTCGTTTTGCACCAGCATCGCGACCATCGCCGCAAACAACCACGCGTCGGTGCCCGGCTTAACCCGTAAGTGAATATCAGCCATCTTCGCTGTTTCAGTGACCACTGGATCGACCACAATCATTGTTTTGGTCGAGTCCTTACTAAAATCCTTCAGAAAAGCGCGCGCTCGCGGTATGCCGTGCGAGTGCCAAGGATTTTTTCCCAGAAAAAACGCGACGTCGCANTGATGAAAGTCACCTTTCACCATGGTGCCGAACATCTGGCCGTTCACCCAGAACTCCCCGGTTTTTTCTTGGGCCAGGGCGCTGGAGCGATAAACGCTGTTTAACACCGAGCGCGTGGCACTGGAGTAGGCGCCAGGTAAATGATTGCCCTGACCGCCGCCGCCGTAATAGAAGATCTTATCGCCGCCGTGGGTATCGCGGATGGCCGCGAAGCGCTCCATGATCTCTCGGGTGGCCGTATCCCAGTCAATTTCCTCAAAGGAGCCGTCAGTGCGCCTGCGAAGCGGTGAGGTAATGCGATCTTTGCCGTTCTGATAGTGATTGAGGCCCGATGCCTTTTGACACAGATACCCCTGCGAGGCTGGATGATCCTCATCGCCTCGGATCCTCACAATCTCGCGACCCTCAACGCCACCGGTCTGCACTTTGATGCCGCAATTGAGTTCGCACAGGATGCATGCGCTTGAGTGCCATTCGTCTTGTGACATAGCGACCACCAAAACAAAATTTGCCTCAACTGTGTCGGCTCAAGGCACCGTCGTCAACTGGTCGCCACTCATGTGGGGGCTCATGTGGGAGTTCAGCGCAATCAAGGCAATGGGAGCAAAGAGCTGTTACCTTGGGTATATCAACCCATTGTGTGGCCGGAGAAATGACGCGTTCAGCCCCCTATCGTGATCGCATCAGCAGTGTTTGCACTTTTGCGATGGTTATAGTTGCCCTGTGGATGTCGCTGACGCCACGGGCCTCCGCGCAAGACCAGCAGGTCGCGGCCGGTCGCTTCGCAACGCTCGCACTGGCCTGTGTGCATCAGGAATACCCCAATCATATTTCGCACAGTATGCAGAGCGATGCCGATGTGGCGCCGCCACGCGAACTCACGCCTGCTTTTTATGGGTGTCTGGATTGGCATAGCTCGGTGCATGGGCATTGGCTGTTAGCGAGATTGGCAAGACAGTACCCCCATAGCGAGTACGCGCAGCCTGCGCGCAAGGCGCTCGCGCAAAGCCTGACGCGAGAGCACTTGTCAGCCGAGACTGCCTATGTGTCTGCCGAGGGGCGCCGNTCATTTGANAGACCTTANGGTATAGCGTGGTTGTTGCAGTTGGCTGCGGAACTTCATGAGTGGGATGACNCGCAGGCGGNNGAGTGGCGGGAGAGCATCCGTCCGNTGGAGTCCGCGCTGGTTGCGCGTTTGACGGACTGGTTACCGAATCTCACATATCCGGTGAGAAGCGGCACCCATTCGCAAACTGCTTTTGCGTTGGGATTAGCGCTTGATTGGGCGCGCATCACCGGTAATGAGAGTTTTGAATCATTGGTTGTCGAGCGGGCGANAGATCTTTTCGGCAAGGATCGGGGCTGTCCGATTTATTACGAGCCCTCNGGCGCCGACTTTTTGTCGCCGTGCCTAGGCGAGGCCGACTTGATGCGTCGGGTAATGCCCCCCGATNTATTCGCTGACTGGTTNTCGCAGTTTTTAGAGATTCCGGAGANGGGCGAATGGCTGGTCCCCGCTTTCGTCAGCGATCGCTCCGACCCGCACATTGTGCACCTCGATGGCGTGAACCTCAGCCGCGCCTGGATGCTAGAGGGTATTGCGTCGGCGCTATCACCCACAGATCCTCGGCAAAGGGTCATTGCGGCGTCGGCCAGCGCGCATAGGGAGGCAGGACTCGAGGGGGTGAGCGCCGAGCACTATGCGGGCAGTCACTGGTTGGGCAGCTTTGCCACCTACCTGATCACCCGGAGGGGCATAACGGACAGCTAGTCTATCCCGTCTATACACTGCTGCTGGNGGGATTTTTTGCTCCGAGCAGCGATGGCTTGATGCAGGGCGTTAGCCGCATGCCAGATACGCTTTTAGCTGCCTTCTGATAGAAGCGCGGCCCGCAAGAGGGGCAATTGATCATTGCCAAAATATAGGGCGTTATCAATGAACATGGTCGGTGAGCCATAGGCGCCGCGCTCGATCGCCTCCTCCGTATTTGACCGCAACTGAGCTTTNATGGATTGTTCTGCGGTGCCGCTGATCAATGACGCACCATCAAGACCACAGTCATCCGCGATCGCTTGGATGACATCTGGTTCATCAATGTTTTCACCTCGGGCAAAGTAGGCATCGAAGGCAGCTTTTGAGAAATGTTGCAGTGCCGGCTGGTCCTGCTCCAGCACACAGCACGCGCGCATCGCCAACACCGACTTCACCGGATGGTGCGCTGTGGGGAATACCAGCGGCAGCCCCGCAACCTGCGCCCACTCATGCAACCAGCGATAGTTGTGAACAATCTTGGGGTCCATAGGCTCGGCCCGCGCCTGGTAGACGCTTGGGTTCACTGCATTGAATACGCCGCCCACCAGGAACGGTCGCCACGTTACTTCCGCGCCGGTTTCAGCAAGGAGGGGCTGAATATTGTTGAAGGCGAGATAGGTCCAGGGTGACGAGAGATCGTAGAAGAATTCGACGTGGACCACGGTTCGGCTCCCAGTGCATGAAATAGTGGATCAGAACATGATGTTTACTCGCCAATCTTCGACTTTCAAGGGCCGCCTTTCTCGCTCAGTCCCGGTCGATATCTAAAGTGATAACAGGGGGTAATACAACTGAGTTAGCCCCTATAGAGGGAAGGCGCTGATTAGCCCGCCGATTCTTGAGCCTATTCTGTGTTTCGGCCATTAGTGGCCTAACCAAGCCCTGATGGANTAAGAGTGCCGATTCAACCNGTTCAACAGAGGNGACGGCCTAAAAGTCGTTTGATTTACGGATGCCCCTCGGCCTCACGTCTGATGTGTTTGGCTCCCTGTCACAGGCCCATTAACGGGTCGGCACATTGCGGCTCGCGGTTGAACAATAACGATCCTGAATGTCGCTTTCTGAGCGCTCTTGTTATGACCGATGACGGAATTACCGGAATTCGGTGTAAAGCCACTGTTCGGCATACTTCACAGAGGTTTATCTTGCGGAGAGAACCTCATGCAGTATGCTTTGTACCACGGTTTAAAAGTTTAAATAAAACGTCATTAACTGATATAAGCTGCTGATAATACATAGGATGCAACATTTTCCTGAGTTTTAAATGAAAGGCTCCGAACAGAATATACCGCAGATCTGTGCGCGCCATGGTTGCCGCAAACAAGCGCTTCGCAAGTTCTGCAGCGTTGCCTGCCGCGTGGCACATCACAATAGCCGTCGGGCGCGAGCCAGTAAGGTGAGAATCACCTGCCTGGGTTGTGGGAAGGTATTTCAGGGGCGTCCGGATCAAAAAACCTGCGGGGCAACCTGCCGATCAAGGTTGTTTCGTGCTCAAAAACAGCAGGAAGCAGGCAAACAAACTGCAGGTGGCAGCGGCGCGGTGGAGTGGGGCACACTAACGCCGTTTTCGCCAGCGGAATTGCGGCAAACAATGCGAAAGCAGCAGTTGGAGCCAAGGTTGGAGTACTCGTGGTTGCCAGCCAATCCGAAAAAGGTGCGGGTAAGGCGCCGTAAACCCGATGCCTACCAGATGCGTCTGGATTTTGGGATCAATGAGCCAGATTCAGGGGGCCAGAACTGACTGGCTCAGCGCTCGAGCCCGGTCGTTTCGTGCCAGCGGCCCTTGTGATCTATCAGCCACCGTGGCAGCCACAACTTGTGCTGATCGAGGTGGTCTAAAGGAACCAGGAACCACCGTCGACCATGTGGGTCTGCCCCGTGACAAAGCGACTCGCGTCTGACGCCAGATAGACAATGGTGCCAGTGAGATCCTCGGTTTCAAGATTACGTGGAATCAGTTGATTAGACGCAATCACCGACTTCGCTTTCTCGAACTTTTCACCAAAGAATTCCTCGGTGCCTTCAGTCATGACCGCAGAGGGGGCCACTGCATTCACGCGGATATGGTCTGGGCCCAGTTCGCGCGCCATACCGCGGGTCATACCGATAACCGCTGCTTTAGACGCGACATAGTCCAAGCCGTAGGGCAGGCCGAATACCGCAGCGAGCGAGGCGATGTTAATGATCGAGCCGCCGCCGCTTCCGCGCATGTGATCGACCACCGCGCGGCTGATAAGCCAGGTGCCTTTGATGTTGACCTGCATCACGCGATCCCACTGTGCTTCATCAAGGTGCTCAAAGCGCGCGCCTTTTAGGCCGGCGTAAAGGGCTGCGTTATTAATCAACACATCGATTCGGCCAAAGCCGTCCATAGCGAGTGCCGCCATGGCTTCGCAGCTGTTGGCGTCGGATACGTCGACGGTGGTGGAAACCGCTCGCCCGCCAGCTGATTCCACTGCCGCGACAGTGTCACTGCAGTCGTTGAGGTCGGCGGCGACTATAGCCGCGCCCTCTGCGGCCAGCGCTTCGGCATAGGCTCTGCCCAAGCCACGCGCAGCGCCTGTGATGACGGCAACTTTACCGGCTAATTGCATGGCCGTGCTCCCAGTAGTTGGTTCAGTTGTTCAGCATTCTTCTGGTGAGGCGACTGGTTGTCGAGCAAGCCCGTATAAATCTGACCTTCTTTGATCACTGCCGCGATGGCATCGGCATCTTGCAGTACACCGATCTGCTCCAGCGGATTCCCTTTCACGATCACCATGTCTGCGATTTTTCCTGCCTCAAGCGTGCCGAGGCTACCGTCTGGCATAAAGGCCTCGCCGCCGTGTTTTGTGGCGGCTTGCAGCGCCTCGCCGGCAGAGAAGCCGAAGTAATCAGTAAAGTACTGAAGCTCTTTGGCATAGGTGCCATGGGGTGTGATGTTGAGGCCATAGTCACCGCCTACCAACACTCTGATACCGGCTTCTCGCATCCGCTTTACAGAGGCCTGNGTTGCCTCTAACTCCGCGGCGTAGCCCTTATGTTCGGGGCTACCGGTCGCAAACCCAAAGCTCTGGTAATGCTCAAGAAAAGTAATCTCCCAGGCGACCGCTGGGCCTACGAATACGCGGTCACGACTCGCCTCGAGTAGTGCCAGGGCTTCGTCATCCAGATAGTTCGCATGGCCAATGAAGTCGACGCCAGCTTTCACCGCTTGCTTGACTGCCGCGGCAGATCGCGCGTGGCAGGCGACCCGCATGCCACGGTGGTGCGCCTCGCCAACGAGCACCGCCAGCTCCTCATCCGTGAAGCCCAGCACACCGGGTTTGATCCCACCGCCCGAGGAGATTAATTCGCCATCGATCATCACTTTGACCACGTCGACACCGTTTTTAGACAGCGTGCGGACGGCNTTACGGACTTCCCAAGGGCCGTCGGTAATCATGCCCAGCCCGTCGATTTTCAATTGTGCGTAGTCGGGGTGCAGGTCAGCGTTGCTGCCGGTTGAGCCGATGTCACGACCGCCAGCTAATAGTCGTGGCCCCAAGACATCGCCGCACTCGATACCGCGCTTGAGGAATGCGTCGACCCTATGCACCGAGCCAAAGCTGATCGCCGAAGTGAACCCCGAGCCCAACATGACCCTGGCGTTATGGATCGTTTTAATCACCACCTCCTCGACAGGAGATTTGTCTAGCTCAAGCGGACCGTTATTGGTGTAGGAGAGGTGAGCGTGGGACTCCACCATGCCGGGCATGACAAAGTGGCCATGGCCATCTATAACTTGTGCTCCATCGTCGAGGGATGGGCTGCCTTCTCGAGGGCCAGCGTAGATGATGCGGCCGTCGGTGAACGCCACGCACGCATCGCCACAGAAGTGATCGGCGTGGCCGTTAAACAAAGCGATATTGTTCAGTACTATCACGGTAACCTCAGTAGTCGTCTCGCGTTTTGGGAGAAGCGTGCGGCGTCCGCGCTCAGTGCCTCGGGTGTATCGAACCCTCCCAGATTGGTGCCCAAGACTAACTTATCTTCATGGGCATAGTGACGAAGTGCCGCAGCCGCTACCTCGCCTTTCACATGGGTATCAAACCATAACTTCTGTAGTTCATGGCCAAATCCATTCTGTTTCACACCCTCTGAGGCGGCAGGGTCCACCTGCGCCAGCTGGTCCATTTTTTCGGCCAGAAACGCTGCTGTACCACCACCATGTGAAACACACACATCAAGGGTGGGATGCCGATCGAGCACACCACCCAGAAGCAATTGCGCGACAGCGAGCGTTTCCTCTTGCGCATAGCCCAGACTCAGCGAGAGGTTGTGCTGGTTGAGCCGGTCATCCTTGAGTCCGCCCACACCATCTGTAGAGCTCGCGTGAATAAACAATGGCACATCGAGATCAGTCAGTTTTTGGTAGAGCGAATCTAACGACTGACAGGCAAAACCCTGTGGGATGTCTGTACCGATCATGGCGCCCTTGAGACCTAATGCGGTGACTGCGTGCTGCAGCTCTTCGCACGCAGCAGACAGGTCTTGCATGGGCAGCGCTGCCAGACCGACAAATCTATCGGGAGCAGCTGCAACGGTGTCAGCCATCAGTTGGTTGTGCTGGTGGCAAAAGTCAGTGGCAACAGAGGGCTCGACACCATGGAAGAAAGTAAGAGGGTTAGGAGAGAGCACCTGAATATCGATGCCCAGTCGATCGAGATGCGAGATCCGCAGATCTAAGTCCGTAAAGACTGTGCCCTCATAGGAGATGGGCTTCATCGTGTAGCCACCGATCCGAAAAAACGGCGTACCCTGCTCGTCGACACCGGCCTCAGGGCCATAAAGGCCTGCGCTGCCATTTAACGCCTCAAATACCACGTGGGCGTGCACATCGATGACTGCTGCTGTCACTGTCGGTCCTCTCGCATATGCCTCGTCAGGGTTCCTGCTAGGCGATTCGCCCGTCTCAGTTTGCACCATGTCACATCACCTGACGATGGCGATGCTTCACTTTACGCTGGCATCTGCTCTGAGTAATCTGCTCTCCTCTCATCTTGTCATGGGCTTCACATGCCAACACCCAACCAAAGCGGACTTTTCGCCGGGTTGCTCGCACTCTTTTCTTCGGCAGTCTTCTCAGAGACGGTGATCGTAAATTTAGAAGAGCCGAGTACCGACGGTTTTTACACAGGCATTTCCAACTTGCGCGGCTGGGCGGTCGCGGAGTCAGGTATTGCCTCGATCGAGATCGATGTTGACGGCACCTATGCGTTCGATGTGCCCATGGGTGGGATGAGAGGCGATGTGGCGAAGGTTTACCCCGACTTTCCCGACTCTGATACGTCAGGTTTCTCCATGGCTTATAACTACAAGGGGCTCTCGCCGGGCGAGTATGTATTTACTGCTCGAGCGATTTCAAAGGACGGCGGCGTCGCTACAGACAGCGCGACCGTGAAGGTTGACCGTTTCCTATCCTCATATATCGGCGACAGCTCGGAAGTCGATACATCGACGGTGTCAGAGGTGTCATTTGGCGATGCTTCCTTCACCCTGAAAGGTCTCACCGTTGAGGGGCATCAGTGGGATGTGGTGATGGATTTTGATACCGCAACCCAGAGCTTTGAAATCGCCGACATTGCAGAGGTGGGCGCACCCGATACGGGTGCGGTTTGCCCGTCCTCCAGCTGGAGTTCGGGCGATTACACCCTCGAACAGAACGGCATCGCGCGCGAATTCAGGGTCCGGCTTCCCACTGGTTATCGCACCGATCAGGCCTATCCGCTGATCGTGTTGTTTCACGGTTGGGGCGGTGATGAGGGTGAATTTCTGGACAATGTCACGGTGCAGTCACAGTCAGATCAGCGAGGCTATGTATTGTTGGCGCCGCTGGGGTTGGGGCGCGAGGAGCCGGGCAATCGACTGTCGTCCTGGTCGTTTCAGGGGTCAACGACAGGTCTCGACGGTGATGGCCTCAACGCAGCCGTGAGCGGCGACACGAACGCGATTTGTGACGATGACAGGACGCCTGATTACACCTACCCGTCCTGCGGAGGGATTGCTGAGAACGGATGCTCCTGGACGCAATGCTCTGTCGATGATGTGGCATTTTCCGCGGCGCTGGTTCAAAAAGTGTCCGCCAATGTCTGCATTGATTCTGATCGCGTCTACGCCGTGGGCGGCTCAAACGGCGGTATGTTTGTCTGGGATTTGGGCCGTGACGAGCGCAGCGCGGAAGTGTTTAGAGCAGTAGCGCCCATTTTGGGTTTGCCTCACCGCGGCTATTTAGACCCGCCCGTATCTGAGAGCGGTATGCCCGTTATTTCGATCACCGGCTCGCGGGACAGAACTGTCCCCCCAGGCGAATGGGGGCAGGACACTTTCACTACTACTTCCGATGGTGACGTCTATTATTATTCCAGCGCCTCAGCGATCACCAAGGTGTGGGCGGAGGCCCATGGTTGTGATGCCACAGTGCCGGCGGAGCCAGTTGATATTGGCAGCTCCAGCATGGAGTGCCGCGGTTGGTCTTATTGCCAGAGCGACTCACAGTGGCCGCCGGTCATGGATTGCCGTGGCGATATGGGCCACGTCTATAACCTCAGCTCCAGCTGGCCGCTGATTTTAGATTTTTTTGAGCAGCTATAGCGATCGCTGTAGCAAGAAACGATGCGCGCCTTAGGGCGCAGCGGTAAGGAACACAAGAGACCATGGCATTTCCAATTGAAGCGGTCCGGCAACAATTTCCCTCACTGGCTACAACAGATGATGGCCAGCGACGCATCTATTTTGATAACGCGGCGGGCACGCAGGTGCCCCGGCAGTCCATTGATCGCATCGTCGATTTTTTTCACCGTTACAACAGCAATACCGGCGTATTTAACCCAACCTCCGTCGAGGTCGATGCTCTCTATGACGCCGCCGTTGCCGCCATGGCAGACTTTTTGGGCACGTCCGACCCCGGTGAGGTGCTGATCGGTGCCAATATGACGACGCTCACCTATCAGCTCTCGCGGAGCCTCGCCCACCAGTTCGAGTCGTGTGATGAAATCATCATCAGTCGGATGGAGCACGAGGGAAATGTCTCACCCTGGCTGCAAATGGCCGAAGACAATGGCTTGATCGTGAAATGGCTGGAGTTTGACCGAGATACCTGGCGTGTCGAACCAGAGCTGCTCGAGCCTTTGCTGAGTGACCGCACGCGCTTATTGGCGCTCAATTACGCGAGCAACCTGACGGGCGGTGTCAACGACGTTAAAGCCCTCACCGCGATGGCGCAGGGTGCTGGCGCAATGGTCTATGTCGACGCGGTTCAGTATGCGTCCCATCGGCTGATCGATGTGAAAGATCTGGGCTGCGACTTCCTCGCCTGCTCGCCGTATAAGTTTTATGGGCCACATCTGGGCGTGGTGTATGGCAAACGAGAGCGATTAGAGTCCCTCCGCGCCTACAAACTCCGCTGTGCCAGCAATGACCTGCCTTTCCGATTCAGTCTGGGCACCCCGGCCTTTGAGTTAATTGCGGGTCTGATGGGCACGCTGGAATACTTTCAGTGGCTGGCGGCTGAGACCGGCTGCAGCGGCGACCGTCGTCAGTTATTCGAGGGCGCCTATGCAGCGATGGGTAAGCACGAAGATGCATTATCAGAACAGCTGCTGGCGGGTTTGNTGGCGATGCCAGGCTTGACCATGAAGGGCGCAAGCACGCTGACCCATCGCGTGGCGACCTTCTCCTTTACCCATGACCGGCACCCTGCCAGTGCGATCGCCCAACAGCTTTCAGATGCGGGCCTTTATTGTCACTGGGGCGACAACTACGCCTTTGAGGTGGCGAAAGCGTTGGATCTTGATCCCCGGGAAGGGGTGCTGCGTTTGGGGATAGGGCATTACAACACCGTAGACGAGGTCGCCGAGGCGTTGACGCTCATCGAGGGCGTGCTCGCAGCTTGATCGGTTTTCACAAGCGCTGAATTAAGCGCTCTCGAGCTCTGACCAGATCGCTTCCACCCACTCGCGGATCTGCAGGCCCTCTTGCCAGCGATCCGACAGCTCACGCTGGTCGGCACCCGTGATGGCATAGGCAGGCGGTCCAAGTTCCACCAAAAAGTTGAGGGTGGCGTCGTGGTCCTGTCGGGCATGCCATCTGGCGATGCCCTGTTGCCACCACTGCCGATACTGGGCAACCCACTCGCGGTGCTGGGGGAAATCAATCGCAATCTGGATTTGCTGATTGTTGGAGATACGTCCCTGAAACGAGTCCGAACGCTCAAGGATCGTCGAGAAATAACTCTCGTCAGTTTCATTGAGTGGGATTTGCAGTTCGCGATCGACGACAAAGTGGGAGAGGTCCGCGCACAGCCGCAGCTCGGGGACCATCTCCAGCACCTCCAGCGTATAGAACAGATCGTTTAAGGTGCCGTTACGGTGCGTCTCGAGCAGCANTGGAAAGTCATATGCGTTAGCCATCGCGAGCCAAGTCTCTACGACCGGTAACGCCTCTGCTGCGGTCAAAGGCATAACACCGCCAATCACGTTGACCTGAGTGGCATTCATTTCTGCGGCCATATCTAGCAGCGGCCGCATTGAGTCGACGTCGTGGGGAAAGGCATTGACCATGCACTTCAGCCCCAATCGCTCAAAGGTGGGCTTTAGTGCCAGGCAATCAGGAATCTCTGACTCATTGGGATCAACACAGGCCCCCGCGTAGCCGGCTGCGGCAATGCGTTCCATGTGCACCTCCACCGGCTCTTCGGGCTGCCCGGGAATACGTCGCTCCATCGCCCAGAGCGACTGGTAAATATGGAGGGTGTGTGCCATCGATGCTGCTTTAGAACGAGGTCAGGAACGACGCGGCGTTACCGCCGGTGAGCNGCGCAGATTGGGCCGCACGCAAAAAGTCCTTGCCCGACGCGGGCTCAAGTCCTGGCGCGTCGTGGAAGATACGGTAGCGCCGGTAGCGCACGTACATCACCAGCTGTGGCCACAGTCGAATCACCGTATCAGGGTTCTCGCCAAACAGTTCGCGATGCAGCGTGGGCAATTCGAACCACGGGGTGGTGGGTTTGGCGTGATGGGCGTTGTGATAACCAAAATTCAAGATCAACCAGTTCACCCATTCGTAGCGCCAGGACAGAATCGGGCTGAACGTGTGCTCTTGTTCCCACTCGAGGTCACCCTTGTTCTCTGAAACCTCATCCGTGTAGAGGTTGGTGCGATAGGGATAGTCGTGCTCTAGGCCATCAACGAATCGCAGCACAATAATCATCAGCATGTAGGCAAGGAGATAGCCGACCAGTGCGACGGGCGCAAAGACCGCCAGTGCAGCGAGCAGGCTAAAACGAACCAGAATCACCCCGACGTTGCGCGGGAGCTGGTTACGGCGCTGGGGAATAATAAAAGCGGTGAACACCATAATGGTGTGCATCAAGATGCAGTGAGCCGGGATAAAACACCACTCCAGAAAGATCGTGATGCGATAAACGAGCGGATGCTTTTTGAAGAAACCCTCGTAATCAAACCACACCACGTCGTCATTCTCGACGTGATGCCGGAAGTGCTTGGTGCGGATGTCCTCCACCGTGCCGTAGCAGGATCCGCAGATCCATCCCAGCCAACCGGCGAGTTGGTTGTTATGCCGATTCACCGTGAAAACGGTGTTATGGGCGCACTCGTGGATCATGTAAGCCGCAATAATCATGCCGTGGCCCAGCAACAGAACGCCGGGAATAAAACCTGCCCAGCCGCCGGAAAATAACAGCCACCAGCCGACGACGTAGGCAGTCAGAGAGTAGGCGATGGCACCGGTGTGCCACCGTCGCCCTTTGGCTGATTTAAAGGTCCAGGTCGTCATGTGAGGGCGGTTTCCACATTATTGGCTGACTTATAGCGCTGAGACGCTGACATCGGATTGACCAATGTTTCAGACAGTGTCACTGCACTGGTTTCGCGCGCAGTATACGAACGCGTGGTAGAGAAAAAAACCGAGTTTGGGCGGTTCGTGAAGGTGCCAAAGCGGTGCACTTTGTCACTCCGGGCGGTAGTCCTCTACCGGTTCCCCCAGTAGTCTCAAGCCAACCACGGTGACTGCCGCGGCCGCCAGCATGCCGAGCCACCAGGGAAGACCAAAGCTGGTGGGTAAGGTGCCAGCGCCTAGAGCGGCGGCGCCCGCGAGTAGCGCATAGGGGAGTTGCGTTCGAACGTGCTCGATATGGTCGCAGCCCGCCGAGAGGGAGGACATCACCGTGGTATCCGAGATCGGTGAGCAGTGATCACCCCAGACCGCACCAGCCAGCACACCCGCCACGGAGGAATAGAGANCGAAGTAATCCTCACCCGCGGTCATTCCCTCCATGCCCATAATCGCCCAGCAGAGTGGGAGTACCAGCGGCAATAAAATGCCCATCGCGCCCCAGCTACTGCCGGTTGAGAAAGCCGTAAAGGCAGCCAGCACAAAAATGACCGCGGGCAGCGCCGCCGCGGGTAGGCTGTCACCGAGGCTGGCGATCAAGAAGTCCGCGGTGTGGAGTTCGCGGCTGATCTCTGACATCGACCAGGCAAGTACCAGAATAATCATCGCAATAAATGTGAACCGCGCCCCTGACACCCAGGCATCAACGATTTCATCGAGAGTCAGTAGCCGCTGCGCAGCAGTCATCAGGATCGCGACCAGTGCGCCCGCCAGTGATGCCCACATGAGAGCGCGATAGGAGTTCGCTGAGCCGATAATCTCGCCGATCGTGTCTCCCTCGCCGGTGACGTAAAGGCCAACCAAAATGCCCAGAATCATCACCGCCACCGGAATCAGCGCGTTAAACGCTCTTGGCGGAACGCCTTCTTTCATCGCCAGTGCTGCCTCGTCATCCTGACCGACTCGCGATTTGACCGGCGGCGCCGTGACGCCGGTGGAGCGGGCGCGTCGCTCCGCCGCCAGCATCGGGCCGAACTCGCGCCCTGTGGTGATAACCAAGACAACCAGCAGGATCGCCATAAACGGGTAGAAGCTATAGAGGATGGAGTTCAGGAAGATGCTGTAAGGACTCATGATGAGGTCATCAAGCGGTGCAATGGCATCGCCAATCAAACTCACCTGATAGCCGATCCAGGTCGTGACCAGCGCAACCGTCGCCAGCGGCGCCGCCGTTGAATCGACGAGGTAGGCGAGCTTCTCCCGTGAGATCCGCAGCCGGTCGGTGATGGAGCGGCTGGTGTTACCCACTACGAGGGTATTGGAGTAGTCGTCGAAGAAAATCAGTAGCCCGAGGGACCATACCGCCAGTTGCCCGCGCTTGGCACTGTTGGCGCCGGTGATAATCCACTCGACGATGCCGCGCATGCCGCCATTGCGTGAAATCACACCCACCATGCCGGCGATCATGAACGTGAACAGCATGATGGTGGCGTGATCGTAGTTCGCCACCGCATTGGCCACATACACCTCAAAGCTCGCAAATAGACCTATAAAGACGCCCTTGGCCGTCAGGCCTTCGATCGCCCAGGCTCCCAGCCATAAACCGAGCATCAAAGCGGGTAATACACTCCGGATGAGGAGCGCCATACCGATCGCCACCAATGGCGGCAGTATCGAGACCCAAGCTGGGATCACAGGCACTTCGGCGTGCTCCACGACTTCCCCTGTGAGTTCCAAAGTCACCACAGCGGCACCCTTGCCGGTAGCGGCCACATCAGTGAATACCCATTCTCCGTCAGCGCGACTTGGCATGTACGGGAAATCATTGACGCGCAGTAAGGGCGTGGGCTGCGAGGAGGCAGTGGGATCTGTGGCGGCCACGGAGACGGTCAGGTCGTAGGCGATGCCTTCAAGAAAAACCTGTGGCAGCTGCATCTCAAATTCGGTTGACGCGCTGGCCGCTGTTGGCAGCAACAGTGTGCAACCGAGCAAGACACTGCTTGCCCAAATGAAAAAGCCACGCCCCATTGTGTGCCCCAGATTTATTTTTCCCGATTATTACAGCAATCGGTCTGGATGTCTGAAGCGCCAAAGCCCCTATGAAGACCTGTTGCGCCCTGACATCAGACAGCGCAGAGTGCGCTGTCTGTATGGATAGGGGTCAGGAGGCTGCGTGATCGAAGGGGTGGGCCTGTTTCTCGCGGGGCTGATAGGCGGCATGGTCAACGCCATCGCTGGCGGCGGCAGCTTCATTACTTTTCCCGCGCTGATGGCGGCGGGTGTATCTCCCATCGCTGCCAATGCCACCAATACCTTTGCGTCTAGTGCCGGCTACCTGAGTGGCGCTGCGGGATTCCGTCGCGAACTGTGGGCGCGTCGACGTCAGTTACCGAAAATTGCGGTCTCGGCGCTGGTGGGCGGTGGCCTCGGCGCGTGGCTGTTGCTCCAGACCCCCGAGAATACTTTCAGCCGTGCGATTCCCTGGTTGTTGCTGTTGGCCACCGTGCTGTTGGTGTGGGGGGATCCTTTGCAAGCGGCTCTACGGCACCGCTTTGAGGACAAGCAATCCCTCTCGGCGCTGGGCAGTCCGTTGCTCGTACTGTTGTTGCTTTTGGTTTGCACCTACGGCGGATTTTTCAATGCGGGCTTGGGCATCATCTTGCTCGGCTACTTTACGCTGGCGGGTTATCAGGATATCCATTTGATGAACGGGCTGAAGTTACTTGTGTCGGCGCTCGTCTCCATTTTGGCGATTGTGGTGTTCGGCGTGGGTGACCTCATCGCCTGGAGAGAGGGTGCAATCGTGCTCGTCGGTACGTTGATCGGCGGATATGCCGCTGCAAGCGCGGTGAGACTGGTAAGTCAGCGCCTAGTGCGCCGAGCCATCATCGTGGTGGCCGTGGGTATGACCGCNTATTTCTTTATGGCGAATTGACGCCGCCTGTTACCGACGCAGCTCGCGCCTGACGCTCAAAAGCGATCGCTGCGATAGCGCCGACCACCGAAAACCCCAGCAAAAGCATNAACAGATGCTGAAAGCCCGCCAGTCCGGGACTCTGGTCGATGAGGAAGCCTGCCACCGCTGCAATGTACACATCCGGCGTGTAGCCGATCACGGATACTAGACCCACNGCGGTGCCGGTCACTGCGAGCGGTATGTGCCCTTCCTCAAGTAAGCCGAAGTAGAGTCCGCGCAGGCCAAAGATGGCAANGCCGGTGACCAGCGTGTTCAGCAGAATCATCGACAGGGTGCCCAATTCCGTGCCGGTAAAGGCGAACAGCGAATGGCTGATAATTAGCAGCACAAAACACATCANCGCCATCCGCGAAATACCGAAGCGATCCCCCAAAAGACCGAGCGCCAGCGCCGCAATAGGTCGGGTCCAGGCCCCGGTCGCGACAATCTGTGCCGCGTCGATTTCATCGATGCCGTGGCCCCGCACGGCAAACAGCGCGTACTGATCAAACGCCTTGTAGCAAGTGTAGGCACAAACCAGCACCGTCGACTGTAGCCACACTACTCGCAGCTTGATCACTGCTTTGATCTGACGGAAAAAGTCACCGGTGGACGCACTCTGCGTGTCGCTGGCTCTGCCATCCAGCCCGCGCAACGTGAACCACACCAGCACGCCGACCGCGGCTGTCACCGCCGTATAGCCGTAGATGACTTGCCGTAGCACTGCGCCTTTTTGCTCTAGTGTCGCGGCNTCATAACCCAGGGGGAACGCCACNGAAAAAGCAAAAACACCNAGTGATGCCAATANAGCGGCCAATAAACCCCGGCCGCCATCCAGTAGTCCGTAAGCGAGGCCCTGTTGATCGCCGCCGCCCCAGGCGCGGGTCACCTTAATGAGNGCCGCCCAGAACAGCAGAATGTTGGTCAGCCCAAAAAAGCCCCAGACCAGCATGATACCGGTGACGTCGGGGAAGGTAGCCAAATAGAGGCCGCCCAGTGCAGTGGCCCATAGAGACCCTGCCAGCAGTTTGCGCGGTTCAAAACGATCTGCCAGGGGGCCACCGAAAAAGTANGCGGCNATCGCGATGAACCCGTAGGCGCTCTGCGCCACGCCTAGCTCTGTAGCGCTGAGCTGAAAGACCTCGAGAAAGGTCGGCCGAAAGAAGCGAGTGACGTGGTAGGGCAGTGTGAAGATCGCCTCGCCCGCCAAGATCAGTGACGCAATGACCAGCACTCGCTGATACCTGCTGTTGATCGCCAGCGATTTTCTCATTTCTGATTCGGCCTCTCAGTCATCG
>FUFK010896242.1_pt1 | contig 30709 bp, 43 predicted proteins | sample 1021851 | NCBI WGS metagenome assembly FUFK01 (sample SAMEA51879418, study PRJEB19060) | metagenome | reverse complement strand
AGTTCTCATGTCTCTACCAAGCAAACCGCCAACATTACGTGCCAACATACCGCCAAGGCTTACAGGAGCGCCAGTTGCGTCAACTTGCGGAGAAGTCAAAGAAGAACCAAAATCCCTTATAGAGCTTAAAAGCCCTGGACTAAATCTTGCCATTAGTTATCGTCTCCAAAAATGCTACCAAACAGGCTACCGAGGGTCTCTCCACCAAAGATGTCTGAAAATAGCCCCGCTGTTGCGTCACCTGAAGCTGCTTGACCGCCAGCACTTAACAGTGAAGTATAAAGGTCTCTAAGAATGTTAGCCCTGGCAAGCTCAGTTTGTCCTAATGCTTCTAATCCAGACATACCCGCTTCAGAAACAAATCCAGCACCTTGTCTTGCTCCCCTTCCTACAAGGTCAGATAGACTTATAGCAGGAGTCAATGTTGACAGCAGTTGTTGCTCTGGTGCGTACTCTAGTCCTAACCCTGCACCAATGTTCTGCAACTGTGCAGCCTGGAGTGCAGCAGGAAGGCCAGCAGCAGTGGTGCCTAAACCAAACAAACCTTGTGCAGTCGCTAGGTCTTGCTCTCGTTCTGCCCCTGCTTGCTGTATTGCTGCTAACGCTGCTCTGTTTTTAGCTTCTTCTTGAGCCTGTGCTAGTGCAAACTGCTCAGGAGCGCCCCCAAACTGTGCTGTGCGCAGCCCTGTGCGTCCCTGTGCCTGTAGCTGTTCTTGAAGTGCTATCCTTTGTCTTTCTTCTTCAGGACGCTGAGTGGCTCGTATACGCTCATAGACATCTGCTACTCTAGCTTCTGTAGGAGCCATAGCCCCTGTCAGAGCGCCTGTAGTGCCTTCTAAGGCTTGTCTTTGTATACCTGATACATCTGGCACCTGAGCGCCTGTAAAGCCCCCTAGAAGCCCTCCTGTGATGCCTGAGAGAGCTTCTTGTCTGGCTTGCTGCTGCGGAGACAGTTCAGTCGTAAAGCCACCTTCAGGTGTTGCCCTTACGCCACCAAAACCTGTGGTTATAGTAAAGGGTTGAAATTGGCTTGCTTCTTGTGCTTCGCTACCTATCTGCCTGGCCCCTTCAGCTAAACCTTCTCCTATACCACTAAGTCTGCCCATTGCGTCAGTTACAGCGGCAATGTTCAAACCTGTCGAGGCTAAATCTCCAAGGTTTATATTGCCTAAGTTATCTAATATCCTGCTGAAGAAACCTTGGTTAAAGTCTCCTGCGTTAAAATAGCCTGTTCCGTTTGACATCGTTATCTCTCTATATCAATAAACTTGTTATTACTGTTGCTGCTGTTGTAACTACCACAGTAACAACAAGCCATGCCAGTCTTTCCCACCTGGCTGCATGACTGTCAGCCACCTTACGAAGTTCACGTAGCTCTACTACAGCTTCAGCCCACCGTTCACCACATTCTTTCTCATGTTCAGCAATGCGGTCTAAGGCTTCTAAAGCTACTTCCATTTCAGTACGTGCAGTCATGCCTGTTTTCACCTATTGATTATTCTGGTGTGTATGCTTCGGCAGCAGAGATTGCTGCATCAATGGATGACATATCCTCACTGCCCCAATCGTCTAGGTCTTTCATAAACGACAGGTATCCAGAGCTACGCATAACGCGCTCCTTCTTTTGAGCGCTGGTGAAGTCATTACAAAACTCGTTGTCATCATCAAGACAGTTTGTGATTACGCTTACACTACCCAGCATTGCTGAGTAGTCTTGTGCTTTTTGCTCGTCAGAGCGTTCTACTGATTCAGCCATTATTAGCCTCCTGATTTAAGTGTTTCTATTTCTGCGGAAAGTTCTTGGATTGCTTTTACAAGCATTGGGATTAAGGCTGCTTCTGCGACCTCTTGTGAGCCATCTGGCCTTTCAGCCCACATCTTGAAGCCATTAGCTACGCCTGACGCAGCATCAATGGCTGTTTTAACTTCTTGAGCTATAAAACCATGTTGCGTTTGTTCAGACTTATAAACTTCTGAGGAACCTTCTTCATAAGCTCTAAACGTCTCAGGCAATTCGCCTAAAGTCTTGTAATTAAAAGTTCTAGGTTTTAGCGCCTTAATGAACGACAAGCCAAGCGTAGAGTCTGTAATGTCTTTTTTGTACCGTTCATCAGAAACCGTTGCCCATGTTGCGGTGCCGTGCGCGGCACGAATATCATTTGTACCATTGCCAAGCGTAGTAAATCCTGCATCACCCGTAACGTCATAGCCGATAGCAGTAGCTCCTACTGCGCTGGTTGCTGAAGTGTCTGAAAAAGCCCCTATAAGAATATTTTGGTTGCCAGTTTGAAGATTTATTCCATGCGTGCCTGCGGCCCAGCCAAGGCAAACATTGTAGTTACCTGTAGTAATAGCATCACCAGCAGTAGCGCCGACAAGAGTGTTTTGCTGCCCCGTAGTGACGGAAGCACCAGCGTCGTATCCAACTGCTACGTTGTAAGAATTTGCAGCCGTAGTATTGTTTTGGCTCTGTAAAGTACCATAGCCCAACGCAGTTGACCTACTGCCGAGCGTATCTGAGCCTAAAGCTGCATAACCTACTGCCACGTTTCGGTCTGCATCAGTAAGCGCATCACCAGCAAGGCCACCGACGAGTGTGTTAAGGTTCCCCGTGGTGATTAAGTAGCCTGCTTGGTATCCAACTCCAGTGTTGTAAGAATCCGTTGTGGTTGTGAAATTTTGGCTTTTTAGTGCTTGTCGGCCAATGGCTACGTTCCTATCGCCAAGTGTGTCTGTGCTAAGAGCCTCATAACCTACCGCAGTGTTGGAATTTCCTGATGTGAGTGCATCCCCAGCAAGCCCTCCGATTAGGGTGTTGAGGGTTCCCGTGCTAACTAGCTTGCCAGCCTCGTATCCTACCGCCGTGTTATAGTTTGTAGCTTCACTATTTTGAGTGGACAAAGCTAGATAACCGATAGCAGTTGACGCACTTCCGCTGGTTTCCGCTGTTAAAGCTCCAAAACCTAATACTGAGTTGTACTGCCCCGTTGTAATAGCGTCTGCTGCTAAGCCCCCAACAATAGTGTTTCGGATTCCCGTGCTGACTGAAACACCAGCGTTGAATCCGACTGCAACGTTGTATGCGTCGGTCGCTGTGGTGAAATTTTGGACACCTAACGCTTGAAAACCCAATGCTGTGCTTCTGCTGCCTAAAGTATCTGCGCTCAGAGCAAAGCTACCCAAGGCAGTATTAAAATCAGCATCCGTAAAGGCATCGCCAGCATTTGCGCCCACAATCGTATTGTGAACTCCCGTGGTGACGTTCAGACTCGCTTGATGACCAAGTGCTACGTTGTAAGTGTCAGTAGCAGTAGTAAAGTTTTGAGTATTTAACGCTTGCGTGCCTATCGCAGTGCTTTTGCTTCCTAACGTATCTGATGCTAAAGAGTTAGTGCCTACTGCGGTATTGAGAGCACCAGTCGTCAAAGCGGTGCCAGAATTATAGCCAATGAGAGTTAACTGTGTACCCGTGGTGGCTAACCTCCCTGCTTGCATACCTACTGCGGTGTTATAACTGATCGTTGCTGTGGTAAAATTTTGAGAGGCCAATGCCTCATGACCAACAGCAACACTCCTAGCACCTAAAGTGTCTGTGGTAAGAGCGCTATGGCCCACGGCCACGTTAAAATCAGAATCACTTAACGCATCACCTGCCAAACCGCCGATAAAGGTGTTCTGGATTCCCGTGGTGACTGATCCACCAGCTTGATATCCAACAGCCGTATTGTAGGTGTCTGTGACTGTTGTAAAGTTTTGAGAAGCTAAAGCAACTACACCAACCGCGACTGATTTATCACCTTTTGTGTCGGCTGATAAAGAAAAAGCGCCAAGTGCAGTATTGTTGTCACCATCAGTTAATGCGTCACCAGTTCCTGCACCAACCAAAACATTCTGTGTCCCTGTTGTTACAGCAAGTCCTGCCTGATACCCCACCGCTGTGTTGTAATTATTCGTATCACTATTTTGCGCAGTAAGAGCATTGTACCCAATCGCAACTGACCTATTGCCTGTATCTTCAGCATCTAGGGCTGCGTAACCTAAAGCTACGTTTTCATCACCCGTAGTCAAAGCCGTACCCGCTTCATCGCCAACGACCACGTTGTAGTTGCCGCCAGAGGTAATGCTGTTACCTGCGTTGACACCTATACGGGTGTTAGAGGTGCCAGCGGATGCAGTGATGATGTCTGCACCGTCAGCAAAAGTTACATCGGCTGCGAAGTTAGCTGCCCCGTCAACGTCAATAACATCTAGGTTAGTGGTGCCATCAACGTCTATATCGCCTGAGATGTCCAGAGAAGCCACTACAGCCGTACCTGTAAGTGTAGGTGCAGTTAGTGATTTATTCGTAAGAGTCTGTGAGCCAGTAAGCGTTGCTACTGTACTATCAATAGCAAAGGTCACAGCGTTACCAGAGCCGCTAGTATCAATACCAGTACCACCAGTAAACGTCAGAGTCTCTGAATCTAGGTCTATGCTCAGTGCGCCACCAGAGTCTGCTTGGAAGTCTAAATCTTCAGCAGTAATTTGTGCATCTACATAAGCCTTAATAGATTGCTGCGAAGCAATACCTGTAGCACTATTGGAAGACATATCGTCTTCATCAAGAAATGCTTTGCCGTCTAGGATGTTTAGCTCTGCTGCTGTAGACGTAACACCATCAAGGATATTCAACTCAGCAGTGGTAGACGTAACGCCATCCATAATGTTTAGTTCTGCTGTGCTTGCAGTAACCCCGTCCATTATGTTCAGCTCAGAAGCAGTTGCTGTAACACCGTCAAGGATATTTAACTCAGCAGTTGTACTTGTAACACCATCTAAGATATTTAGCTCTGCTGTAGTGCTAGTGACACCATCTAAAATGTTTAGTTCAGAAGCAGTAGCAGTCACGCCGTCCAAGATATTAAGCTCAGCGGCTGTACTGGTTACTGTAGTGCTGTTAATCGACAGTGCGTCAGTTTCTAATGTACCGTCAACATCCACGTCACCTGAGATGTCCAAAGAAGCTACAACTGCTGTTCCTGTAAGCGTAGGAGCAGTCAGTGTCTTATTAGTCAGCGTTTGAGAGCCTGTAAGGGTCGCTACGGTGCTGTCTATTGCTAGGGTTACTCCAGTGCCTGACGCAGTAGAATCAATCCCTGTGCCGCCTAGAATGCCCAGAGACTCACTATCTAAGTCAATGTCAATGCTGGACGAACCGTCAGTGACATCTAAGTCCTGTGCAGTTAATTGACTGTCTACGTATGCCTTGATTGACTGTTGAGTAGCTAGTTTAGTGGCACTGTTGGAAGACATATCGTCTTCATCTTTGATGCCAGTCACAGTAGCGCCGTCACCCGCAATGTTGATGCTGGTGTTTGCTACAATGGTTGTGCCTACGATGCTGGAAGCACTGGCCGCGCCAATAGTCGTACCGTCTACAGCACCGCCGTTAATATCCGCTGTAGGTATAGTGACTGTTCCAGTAAACGTAGGGCCAGCAGTATCTGCTTTAGTTGCTACAGCAGTTGCAATGTTATTAAACTCTGTATCAATTTCTGTGCCTTTGACAATCTTATTAGCATTGCCAGAGGGTAAAGAATCTTTGGTTGCAAAGTTTGTTGTTTTTGTGTAATTACTCATTAGATTAGTCTACCTAAAATTGCTTCAGTGTTTAACTCTTGTATTGACAAAGCGCCACCATTGATTGTTGCTTCTATTCCAATAGTAGCGACTTTGCCTGAGCCTGTAGCTTTTACCCTAGCTACGTCAATTACAATAGTTGCACTGTATTCAGAGGTGCTGACATTGTACTCAGAGACGCCATATTCTGCGATTAAACTTGTTGCTACGGTAAACGCTTGCTTACTGTAGCCCTCAGTATAATCATAACCCCAGTTGCCAACTACCTGGCTACCGGAGCCACCTATGACTGTAAAAGATATTTCCTTCAACATTTTGATTCTTGAGGGATCACCAAAAGACATAGGATTTGTAAAATACTTCATTACGTAGGTGTCTGTGTCATCCAGAAACCCATCGTATTCGTTTATACCTTTTGCACTTCCAAGGTATATTGTTCCGTCCGTTAATCTAGCACCTGATAAGACAGTCACGCCTACCCATGTTGTAGCCCTGTAGCTGCCGTCCTCAAGTGTGCCTCTCATGTCAAACACAAAAACTTCAAGGGACGTAGGTAAGAACAAAAGATAAAAAGATTCTTCTGGGCTGTACACAGACTTGATGTTTTTTGTTTCTGCGTCAACCGAAATCATCATTGTGTCTCTTACGTTCTTAGACACGTTGCCGATAGGGTTAGACTTCTCTTGAATAGTCCTGCCTAAGCTACGAAGACCAGAGTCAGATAAGAAAATTAAATCTGTACCTATGGCCTGTACACTGTCTCTAGCAATACATCCAATACCTGTAATAACATCAGATAGTGTCATACTAGAGGGAGAAGCAGCGCCAGAGTAAATTAAAATACTTCTCTTACAAAAAATAACTAGAAAGTTATTAAACTCTCTAATAGCAACTATTTCATCAAACCCTTCAGGAAAAACGGTAGTCAAGTCTAGTGAGCCAGAGCTACCCCCTGTCCAGGCGTGTCCGTTCAAACTATCGCTAAAAAACAGCGTATGCTTGTTTCCTGTAACGTCAGCTACCCAAAGTCTACCAAAAGCAGCACAGGCTTCGTTACCTTGTGGTGCTGTACCTGTAGAGTGCGAATGGTCGCTAATGTTGTCTAAAACACCAGAGCCAGATTCATCAGTATAAATTAGCGGCTCATGTCCTCTCTGAAAAAAGTAAGCGTGGTTGTTAAAGTTTACTATCTTCCAGTTGTTTGCTGTAGGCGTGTACCCGCTAGGTGTTACGTCAGTTAGTGTTGTAGTTCCTGTGAATACTTTATTATTACCAGCAGAGAATACAACTTTATCTCCGCTTTCATCTACGTACTCAAAGATAGTTTCTATGCCATCGCTGCTGCCTAGAGGCGTAGCACTGTCCGTTATCTTTTTCAAACCTTTACGTGCTGCAATACGACCAAACTTATCAATGACAGCGTTCTCAGCAATAGATGCAAAAGCAGGGTCTTGCGTTACAGGAGAGTCCTGTGTGTTAAGCCCCTTGAACCCTGGCGCACCAATGTATATGTTCTGACGTTGCTCAGCCATTATGGGACTCTGTAAATAAATTCTTCAGGGTTCTTATATGCGTCTAACGCAATTTCGTCGGATAAGTGACGATCTGCAATGGCAAAGTAGTCTTGTGCAGTCGTGCCGCCAGTCTCTCCTCTTTCTCTTGCGAGGAGAGCAACTGCTGCATGAACAATAGGATTAGAAGGCAGTGCAGTTGTATCTGTGTCATTTGTTAGTTCGTTTTCCCTCGCTATCAAATCAAAACGTATAGAGTACACACCGTCTGGTGTAGGGTAAAGCGTAACTTGTGTATCCTGTGAACTGTCTACTCCTGAGTATGTAAAGTAAGAAGGTTGACTGCTAACGGCCCCAGTATTATATACTGCATTGTTGACCCATGTGGGGGTTTGATAAGTGAGGAAAGAATTAGAAGTGTCGTTAATAACACTGTATACTTTAATACGTTCACCAGCACCTGTTAAGCTATATTCTGAAGTACCCGAAGATGTAGTTACAACTATTGTAGTTCTTAGAGCAGACCAGTCATGCGAGTTTTCTACTTGTCTCTTTGCATCGTTTACAAAGTCCCCTACCATCTTAGAGTACGTTGTATTAGCTACTGCTGACACTTCGTCTTCACGTAAGCGTCTAAGCACGCTATTCACTAATGTTAAGTATTGTGTACTCATTAAATAATTCCTTGGAATAAACCAACTGAAGGGGCTTTGTAAGTAGGTAAATCAGAAAGCCCTGGTATAATTTCTGGAGCTTGGTATGTCTTCTTAAACTCAAAATCTTCAAATAAAGTCTTTGTAACTGCTCTTGGTTTTAGCATTCCTGCTGCAAGCCCCACAGCTAATCCTGTGCCTATCCCCGCTCCTATACCCCTACCTATGCCATCACCGCCACCTTCACCGCCACCAGTGCCAGTGTCTCCAACTCCTGTTCCTGTGTCTGCTGTTCCGCCTGTAGGGTCTTCTACAGGATCTTGTACAGGATCTTGTACAGGTTCTTCTACAGGATCTTCTACAGGGTCAATAGGGTCAATAGTTGGAGGGTCAACTGTAATTGGGGTTTCTCGAATGTCGTCTTCATCGTCATCGTCAAAAGGAGAAGGAACAATAGGTAAGTCCCTGTCTTCTTCTTTTTCACCAGAAGACTTCGGCCCTGAATAAAAAGAACCTACAACATAATTAGGGTTTTCTTCTACCTGTTCATCATAAAGTTCTTCGCCTGTTTTAGAGTGTCTAAAAACACCGTTTCCTAAGTATACCCAAGGAAACTCAGGATCATCTCCCTCTATTGGATCTTCAAAGTCATCTACAGGCTCTACAGGCTCTATAGGCTCTGGTGTTGGTGTTCCTTCGTCACCGCCGCCACCTGTAGTGGGTTCTTCTACGGGAGGTTCTACAACTGGTGGAGCTATGTCTAATGGAGGTTCTTCTGGTGGTTCTATTGGCTCAACAGGGACTACAACTTCTTCTTGTTCTTCCTCTGCTTCTCTAGCTTTTCTAGCTTCTTCCTCTAATCGTTGACGCTCTCTTTCAGCTTCTGCTGCCTGTTCTTGAGCTAACCTTTGAGCTACATCCCCTACGCCATCTCCATCGGAATCTTGCCACTCAGTAGGATCATCAGGGAACAAGTCAACAAAATCATATACTCCATCACCATCTGTGTCTGTGGTTCGTTGTATCTTTTCTTGTTCTTTACGCTCTGCTATACGCTGGCGTGCAGCTTCTTCAGCAGCTCTACGTGCTTCTACCTGAGCTACTGCGTAAGCATCTTGAGCGTCCTTGTAGGTGCCTTGTTGTAGCTTTACAGCGTTTTCGTAATCTGCTAGAGCTACACTAGCCGCTGTACGTGCCTGGTTTACTTTATTCTGTGCGTCTAGTTTAGCAGCGTCTGCTCTTTTCTTAGCTGCTCTGTATATAGAACTAAAAGGCCCATAACGCCTTCTAAGAAAATTAGCTGAGTTTTCAGCGTTTGTTACAGAAGCGTTTGTTTCGTTTATAACAGTTGTTACGTTGTCTGATGCAGCTTGTGCTGCTGTTTGAGCCTCAGTTACTGCATCGTTTGCAGCAATAACATCGGGGTTGTCTTCAGGCGCTGTCAGGGCTTCTTCAGCCGCTTCCTGAGCAGCCCGTATAGCTGCCTCATCTTGTGCTGTTGTATCTTCAGCACCTTGCTCTACAAGACTGTTATAAAATTCTTTGGTTTCTTCAGGATCAGATAAATACCCTATTTTAGTATAATAATCTGTAAGTAAAGAATTATCAAGTACTAACTCTAAAAACTGTTGTATTTTAACAGGGTCGTTATCTCTAGTAAGCTGCTGCTCTATTCCCCTATCAGCATCCCAGCCTAACTCAATTAGTTGTGTAGCCAAGTTTCTTAGTGCTTCATTACGTCGTACTTCAATTTTACCTTTTGACCTATAAGCTCCTCGGGGGTCATACTTTTGAAGTCTTGTTAACTCAAAGCGATTAGGATTTTTTTGTCCTGATATGTTTTTGCCTATTTTTCTACCTACGTTATATAATAAGTAAGCAGCGGTGATTGGGTTTAATCCAAATACAGTAGCCTCTCCTGCTACGGTTGCTCCAGCAGCTTGACTGGCAGCTGCTGTTGCCTCTGCTGCTGTAGCCCCTGCGCTTGTTAACGCATTAAAAGTAGAGTTAAATACTGGGGAGCCTCCTGCGCCTATTCCTGTAGCTGCGCCGACACCAGCGGCTGCACCAAAGTCAGCTACAGTTTTTTGTAAAAGGCCGCTACTTACCAGAATGTCTGCCAAATCTTTGAGTGTAGGCGCTCCCTCATTATTGGAGGGAATGTTTAATTGTCGGTCTTCTTCTTGTTCTTCGCGGTCAACAGCTACCCCGCCGAGAAAGTCAGTCGGCACATCAAACTCAGAAGCAAAAGGCTCGGTATAGAAAAAACTTTCAGCCATTACTTGCTACCCCAGTTAGACAGGGTTTTAATACCAAAGCTGGCAGCTATAGCACCACCAAGGAATGCTTTGTAGTAGTCTGGCATTGTAGACAATACAACGAACCCCTGCTCAACGTATGGCACCATTGATGGGATAAATGCGCCTATCAATGGTAAACTTAGGATAATAGCAAACCACTCGTCCTTCCAAGAGGACTGAGAGGCTGCGGCTTGTTGAGTTTCCCAGTCAGCATCCGCATCAATACGGCGCATCTTGGATTCATGAATAGCTTGCTTTTCAGCAGCTTTATTTTTAAGGAAAGTACCAGCTATGTTTGCTATAGGGCCAATTAGTGTTTGCCACATATACTCACCTTAAAAAGAAAGCTAGGGGCCACCGAAGCAGCCCCATGCTCAATTGCTATTAGCTAGCAGGAACGACCAGAGTCAGGCCAGACGCAGGACGAAGTACAGCTACTCCGTACAGTGTGTCTGAAGTGAACAAGTTAGAGAGGAACTCTTGCTTGTACTGAGTCTGAGAACGTACACCCATTTGCTCTGCCATGACGATAGCGTCAGTGTGGAGCAGCAGTGCGCCCAAAGAGTCTACTGAGCTAGCTGAGTTATCACCAGCAGCTTCAACAGTTGGGCAGTTAGTGCTAACGTAAACGTCGATACCGTACAGTTGACCAATCTGGCCGTTTGTAACCTGACCGTTGTTTACGAAGTCAGAGCTAACATAGCGATCAATACCCATGATAGTGTTGCGAACAACAGGTGGGATAATGAAGCTACGTCCGTCCATAGGAACGTCAGCGTCGTCTAGCTTCTGAATAATACCACGAAACCCTGCGTCAGTAAATACGTCAGCAGAAACAACAGTGTCAGCAGTGTAAGTAGACAGGCCATTAGAAGCGTCTACGAAGAAAGTACCGCCGTTGTTCAGGTAGGTGGAAGATGTAGAACCCGCGCTACCCAGGCCAGTAGCCAGAGAGTGCAGGTCGGTGTCAACTTGCTTAGCCAGCGCATAGCCAGCATCTTCAGTATAGAACTGACGCAAAGAAGACAAGGCCTGTACATCCGTAATATCCTCAATCAAGCGTGAGTATTCAAAGTGCTTGTTGATGGATACTTGCACTTCGCTTTCAGTAGCGTTCTGCACAGTTACAGCAGTGTTCTCTGCTTTAGCGTGTGCATCGCCACGTACAGGCTTAGGTACATGGATAGTATCGCCTTTTTTGCCAGCCATTGACATCTTCTTGACAAGGTTTGCCAAGACAAGGTTTTTTTGGTATGAAGCGATGATTTCATCACTCCAAATTTCTGGGATAAAGGTTGCTGCGCTAGTATTGTCAACAAACCCCCCAGTCGCGGGATATGTAGAATCAGTCATTTAATATCTCCTCAGATATACTATTTGACCCTCTTTTCAGCATACGCTCTCATTATTTCATCTTGTAGAGCAGCATACCTATGAGGATCTTCTTTCATAAGTTTAATAATGTCTGCGCGTCTGTAGATCTTTTTAGGGCTTGATTCAGAGCTACCACTGGCGTTGCCTGTACTAGCTGTTCGCACTGCTTGCTTGCGACTCTGCTTTTCAGCGTTTGCAGCTTGACCAATCATCTGTTGACGTTCTTTCCAAAGATTGAAAAGTTCATCAGCAGCTTCGTAGTCGTACTGCTTGTCTGCCGCTACAAACAACTTAGTCCTAACTTTGGATGCCTCAATCCACTCTGCAAATTTTGTATCCTGTAAGATACTTTCCATGTCAGGGTGATTAGCCTTTAGTGCAGCCAATGCAGTTTGCATCTTGTACTGCTGGGTGGCTGTTTCAGCTTCCTTAATCTTAGGATGATTCTGAATAACCTGTGCCACTGCCTTTTCAGGATCAGTAAAGAAATCTACTTCTTCGACTTTTTCTTCTTGCTGTGGTGCCGGTGTGAGTTGTGCTTGGATGTAGTTATCAACAACCTTACGTAGCTCACCTACCTCAGAACTTTGTCGCCCCAGGAGCTTCTCAGCTTCTTGGTGCATCTGTACAAGTTCCTGTGCAGACTTGCCTTGGTATTTTTCAGGAATCTCAGGTTCACTAGGAGTTACCTGTTCTTCCACTTCTGGTTGCTCTTGTTCTGCAAATACGTCCTCAGTAGACGCTTGCTGATCCTCACGCTCAATTATTTTAGCCATTATTAAACTCCGTACCTTAGTATTGTGGAGAGATTAAAAAAAGGGTTCTAGCTACGAACTTTGCTTTTTCTCGTATTGGATGTGACTCGCCCTGGCCTTAGCCCAACGCCTAGTAGCGTCAGGAAAGTCCCCGCTGATAGGATCAAGTTTAGACCTAATAGGGGAGATAATCCTTCTAGCACTGTAACCACACTCGCACCTGATAATGTGTTGGTCTTCAGTCGCTAGTGCTTCAAATACGTGTCCATTAAGACATTTGAAGTCGTACAATCTATACATTAGGCTTCTAGCTCTAATTCTTCTTGTACAGGCTCTTTAGCTTCTTGTTCAGCGTTTTGTATTTGAGCTTCTAAGTTAAACAGAGTAGCGAGTATTGCAAGTTGTCCTTTACGGAAGTGCAAGTTATCGTTATCTGTTGTTAATTCAACTGAGTTTATCTGCGCTACGTTTTGGTTCAAATCAGTAAGAAGTTGTTTCCAACCTTCTGAACGGAACATCTCAAAGTAGTTAGCAAAGTAAACTTCAAGTTCTTTAGTCATCTTATGTATTCCCTTAATGATTTAAGATACATTTTAGATTATATCATACTTTTGACAAAAAGTCAAGTATTTTTTTTATCTTTTTCTGCTAACTGGCCTACGCATAGTCTTCTTTTTCATAGGCTTGTTTTTCTTTTTCATTCCGCCGTTTTTTCCGTAGCTCATACCGTATCCAGGCATATCAATCTCCTTTTGGTGTAGGTGGGTCTCTAAGTAATAGTTTAGTCCCTACGTCAGACACAGGGACTAATCTAGGTTCACAATAAGCATCAAAATGTCTAGTTCTTGGCATCACGATTGCGTGCTTAGACACATCTTGATGCACTAACGCTGTTTTATACTCAATGCAGCTACTTAACTCTCTGAATGCTATCTCAAGCGTAGGTACATTCTTTTCAAGAATAACCAGCATAAAGATTAGCATAGTTCCCATTATATTCTTCTCTTTTTCTGAACAGCTTGTTTTCTAACAGCTTCAGGACGTTTCAAGTCCCATGTTAAAACTATTAGTTTGCTGTCCCATGCTGTGCCAAGGATTCTTGGGCCTTGGTTACGCACATACACTTCCGCTCCGTACCCGCATTTGCCTTTGTTAAACAACAGCCATTTTCGCGCAACCCTGTGTCGTTTTGCTGGAGGTTGCACATACCGCAACATTCTGTACTCTCGCATATCACAGAACAGTCTTGGATTTTCTGGGTCATAGTCTAACTCTTGCTCAAGAGAGCTTGCACCAGGGCTTGTATCTGTTCGTTGGTCTTCTCTTGGATCTTCTCCTGGCGAGCCAACGAGTTGACGATTGCTTCGACCTTCTGCTCCGTCACTGCTTGTGCTTGACCGTTGGCCTGTGCCTTTGCCGCAGCTTGCTCTGCTATCTGGGCTATTCGCTCACGGTCTTCTGATGCGTGCGCAGTGTTAGCCTGTAGTACGCCCCAAGCAACTGCTAGGCTTACAGCAGCAGCGCCTATAGGTAGCCCCCACTGGGGTATTCTAATGCTTCCATCAGTCATTGTTTTTTCCTTGTCATACTGCCCGTAAACTGCCGGACTTTTTGTTTACTATCTTCACGCTAGTTTGTAGTACAAAATCAGAATGTTTTTTAATCATTCCCAAAAGTTCTTCCTGCACGTCCATGTCTTGTGCTTGAGCTAAAGAACCTCCGAGGTAAGAAATTGTTTCTGCATTTAGTCTTATAACGCTTGTTTCAGGGTTCTCAATTACAGGAACAAGGTCAGCTTCTATCATGGTCACAATCCTTATGATCTTCTTGACTTAGCACCTACGCATTTCCAGCGTTTGCGTGATAAGTTGTTTGGAGTATTAGGATCATTCTGTTTGCTCTTAGGCAATCGTTTTTTGATACCTAAACTTCTAGCACAGTAGCTATCACCTTTTTTAGTTCCAGGTCTAACTCTAGGGCCACCGCCTTTTGCTGGGCCAGCCTGACCATAAGAAACTCTCCTACCCCTAGAAGTTATTTTTACTTTCGCTTTTCCTTTTCGTGGTTTTGCCATCAAGCAGCCTCTTGTTTAGTCTTGCGCGTCGGCGTTGTCCTTTTCGTTTCATTCTTTGCTTCTAGTTCCTTAATCTTGTTTTCCAGTTCTGCAAACTTGGCGTTGATTTGGTCAATAGCGTTTTGAAACTGTACGGAGGTTACTACCATGTTACTGTCCTTGTTGTTGCTGCTGTTCGATTTTGAGATCAATCTCTTTCTCTTTCAGCATAGTTTGTGCCATCTTCAGCCTACGTTCAAACTCCTTGTCATCCTGGTCGCCAGCCTGTAGGTTGGTTGTGATAGCTTTGATCCTATCAATCTCTAGCTCCTGTGGTGCCAACTGAGTTTCTACAGCCATCTTCTGCGCTCTAGCCTGTGACTCAGTAGCTTGTCCGTTCAACGCTGCTGTCTGAGACTGCTGGAAGGCAAGCTGTGCCTGTTGTGCAGCCTGAGCCAACTGCTGTTGCTCTGGAGTAGGTTGTGATTGCTGTGCTGCCTGTTGTAAACGAGCAGTCAGTTCTTCACGGTTTGATAGGTTCATGTTGTCAATAATCGACTCTATGAGAGTGCTGTACAGCGGAGAGTCTTGTGACATTGTTTGTAAAAGCTGTACAAGTTGTGTTACCTCGTACTCACGCGCAATGATGCCTAGTGTGGAGGTAGCATTAAACTTGTAGTCAGCAACAGGATAGTTTTCAGGGTCAAACTGCATATAACGACACGCAGCTTTTTTGACAAACGGTATTAAGAAACAGTCTTGGAAGTTTATTAGTGTGCGTTTGTGCCGCTTAATAATAGCACCAAGAGACATACTAATTCCAGCAGCGGTAGCTTCCCCGTTGATACTACCAGGGATGCCAGCAGAGTCAATCGCTCCTGTAGACATCTGTACCATTCTTTGTAGTGCATTGGCTTGCTCAAATGTAATCTGGCTTACTTGTCCAAAGTTAAAAGGTTGTAGTACTTGTCTAGGATCACCGTTGGTTAAAACAATCTTACCTGGACGTACTTCTGGCCTAGAGCCTCTAGGAAGCCGTGTAGCGTCCATAGCAAGCATCGGGTGTACAGTAAGAGATAGTGCATCAATACGTGCGCGAAGCTCTGTATCAAGCGCCTTTTGGCTATTGTAGCCCTTCTCACAAACACCGCGCCCCCAGAACCTTCCTGGCACAACGTCCCAAGGAAAAGCCACGATAGGCCGATCTTGCATCATGTAGGGGTTTTCTTCTGCCTTTAGCAGTATTCCCCCGTTGGCAATAACGATAATAGCTTCCACGTAGAAACTTTCTTTTGTATCGTCATCGTCCTCAACAAGCGTTTCTACTTCAGCTATGTCTTCGTCATCTTCCATCATCAGTTCTTTTTCAGACTTCATTAGAAGATGTCGAGGTACTTTGCCGTAGTATTTTGTTAGGCGTACTTTACCTTCATCATAGCTGGATAGCTCTTGGTCAGGCTCTAGCTCGTAGTCTCTTGGAGCGTTGCCAACGTACACATCAGCGTACACTCCAGACTCCTGTAGTTCCTCTACCAAGTGTCGTGATACAAACTCATCTACAGCAACTCCAAGAGCATTGTCTACATTGGTAGCAACAGGGTCGATGAGAAAGTTTTGAGGAAGGATGGGTCGCAGCTTGACCATTGTTCGGTCAGTCACATTAACACCTACTGCTGTCAACTCGCCACCCATGATGGGCTGAGTGGCGGGAGCCATCTCTTTGACTTCCTCAAGTACTACCTCACCAATCCCTGTTCCGAAGACTGCTGAATTGATAAGGCACTCTCCTACAGACTGACGTAGCTTTGCTTTCTCTAGGTCAGTGTGGAGTTTGGTTCTCAGGTACACAATGTCCTGANTGTCNTGNTCNTCCATGTCATCAGTAATACTAAAGTATTTACCGCGACCAAACGTAGCTTCCTCAATCTCCGCTACGCTGGANTCNACAGCCTGNTGNANTGCAGGGCTGATAATTCTGCTTCTTTCACTCTTTCTGTCTGAGTCTTGNGNTGCCCAGATACCNCGCCAGAGCCTGTAGTATTCTTCGTTACGCTCNGCNTAGTTNGANTCGTANTGGTCACGCCAAGTATTGCACTTGTCCATGACCCAATCTTCAACGTGCTGTTCAGTGGCAAGGGTGTCGCTGTCACCGTATTCCATAGTTATACCCTACGTGATCGTCTAGTTTTTCTGGCTATTTTTTTGGGCTGTTTACTGTGCTGCTTTCCTGCCGCCGTNTCTTTTCTTTTCTTTCTTGTCGTTGCAGCATATTCTTTAGCGGATAAGGATTTAATAGCTTTCTCAGGCAAGTAACGCTCTCCTGTGGCGTTTGGGCCTTGAGTGCTGGGCTTACCTGACTTTGTGCGCCACCTTTGATTGCCCCATCTTTTTAGTGACCGCTGTGGTTTCTTTAGACCCGCCATTATTTTTTCTTCTTATTGCCGCGAAGTTTCTTAAAGTCTGCACCTGTAATTCTATTTCTAGGCTTCGCTACTCTAGCAAGTTTCTTTTGCTTTGGACTGTAGTTTTTCATCGGCATTACTTTTTACCCTTAGCTTTCTTTTGTGCGGTCTTGCTTAACTCTTTGAAGTGAAACAGACGTTGACTTGTTTTGGTGTGGGACTTGTTTGTGTGCAACTCACCATTAGGCATTTTGTGTGTGTTGCCTTTCCACTCCTTACCCGCCTTTGTGTAGTGTGGTACTCCTTTCATCGGTAGCCCCCGCCCTTTGCTTTGTATTCTTTGGCGAGCCTCTGGGCTTTACGCGCCGACCATTGTCCAGGCTTGCCACCTTTACCACTCGCCTTAATTTGATTGAATAATCTTTTACGCATAGTGGGCTTTGTATAGTTTCCAGCCTCATTTACTCTCGACTTACTTTTTTTTCTTACAGCCATTAGTACCCCGTTACTGTGTCTAAAACTTCGTGGTCATCTATCTCAAAGTCGTATGTGTACGCTATCTTAGCCAACTGGTCTATGTAAGCCAGCGCGTCCACAAGGTCATCGTGTGTCAGTGGGTCAGGAAATTGAAACAACTGGTCTAAGAACCGACTGTTCCATTCGCCTTTGGATAGGGTAATGAAACCATTTTCAAACCTTCCCTGTAGCGCCCACATGACCCTATCAGTCTTCTTTTTGTTCCCATGAGTCAATTCATCAACCCTGAAGAACATACCGTACCGCTTCATCATGTCCGTCAACGGAGACATGACAGCCTGTCTAGCGATACCTTTCTCTATCCCTATGCCTATGGGCCTGTAGTCCCTGACAACCTCAAAAATCTTTCTGGCTGTCTCAGACAACTCCCATCGACCATGCACTATGTTCTCTACGTGCCAATGCCCATTGTCATTGACCTTGACAACCGCTATGGCTGTCTCGTCCAGTTTACTGTTCTTGGTACGTTGCTTATTGACTTCCTCAAAGCCAGCTAAGTCAATGGCTATGTAGTAGTCACCGTACTCAGGGGACTCAGTAAACTTAACCCAGTCCTCCTTGAACATCTCAGAGCCTCTGGCCTCAAAGGACGCCATAAACTCTTGTCTAAACGCATAGCTTGACATACTCTTTTTAGCTACGTTTATCTCCTCCGCATCCAGCAGAGGATTGTCGTAGCTCGTAAAGTGCCACGCTTTGTACGTTGGGTCATCTTCAAACTCAGCGTACTGATACAACTCATAGAAGTGATTACGACCCATTGGCGTACCAATGAACAACGCATCACCCTTTTGGTCAGCCAAAGCTGGCCTAAGAATCTGCTCAAATACTTCAGGCTTCATGTCTGCGTATTCGTCCATGACCAGAAACTTCAAAGACACACCACGCATAGTCTCTGGTCTGTCTGCGCCTTTCAACGATATAGTGGCACCGTTGATTAGCTTTATCTGTAGATTGTTGATGTGACTGGACACAATCACTGGATTACCCAGTTCAAGCAGTGTCTGCCACATGATGTCTCTAGCTTGCCCCTGTGTAGGTGCAACGTAGAAAACATGGCCCTTGTCGGACTCTAACGCCCTGACAATCAACAACCACGCCGCGAGCCTGGACTTACCTGTCCGTCTACCAGCGGCTACGATCTTAAACCTTGTGTCGTCTCCCCAGACTTCTTGTTGCCAGGGGAGCAACTCTATATTAAGATCAGTCACTTAGTATGACCACACAACAGGACTAGACTTCCTAGTNTCCACATGAANAAAANTNTTAGCGACACCTATNCCGTTAAANCCCATAATCATAGCAGCCTTAATAATCTTATGGCGCTGTTGACCGCTGGACACCTTAATATCCGCAGCTATGCCTTGAGCATGAGTTCCTGGCTTAGCCTTCTTAGCTTCTATGGAATGCTTAGGAGATCTATACCCACTTGTGATTACAAAAGGAAAACCACAGGCTTCCCTTAGTTCATCCAGCTTCATAACAAACTCTGGATCTATCTCATTCTGACCAGTCTCTTGACACTTGAAATCTTCCAACTTGAAGTATTTATATATCACTTTCTGTGTACTCTCCTTCGATTGTATTGTTTTCACTTGGGTCAGAGACACTTGTGGCAACTTGTCCAACACCTGAGATAGTAATTGACACACTCTGCCTACCACCAGTAGAGTCCTTTTCAAAATAACTTAAAGGTAGCATCCTATCCATGACAAGTTTCCATGCTGCCGCTTGATTTTTATGGTCNTCGTTAAGAGCAGCATTAAAAATACTTTCCAGAACCTTGTTAGATTTAGGTGAGGCAAGCATTCTAGCCTTATATTCGTTAATAATGCTAGCGTCACCCTTTGGTCTCCCAACTTTACCCCTGTTTCCAGCGGTTTTAGAGACTACATCGGTCTTTTTTGGTCTACCTCTTTTACGTTTAGGTTGATCCATACAGTATTTACCTTAGTACCTAAGAATACTTCTTGATTATATCATATTTTTGTGTAAAAGTCAAGGATTATTTTAGATTATTTAGTTATAACAGTCTCCTTTTAGCGTGTTTTCTGTAAATTTTAGTTTTCTTTTGAATACAAGAGGTTACTGGAGAGTATTTTTGGTCAATTTGACCTAATTTTGGCTTATTTTGTGTGTGACCAGGTACTATAAATTATTAAAGTATACAATACCCCTCCCCGTCCCCATTAGCACACCCACGCCCTCATGTCAACACTTGCAAACAATAGCAAACCGTGCTAGGGATTCTCTGGCCTACCATAGTCAACAAGAGAATGCAAGAGTTGACAATGGGGCCGTGGCGTGTTAGGCGCTAGAGTTTACCATAGTTGACAAGAGAATGCAAGAGTTGACAAGTGAGGGGCAGTATAGTACCCAATAGTCATCCCCAGCACACAATACAAACCATTGCAACTACCATATAGTTATATACATATATCAAAATGTTATTGACACCAATGCTGCACACGCTATCATGGCTCCACAATTTAATTAACTACATAGGTAAACACATGAGCACATTCACTACATTACTAGACATTCGTAACGAAATAGGCGAGAAGATAGCCAACACACGTTTGGACAACTGGGCAGAGCGTCTATATATAGGCAGCGAGTACAACAAAATGTCACGCGCTATTGAAGCATATATGGGCATTGACGTTAACACGGAACACGATATGCCGGAAACGCTGGAACAAATGAGGGAATGGTTTTCTACTAGCCAAGGCTTAACTTGGGTTTTTAATGATGCGGTAGAAGAACACGGCATACCAGTAGCACCAATAGACGAAACAGAGGCGGCATAGTGTTCTATGGCTGACTATTGTAAACAGTAGTCAGCACTGGTAACATTCAGCACATATATTTACAGACAGGGACAGAACAATGGTCAAACTATCGAAAGCATCTAAAATGCCGTGTCGTTCATGGTCACTACAGGCACTAGACACTTGCCCAGGCAGCAAAAATGCTGATGGCTCGCTAGTCGATGCGTGCAAGGGATGCTATGCGACCACAGGCAACTACAGGTTTCCTAACGTCAAGGCACCCAGGTTACACAACTGGGAAGACTGGCGGCGTGATGACTGGGTGGATGACATGGTGGCGGAGTTAGACAATGATAGATACTTTCGCTGGTTTGACTCTGGCGATATGGCAGTGTTGCCGCTAGCGCACAAGATCCTAGAAGTTATGCAGCGCACGCCCTGGGTAAAGCATTGGCTACCCACACGTATGCACAAATTCGACAAGTTTGCTAGCGTGATTGCTGAAATGGAGTCATTGCCTAATGTAGTCGTACGCCTATCGTCCGACAGTGTGCAAGGCGGCATTATTGCTGGCGAGACTACCAGCACCATTATACCTACACCAGACCATGCTACGGACAACATGACAGTGTGCGAAGCATATCAACGCGCTGGTAAATGCGGCACTTGTCGCGCTTGTTGGTCTAAAGATGTGCCTGTGGTAGCATACCCTGCACACGGGAAAACAATGGCTAAAGTTATCACATTACTAGAGGTAGCATAATGGACAACGAAACAACACACTGGTATCACTACGCGCTCGCTGCTGGACTATTCCTGCTACTGGCGTTAGACTGGGAACACACGTTAACACTCTGGGGGTTTTAGGATGATATGGAACGCTATAAAAGACTTTTGCACTGCCTATGTTGTAATACTTGGCCTGGTCGGTGTATCATTTTTAATTGAAACGTTTTACTGGGGTAACTTATGAGTTGTGAGTACAGAGAGCAATACCTAGAAAACCTGGCTGACGCTGTGTACCATATCGTGGACAATCTCAGCGACGACGCATTGCACAGGCTACTAGAGGAACATCTAATTGAGAGTGCTATAGATGACGAAAATTTCGCATGGGAATTGATCCACACGCCTGGCGTATTCATGCGACAGGCAGAGACTAAAGCAGGACACTATCACAAGGGGTAACTATGAACATCTTTTACATTGACCAATGCCCAGTGAAGGCAGCACAGATGCAATGCAACAAACACGTTGTTAAAATGATACTGGAATCAGCACAGATGCTATGCACTGCACACCATGAGTTAGGCAACCATGACGTACCGTACAAAGTAGCGCACAGGAATCATCCCAGCACTATCTGGGCGCGTAGTGGTGCCAAACAATACAGATGGCTATACAGGCATTTTAAGGCGCTGTCGGATGAATACACGCTAAGGTATGGTAAGGTACACCTAACTTGGCAAAAGTGCGCACAGGCGCTTTCTGAGCCGCCTATGGGCATTGCTGACATAGAGTGGACAGATCCACCACAGTGTATGCCTGACGAATGTAAACGCGCTAGCAGTCTGGACGGCTATCGTGTATACTATTTTCAGTACAAGCCACAGGTCATTGAGATGGTATGGCCTGAACATCGACAACCAACTATGGAGTTATTAGCAGCATGAGCGACAAACTATCCCACGATATAGACGTTACGGACAGCAGAGAACCCGAAGAATTGACAGTGCGAGACATACAGGAAAACGAGTTGATAGAGTATCGTATTAACACCATGACAGTGTCAGAAGTGTGCAACGCTGCCACAAGTTGGCTCGCGTTAACACTACTCAAAAAAAGCGACGAAGAAATAGCAGAAATGCACAAAGACTTTTTTAATAGGGAGATCCACTAATGAGGTGCAAAGCGTGCAATAGCGGCCCATTGAGCGACATTGAGTTGTCGAGAAAAGACCATAAGACAGGGGAGCATATCGACCTATGCAACACCTGTTACACTATCTCTAACAGAGCGATAATTGCTCAGGAGTACGAGTCGCTGTACTTAGACGAAGTGCAGCTAGATGATCTTGAATTNGANTTATTTTACTAGGAGGTGTTGCGCTGATTTGAAAATCTGGTATAATATACCTATGAAGCGAGGGAATGAACATAATGTATATTCTTAAAGTTTCATATTTAGTAACTACAATAACCACAGGAGTCTATAGATGGCTGTAGCAGAAATGAAGGTAGCGTTTAGTAACTTGCGTGAGACTGAGACTTACCAGGGGCAGGATACTGGACGGTTTACCTTGACGGGTACTCTGGATGACGCAACAGCAGAGATGCTTTCCGCTCAGGGTGTTAAGATCAAAGAGTACGAGAACATGGCACAGCGAAAGTTTGCCAGTAAGTTTCCAGTAAAGATCATTGATGCCAATGATAATCCTTTTACTGGTGACATCCCTCGTGGCTCTAAGGTACGCATCAGCTACAAGACAGGCCCAGCGCACCCAGTACACGGTACGCCAACCTATCTTAACGCTGTGCGAGTGCTAGAACTTGCGGAAGATGCGTCTGGAATAGATGCAGACCTCTAAGTTTATAAAGCACGAACCCTGCCCAGTGTGTGGCAGTAGCGATGCGCTGGCCCGTTATAGTGACGGGTCGGCCTATTGCTTCTCTGCTGGGTGTAACCACCGTGAAAGCGCTAATGGTGAAGTTGTGAGCATTGCAGAAAAGAGACCGCTAGAGTTTACTGGTGCCACTGCCGCTATACCTGAGCGTCGAATATCCCAGGCTACGTGCGCCAAGTTTGGTGTTACTGTGGAGTTTGACAGAGCAGGAAAAATTAGCAGACACCACTACCCGTACTACGCAACCGACACCAACGAGGTGAAGGGCAGCAAGGTGCGTGTGGTGCAGAACAAAGANTTCTACGCNACAGGCACACTGCAAGGCGTAGGGCTGTTTGGGCAGAATACGTGCCGTGGCAAGGGTAAATTCATAACAATAACTGAGGGCGAATTGGACGCGCTGAGCGTGTCTGAGATGTTCGACAATAAATGGGATGTGGTGTCGCTACGCTCTGGCGCATCAGCAGCAGCAAAGGANATAAAAGAGCAACTAGANTGGCTAGAGGGGTACGACCAGGTTGTACTCTGCTTTGANAACGACAAGGCAGGACAGACTGCCATTGATGAAGTCAAGGACATATTTAGCCCAAGCAAACTAAAAATCTGTAAGCTACCTATGAAGGACGCTAGCGAGATGCTNGTAGCCAANANGGTNCGNGATTTTGTGTCTGCATGGTGGGACNCNAAGTCTTATCAGCCTGANGGNATNNTCTGCGGNAAAGAAACGTGGGACGCCATTANAGGCAAGATGAAGGTCAAGTCCATACCNTACCCCTGGCAGGGNCTNAANGANATGACCAANGGNTTTAGACCATACGAGCTAGTGACCATCACCAGTGGCTCAGGCATGGGTAAGTCACAGATTGTCAGAGAGCTAGAGTACTATCTACTCAACGCCACAGAGGACAACATTGGCATACTTGCGCTGGAGGAAGACGTAGCAAGGACTGCTCTGGGCATCATGTCGGTAGCCGCCGACTGCCCACTGCACCTTGAGGAAGACCTAGATTCCGACGCTGCGTTTCCATTCTGGGAGCAGACACTAGGCACTGGACGATTCTACCTGTTCGACCATTGGGGCAGTACTAGTGAGGACAAACTGTTGTCTCGCATACGCCACATGGCTAAGGCATTGGACTGCAAGTGGATCATACTGGATCACCTGTCCATTGTAGTGTCAGCACAGGAGAATGGCGACGAGCGTAAGGCTATCGACGCTATTATGACTAACCTACGCACACTGGTGCAGGAGCTAGGCATAGGACTGTTCCTGGTGTCGCACCTAAAGCGCACCACAGGCAAGCCGCATGAGGACGGGGGCAAGATCAGTCTCAGTGAGTTGCGAGGCTCACAGGCGATAGCGCAACTATCCGACATGGTAATAGGCTTGGAGCGTAACCAGCAGGACGAAGACGAAGACAAGCGTAACACAACCACAGTACGCATCTTAAAGAATCGCTACGCTGGTTTGACAGGAGCAGCCTGTTACCTAAAGTATGACAGAGTAACAGGGCGTATGACTGAGGTTGCAGCGCCAAGGGATATAGATGATGACTTCTAGTAACCCACTGTATTTAGACATTGAGACTGACGGTCTAAACCCCAGTGTCATCTGGATTGCAGTAACAAAGCAGGACGGTGATGTTCGTAAGCATTACGACGCTGAGTCTCTGGCTGCTACGCTGCAAGGCACGTTCCCAGTGGTGGGGCAAAACCTGTATGGGTTCGACCTACCTGTGCTGGAGCGTCTGTGGGGCATAAAGGTAGACCGCGAGCGCGTGCAGGATACCCTGGTAATGTCACGCCTGAGCAACCCCAATCGTGAAGATGGACACAGCCTACGTGCATGGGGCGAGCGTCTTGGGTTCTCTAAAGGCGACCATACTGACTGGACACGCCTAACACCTGACATGGAAAAGTACTGTGTGCGCGATGTTGAGGTAACTGAAAAACTNTACCAGCACCTACTAAAAGAACTGGATGGTTTTGACGCATCATCAATAGAACTGGAACATGAAGTACAGCGGATAACCGCTAGACAGGTCAGGCTAGGCTGGCTACTGGATCTAAAATATGCACACCAATTATTAGCTCTGCTAAAGGAAAAAAAATATGAGTTGGAAGACAAAGTACAGGACACCTTTCGTCCTCTCCCTACATTTATCAAGGAAGTTACGCCACGGTGTAAGAAAGATCATACACTCTCTGCGGTCGGTCTAAAGTTTCTAGGCGAGCAGTGGAGTGACGTTTGTGGCCCGTTTAGTCGCGTAGACTATCCTGAGTTTAACTTAGGTTCACGGCAGCAGATTGGCAGATACTTACAGCATTTTGGATGGAAGCCCACAAAGTTTACAGAGAAGGGACACGCCATCGTAGATGAATCTGTACTATCTAAGATCACTGACATACCGGAAGCGCAACTGATAGCAGAGTACCTGATGGTACAGAAACGTGTAGCACAGATACAAAGCTGGATAGAGGCTGCGGATGATGACGGTAGGGTACACGGCAGAGTAAACACCAACGGCGCTGTAACAGGCCGTATGACGCACTCAGAGCCTAATCTTGCCCAGGTTCCCGCTGTACGCGCTCCATACGGTAAGGAGTGTAGATCATGCTGGACTGTGCCGGAAGGGTATTCTCTGGTCGGCTTTGATGCCAGTGGACTGGAACTACGTATGCTAGCCCACTATATGGGAGACAAGGAGTACACCAATGAAATTCTCCACGGCGACATTCACACAGCAAATCAACACCTTGCAGGACTTGAATCGCGAGATCAGGCTAAAACTTTCATATATGCCTTCTTATACGGTGCAGGAGATGCAAAACTTGGCACGATTGTCGGGGGAAATGCGCGTACTGGCTCTGCGCTTAGAGCAAGATTCCTTAATGGTCTCCCAGCACTTAGAGATCTTACAGAGAGAGTTGCAGCAAAAGCTGGAGCAGGATACCTCAAAGGACTAGATGGTAGAAAGCTCCAGGTTCGTAGCGCACACTCAGCACTCAACACGCTACTGCAAGGTGCTGGTGCCATAGTTATGAAAAAAGCTCTTGTTATCCTAGATGAATATGCACAGGGGTACAAGCTGGACTATAACTTTGTAGGCAACATCCATGATGAAGTACAGGCAGAGGTAGCAAAGGGTCAGGAGGATAAGTACGGGCGACTAGCAGTGTCTTGCATAGAGGCGGCTGGTCTACACTATAACCTAAGATGTCCACTAACAGGGGAATACAATGTCGGTAGAAACTGGTCAGAAACACATTGATGTCGATACTAACCGCAAGGGCGATTTAGGGGAGTATTACGCAGTTACCTGGTTATGGGATCAAGGGTATGAAGTATTTAAGAATGCAGGATGCACTGGGCCTATAGACCTAATTGCATATAACCTAAAGACACAGGAAACGCTTTTGATAGATGTAAAATCATTTACAAGAGATCCTAGAGATGGAAGGTACTCAAAAACACCTAAAGAACGCAGCAGACTTCAAAAAGAGCAAAACATTGTTCAGTTAGGTTTTAACCCAGTTACACGTAAACTTAGATTTATACACCACAGGGAAACAGAATGAAAACAACAAACACACTGGTTGATGACATCTATATGTTGATGAAAACCAAAAACATCGACAAGTCAGTAGATGCTGAAGCTGAGATAGACAGGTTTGGTGAAGCTGTCAAGGATTTAATGCGTAAGGAGTTTACCAACCGTGGGCCTTTCGACGGTAGGAAGCTGCGTCTGTCAAACATAGGTAAGGACGATAGATACCTGTGGAACCATTACAACAATGCTGGCCCTAAAGAGCCAATGCAGCCGCATACGTTAGTTAAGTTTATGTACGGACACTTGATTGAGGAAATGCTTTTGTTCCTAACTCGCCTGTCTGGACATAAGGTTACGGACGAACAGAAAGTGTGCGAAGTAGAGGGCATTGTGGGCCACATGGACTGTCGCATAGACGGAGTGGTGACTGATGTCAAGTCAACAAGCAGCTACGGGTTTAAGAAGTTTAAGGACGCAACGTTGGCTTTTGATGATCCTTTTGGTTATATAGATCAGATCAAGGCTTACGCTCATTCAGAAGGTGAGACAGAGTTTGGATGGCTTGCAATGGACAAGCAGAACGGACACTTGACGTACCTAAAGTATGACCTAAAAGACACACAAGCGCCTGTGTACGAGGTTCTAAAGGAAGACATAGTAGAGAGGATCAGACACGTAAAAAAGCTCGTAGAGGCACCGGACGCGCCAGAGCATTGCTACGCGCCTGTGCCAGATGGAAAGAGTGGGAACCAGAAACTAGACACAGGTTGCTCTTACTGTCATTTCAAACTTTCGTGTTATCCCCAGTTACGCGCTTTTGCGTACTCTTACGGGCCAAGATACTTAACAGAGGTCGTAAATGAGCCTAAAGTCCAAGAGATCAAGATTACGTAAGGACAGTATTTACAGGTCAGGGCTAGAGGCTTCATTCGCAGCCATAGCACCTAAACGTCAGTTTAAGTATGAACCATATAATGTCCCCTACGTTATGCACAGGAAGTACAAGCCAGACTTCGTACATACACGCACAGGGACACTATTGGAACTAAAGGGCTTCTTCAGGCCAGGTGACACAATGAAGTATAAAGCCATCAGGGACTGCATAGAACCTTACAGAGAGCTAATCTTTGTACTGTCAGACCCCAACAAGAAACTACGCAAGGGAGCTAAGATGACAATGGGACAGTGGTGTGACAAAGAGGGTTTTAAGCATTACACGTTAAATGACTTCGATAAGTTGATGGACTATGTTAACTCAAAATAACTTAACAATGGATGAAATTAGGGAAATGATACTGAAAAGATATGACCCTGATGATTTAGTAGACTACTTGGAATTGACCAGTGAAGAAATACTTGACAGGTTTGAAGACAAGCTAATTAACCGACTAGAAATGTTTGAGGAAGAACTACAAGATGACACAAGAGAAGAAACAGAAAACGAGTATTGATGACGTAACCCCAGAGCAATGGGACGCTCTCAGAGCTAAAGAAATAGGCAGAGATCATAAATTTCAAGTGCAGTGGTTAGATGAAGAAGACGTACCTAATGAGCATCCAGTATTTGGTGACACCAATATGGTGGACAACCCACCACACTACAACAATGGCAGCATAGAGTGCATTGAGGCTATAGAGGCCATGCTATCCAGAGACGAATATATTGGCTATTTGCGTGGAAATGCGTTAAAATATATGTGGAGATTCAGGTATAAGCAGAAGCCGTTTGAAGACCTACGTAAAGCACGTTGGTACGAAGAACGATTGATTAAGTTTTTGTTGGACAACCCAGATGCAGTATAAGACAGGAACCCAGGACTATCTTGGGATTACTATAGACTACGATAGAGAGAAAGANCTAAACGACTTCTCTCTGAATACGCTAAGAGATAGGTACTTCTGGAAGGACGAAACACACGCACAGGAAGCCTTCGCACGCGCTTCTGTGTACAGTGCTACCTACCAGGGCGTTACTGACTTTGACCTAGCACAGCGCCTGTATGACTACGCCAGTAAAAGCTGGTTTATGTTCAGTACACCAATACTGAGTAATGGAGGAACTACCCGTGGCTTACCTATTTCTTGCTTTCTTAATTTTGTGCCTGATTCCAGAAGTGGTCTATCGGCTCACTATGATGAAAACATTTGGCTCACTTCCAGCGGAGGTGGGCTTGGCGGTTATTGGGGCGCTGTTCGGAGTAACGGTGTGGCTACTTCTAACGGGAGTCAATCAACTGGGAGCATTCCCTTTATGCACGTAGTTGATAGCCAAATGCTGGCTTTCAATCAAGGTGTTACTAGGAGAGGCGCGTATGCGGCGTATATGGACATCAGTCACCCAGAGATTGAAGAATTTATTGCAATGCGAAAGACTACTGGTGGCGACCTCAATCGCAAGTGCCTTAACTTGCATAACGGTGTCAATGTATCTGATGAATACCTATATGCGGTAGAGCATGATCTACCCTGGCGTTTGATTGATCCTAAGTCTAAGCAAGCAGTTAAAACTGTCTCAGCCAGGGACTTGTGGTGGCAGCTAGTACACACCAGGGCAGAGACAGGCGAGCCGTACATTGTCAACACAGATCGGTGTAACGAGTATCTCCCACAAAAGCAGAGGGACTTAGGGCTGACTGTACGACAGAGTAACCTATGCTCTGAGATTACCTTACCTACAAGTGAGGAACGTACAGCAGTCTGCTGCTTGTCAAGTGTTAATTTAGAATACTTTGACGAATGGAAGGAGAATGAAAACTTTATATCAGATCTAGTTACTATGCTGGACAACACACTGGAGCATTTTATTGATAACGCAATAGACGAACAACCACAAAAGACTGTGGACACATTAGAGGGGTTTATGGAGTATGTGGGACAAGATAAAACAGGCTTTGCAAAAGCCGCTTATAGTGCATATAGAGAACGTGCGGTTGGACTTGGTGCGATGGGCTTTCATAGTTATCTTCAACGTAATGGACTCTCTTTCGAAGGAATGTACGCTGCCAGTTTTAACAACAGAGCCTTCAAGCACATCAAGGAAAGAGCTACAGAGGCTAGTCGTGTCTTGGCTGGACTTAGGGGTGAAGCTCCTGATATGGCTGGCAGTGGTCTGCGTAACTCACATTTACTTGCTATTGCTCCTAACGCCAGCAGTAGTATTATATGTGGTGGAACGAGTCCTAGTATTGAGCCTACGAGGGCTAACATATTTACGCACAAGACTTTGAGCGGCAGCTATCGTGTCAAGAACAAGTACCTGGAAAAACTATTAGAAAGTAAAGGTATGAACAATGAGAAAACATGGAAAGATATTTCCGCTGCTGAAGGTTCTGTTGCAGCTATTGAGGGACTATCTGAGGAAGAAAAAGAAACCTTTAAGACCGCGCCTGAGATTAACCAGATATGGGTCATAGAACACGCCTACCAGCGTCAGCCCTATGTGTGTCAGTCTCAGTCGGTCAATACATTCTTTGAGCCACCGCCGTCCAATGCGCCACAGGAAACGCATGACCAATACCTGGAGTACGTAAACAATGTACACTGGGTTGGTGCAAACAAACTAAAGTCCATGTATTACTACAGGACAACAGCCGCAAGAAATGCGGAGAATGTTAACGTAAAGATACCTAGAATTAACTTAGAAGAAGGAGAATGTTTAAGCTGTGAAGGTTAAACTATTGCTAGCAGTGTTACTACTAACTGGGTGTGCTACAGATGGATCACAACGCAGTCAATGGGACTATATGACGCCCGAAAATGTAAAGTGTACTACTACTCAAATAAAGATTTGTAGACAGTTTGGCACGCATTTAATATGCGAGTGTAAAAAGAGAAGGGACTTTAGGGCTTACGTATGATAGAGGATAATGTTAAACATCCCATATATGACTGCTTGTATTATATATGGGAAGAAAACTTACTGACTTCTTATGAAGACTGGATTAAATACTACGAGGAACTAGAACATGACCAACAGAATGTACAGCGCACTACGGGCCAGGTACAAGGCACAGATAGCTGAAGCTACCGCTGACATACTAAACTTCTTTGATAACCCTGTGGCTGTCGCTGAGCATCCCAGCATGGTGGACACTGTTGATGGGTTAGTTATAAAACTGTCGGAAGCTGAAGACAAACTAGAGACACTTGAATTGAACTTTGGAAGGGACTACGCAGAATGAGCCTATTAGATACCAGAGATTACTACAAACCATTTGACCATCCTTGGATGTTCGACTACTACTCACAGCAGAACCAGATGCACTGGTTCCCTGAAGACGTACCGTTGCACAATGACGTAAANGANTGGCAGANNATGACTGANNAGGAGAAGAACCTNCTGACTCAGATNTTCCGNNTNTTTACACAGTCNGANGTAGATGTCAGCAATGGATACGTTGATAGGTACATGCGTATCTTTAGAAAGCCTGAAGCACGTATGATGATGGGTGCATTTAACAATATGGAGTCTATCCATCAACATGCATACAGCCTGCTACTGGACACCGTAGGAATGCCAGAGGTAGAGTACAAAGCCTTTGCAGAGTATGAGGCTATGGC
>FUFK010043779.1_pt1 | contig 30755 bp, 30 predicted proteins | sample 1021851 | NCBI WGS metagenome assembly FUFK01 (sample SAMEA51879418, study PRJEB19060) | metagenome | reverse complement strand
TGAACGCACGCAAGGATTTCATAGAGTACGAAGCTGTACTTAGGTATTGTTGTAAAAAAACAAAGAACAATCACGAGCAAGCTGTACACTACGGGCANTTGAGNGGTTATTTCACTACTGATAACAAACTCACGCCAATGGGCCGCCGGATAGCTCAGTATATAGAAGANGGATTAGCTGCTTAGTAATCTGACGTTTGATNATTTGTTTGANGNTAGNANNAACTGCTTNTGTTTACTTTGACCAATAATCTTTCCAAGGTTTNGCTGAAACATGTTCGTTAAAATTAGATACCAACGCCATTATATACCCATCTTNAGTGAGACGATNCTTTTTATCCAATAGGCCTTCATCTCTAGCGATCTGAACCGCCCTTTTCAAATGGTCAGTCTTACCAACACGCTTACAGTGATTAATCACAATAATCTTCTGGGCTTTATTACCAACAAACACAGTTTGAGCTCCTTCATGGAACAACGGTTTATCTGCTGGCTACAGAACAAGGCTACAATATTCACAGCAAAAAGAAACAAAAAAATTTGCTTATTGGTAGATGTTAAAAGATTGCCCAAAAATTAGGACTTAAGGAAAGTTTTGCCTCATAAAAAGGATATTAATTGTTGATAACTACAGGTTTGCCAGCNACAGTTTTACTTTTGAGCCTTTAGACGTACTGATCAAGTATGNAAGCTGGCNCGGTGTTTGATGAAATGTGGGCTGACGGATCTTCGATTCGGCGCCCATATAAAAATATCAAGACTTGGCTCGATGGTGAGGAACGAAATTCTCTTAAAGCAAAACGTCGGGACGCTAACGATTTATTTAGACTCACAGGCATCACATTCAATGTATACGGCTCAGAAGAGGGCGAGGAAAGGCTTATACCGTTTGACATTGTTCCCAGAGTGATAACTTCTAACGAATGGACTAAAATTTGCAAAGGCCTGGAACAGAGAGTCCGAGCGATTAATGCATTTTTATACGATATCTACCACGATCAAGAAATCGTAAAAGCAGGTGTATTACCGCTTGAGATGCTTAAGAACAACCCAGCATTTTTATTGCAGATGATGGGGGTAAATCCACCCGGTCAAATTTATACACACATATCAGGTGTTGATATAATTCGAACAGCAGAAAACGAATTTTATGTTCTTGAGGATAACGTGAGAACGCCTTCAGGCGTGAGTTACATGTTGGAAAATAGAGAAACTATGCTGCAAATGTTTCCTGAGTTATTTACTAAAAACAGGGTCCAGCCAATACAAAATTATCCGCAAGAATTGCTCTATTCTTTGAAGCACACACTGCCGGAGACTGCGGAAAATAAACCGACTGTCTGTTTGCTTACACCAGGACTATACAACTCTGCATATTTCGAACATGCATTTTTAGCAGACCAAATGGGAATAGAACTAGTACAAGGAAACGATTTGAAGGTGGTAGATGGTTTTTTGGCTATGCGCACTACACAAGGTCATCGTAAAGTAGATGTAGTATATAAACGCCTTGATGACGAATTCCTCGACCCATTAAATTTTAATGAAAAAAGTAGTTTAGGCGTGCCAGGTCTATTTGACGTCTATAGAAAAGGTCGGGTTACGATTGCAAACGCACCAGGGACAGGCATTGCCGATGATAAGGCCATGTATTCATTCATGCCAGAAATCGTGCAGTTTTATAGCGGGGAATTTCCTCTACTGCAAAATGTGCCAACATGGCGATGCGCCATTAAGGATCAATTAAATTATGTATTAGATAACATACATGATTTAGTGATTAAACGGGTTCACGGTTCTGGCGGATATGGCATGCTGATAGGGCCAACGGCTACTAAGAAGGATATAGCAAATTTTAGAAGAAAGTTGCTATCAACACCTCAAGATTACATAGCCCAACCGACATTGAGTTTGTCCACCGTGCCAATTTTAACAAGCAAGGGCTTTGCTCCACGACATGTCGATTTAAGACCATTCGTTCAAATGTCACCAGAAAAAATAAACATTGTTCCTGGCGGGCTAACACGTGTCGCTATGTCGAAGGGATCGTTGGTAGTTAATTCTTCACAGGGCGGAGGAACCAAGGATACTTGGGTTCTAGAAAACTGATGTTGGGCAATACGGCTAATGGACTTTTTTGGACCTATCGACTGTTGGAAAGAGCTGAAAATATGTCTCGTTTGATAGAAACCGGACAAAGGATAGCCTTGACAAGACTAAATAGCTCGGATGAACAATGGTTATACGTTATGCAAACCGCAGCAGTAGCTTCAGAATATAAAAGATATTATAGTAAAATAGAAAAAGAGGCTGCTCTGGATTGGATGTTAAAACATCCTGAAAATAAATCATCTATTTTATCTAGTATTACTTCTGCACGGCAAAATGCAAAGATGGTTCGACACGCTCTAACTACCGATGTTTGGGAAGCAATTAATGGATCTTTCCTTGATATTCAAAATCTTCTCAAAACTAAGATTAGAGAGAGAGATCTCCCAATAGTTCTTCGCACAATTAAACAGAGCGCGGCTCTTGTCCGTGGTGCAACGTATGGAACAATGTTGAGAAATGAAGAGTATGATTTTTGCCGTCTAGGTACATTTATTGAACGCGCAGATAATACAGCACGAATTCTTGATGTAAAATACTATGTCTTACTACCCTCTGCAAAAGCTGTAGGCACTTCAATTGACAATGTTCAATGGGAAACAATTTTGAGATCAGTATCTGCTTACGGCGGATTTAGACTGGAATATGGACATGAAGCTGGACCTGGTGACATTGCCAAGTTCCTCATTTTAGATAAACGCATGCCTAGAAGTTTAATTTATTGTTGCGAGATCCTAAAACTTCATCTTTCAAGTTTATGTTCCACTTATCGCAATAAACCGGCATCTTTTTCACAAATAATGCAGTTACAAAAGAGGTTTTTAACTCATGATATTGAAGCAATTTTTAAATTTGGGTTGCATGACTTTTTGCAAAAGATGATTTCTCTTTTTGCAGATTTAAGTGATCAAATTGAAATTGATTATAGATTTTACGAATGAAGAAGTTGAACGTTAGTCATAAAACAAAATACTCATTTGANGCAGGACCGTTAAGCGGCCTGCAACAAATTAAAAAAACTCCCTTTTCAGATTCCTGCCAAAAAGTTTTAAATTGGTCTCTATCACTTACAGGGGCAAAAGAAGAACTAACATTTATAGATTCATTCAACAATAATGTTAATTTGATACGAATTGAACCAGGAATAAAAGACCTTGTAATAGAATGCGAAGGACATGTGGAGGTTACAGATAGGTCTGGAATACTTGGTTATGAAACAAGCAATATACCTTTGTGGGTTTGGACTGAGCAAACCAATTTGAGCAAGCCTGGACCAGGAATTAGAAAATTGGCAAAGAGCTTGCCATTAAAAGATGATATCAGTGATTTTCATACGCTTATGGAGCTAATTAACAGTTCCCTAGAATTTCAGAAAAACACTACCGACGTAGAAACTACTGCTGAGGAAGCACTCAAAAAAGGTTCTGGTGTTTGCCAGGATTTTACAAACATATTTATAGCTTGTTGTAGGCTACACGGGCTACCAGCTCGTTATGTGTCTGGTTTTCTACTTTTAGAGAACAAACAAATTCAAGAAGCCATGCATGCGTGGGCTGAGGTTTTTGTCGACGGTTTGGGTTGGGTAGGTTTTGATACAGCAAATAAAATTTCACCAGATGACAGATATATCCGAGTGGCAATTGGTCGAGACTACTCTGATGCGGCCCCGATTAAAGGTGTNACACTTGGCGTTCAACATGAGTGCTTATCTGTATCCATTTTGATTTCGGAGCAATAAAGGCATGAGCTACTGCGTTGGAATATCGACAAAATATGGACTAGCTTTTATGTCCGATACAAGAACAAACGCCGGCTTAGACGATCTCTCACAATTCAAAAAACTCTTTACTTGGAGCCGATCAGATGACCGACTGCTCACAATCCTAAGCGCCGGCAATCTTGCTACAACGCAAGCAGTCGTATCGGCAATAGATCAAGATTTTAAAAATAAAAAAAGCCAGTTACTTAAGTGCAANTCTATGTTTGAAATAGCAGAATTTGTAGGAGGGCAATTAAGTCAAAAAGTGAAACAGCACTCAGAGAACGGGATTAANGGTGAAAGTACCTTTCAGGCTAATTTAATATTAGGTGGTCAAATTAAAGGATCAAAACCTTCTCTTTTTCTTATATACCCAGAGGGAAATTTTATAGAAGCGACAGAAGATACGCCTTTTTTTCAAATTGGTGAAATAAAATATGGGCGCCCAATNCTTGTANGAGCCTATCGGCAAGACCTCAGTATGAAGGATATTTTTAAACTTTTAATAGTAAGCTTTGACTCCACCTTGAAAGCCAATTTNACAGTTGGTTTTCCACTAGATTTTCAGATTTACTTTNCCNATANTCTAAAATCTGGCGTTGANGGCCGTTTGAANGCAAACGANCCNTACTTTGTTGATGTAAGTAATGCATGGAGCANAGGNCTGGAAGATTTATTGTTAAGACTTCCNNGCTTAACTCTGAGTGAAGAAGTAAATAAACAAAAAGAATAGCGCTTTCTAAAAGCAAATGTTTCCCCTGTGTTTCCTCACAGAAGTTTGCATCCTACCCTCGTATACCTCAGTCATTGAAAGTAATGGCGCACCGGGTAGGATTCGAACCCACGGCCCCTTGATTCGAAGTCAAGTGCTCTATCCAGCTGAGCTACCGGTGCTAATTTTTAAACANTTTAGNANCNCAAAATCACACGGTTAATTGAAAGTGTCAACAGGATNAATATAACTTAANCTGTAGNTCGATANTCTTTAGACTTACGAANAATTTTTACAACAGCTTAAAATATTAGTTATCAAAACCGCCAAAATTCTTAAATAAATTTGGATCACCGAAAATATCATTATATTCGTTTGTACTTCCAGTTCCCCCATCACCACCTTCNGATTCAAGCGTATCAGCGTTATTTTGAAGAAGTTTTAATTGGTCTGCGAAATTAGATTTTTTAGCATCCTCCGCCTTCGCGATGCATTCACCTCCATACAGATTATTTTTGATAATCTGCTGCCAACCTAGGATCGCCATTAAAAAGAGAAATAAAATAACAAAAATTGATTTTGGAANAATAAATGCTTTTTTGCTATCTTCCTTCAACCGATCGCTGCTGATTTCTTTATACATTTTTGCTGCGCTCTCTAAAGCCTTTTTCTTTTCCTGACGGCGCCGAAAGAACTCGTATAACACAGCTGCTACAAGGGTCAGACAGATGATTACAAAAGCAAGTGCGCTAATCGCAGGACTAATTCCTAAACGCACTTTTGTTGCAATAACCGTNGTGAGTGTTTGCTCGGATAGTATACTAAATACAGTTGTATTGTAATTTTCAAAAGAAGCTAGAAACGCAATAACAGCAGACGATCCTATAGCAGGCATAAGATATGGAATCAGTATCTTCATAAATACTTGCGTCTGGCTGGCACCCAAGTCTAATGCCGCCTCTTCTTGGGTCGTATCAAAGCGTTGAAGTCGAGCAACAAAAATAAGAAAGCAATATGTAGATATGAAGCAAGTTTGACCTAAGATCGTCAAAAAGATACCATTTCTGCCTAACTCTGAAATAATTCCTTCACCACCAATCGTGGCAATTCGATCCCATAAAACAACCGTTGAAATCCCAATAACAACCCCAGGAAATAATACAGGCATTATGGACATAGAGTAAAAGAGCGTGCGCAGCTTACTGTGCACCTGAGTTAAAACTATTGCAGCAGACATTCCAATTGGAACCGACAAAGTTACAACTCCAAGCGCAATAAATAGGCTCGTAATCAAACCAACGTGTAAATCCCTGTCAGCTGCTAAACCAGCTAATCGCTGACCATCATATGCAATTTTTCCCTCATTGAACCACCGAAAGCTAAAACACTCCCACGGAGTTATTGATGGGAATTCAGCCGAATTAAATGCTGTAACGCTCATAATAATTAAAGGGCCAAATAAATATAGAAAAAATATAGAAATATATAGCCCAAGAAAAATTTGGAATGTACGGTTTGAGGTCATCTCACAACCTCACCGATTGTAACCCTAAATATACGCATCATCAAAAGCACAAAAGCCACTGAAACGACCAACAAAATAATAGAATANGCCGATCCACGTGACCAATTATCATTCATATTGAACCATTGATAAATNAGNTGTGTGAACCAAAATGTNTTGGGGCTACTCAGAACTACGGGCGTAGCCAATGCTCCCGCNGTAAGCATAAAGACCATNGTAGANCCAGAAGCGATACCAGCTTTAGCATGAGGAATTACAATACGCCAATGGGTTCNNANTGTTGAGGAACCCAAATCTTTAGCCGCCTCGAGCTGATTTGTATCCAAAGTTTCTAACGCATTGTAGAGCGGGAAAATCATCAAAAGGATATAGGCATATGTAAGTCCAGTATAAAGAGCGACGTCCAGAGCAATAAAGTTGACCGCGGCATCCAGGAGACCCATTTCCAACAACAAATTATTTATTACACCTTCACCGGCAAATAAAATTCGAATTGCAAAAGAGCGAAGAAGTTCATTTATCCAGAAAGGTATAATAAGAGCCAATATAAGAAGGCGTGTTGCGTTTGGTGTAGCTAGCTTTGCGATATAAAAAGCTATTGGGTAACAAAAGCACAAATTTATAATTGTGACTAAAATGGCGGTCCCAATAGTATCAACAAATACTCCAATATCCACATAGTTGTAGGCGTCTTTACTCGTTTCAGATCCAAAAACAAAATGCTTATAATGTGTCAGAGTGTAGACATCATCTGGACCGCCTCTTAATAACGGTGGTAAGTTAGGTCGAAATGATAGGTCCAGCATATATAGCTGTGGAATTAAGATTAAAAAAATCAACCAGAACGTTATCGCAATTAAAAAAAACGTGGAAATAATTGATCCATTTTTTTTGAAAAAACCACCCATCACGCCAGTACCTCAGTCAAGTGCCAGCGGGCCGCTTGGCAAAACAATCGCACTCTCAGCCGAAAAAGACAGCTCGATCGTAGATCCCGGTATTAGCTCAGATGTGTCAAATACACTTGGCACACTAAATCGAATACTTTTATTTTTACTCGATTTTAAATAAATATTTTTCAAATTTCCCTCGAATTCAATAGTTTCAATATCTGCAGAAAACTTATTTTTTGGAGCCTTGGTACCTTTTGCCAAACTCAGAGATTCTGGCCTGACAAAAATAATTACGTCGTCTCCAACGCCGACTGGATGTGGGGCACCTACAGTTGTCTTACCAATAGATCCACTAAAGGAGGTGCCTTCAACATTCACCTTGGCGATGCCTTTGGAAACCTTCTCTACCTTTCCGGAAAAGGCATTATTTTCTCCAACAAAAGTTGCAACAAACGGAGTACTCGGAGCTTGATATACTTCATAACACGAACCCACTTGCTCAAGTTGACCATCGTTCATAACGCCAACTCTGTCAGACATGGTCAGAGCCTCGCCTTGATCATGGGTAATGTAGATGAATGTAATTCCAACTCTCTGCTGTATTGCTCTGAGTTCAGTTCTCATTTTTTGACGTAATTTAAGATCGAGTGCAGATAGNGGTTCATCAAGCAAAAGAACTTCNGGCTCTACTGCCAGAGCTCTCGCTATTGCTACTCTTTGCTTCTGGCCCCCAGATANTTCATGAACTTTTTTATCGCCCTGTCCATTTAACGCTACCAAATCAAGCAATTCATCCGCTCTTTTGCGTCTTGCCTGCTTGCTTACGCCTCTAACCTCTAAAGAAAAGGCAATATTATCCGCCACAGACATTAATGGAAACAATGCTAAATTTTGGAAAATCAAAGATGTTGGGCGCTTATTTGGCCCAATGCCTGACATATTTTGCCCACCGATAAGAACTTTACCTTCAGACGGTTCAAGAAAACCCGANACTGCNCTNAGAAGAGTAGTTTTGCCACAACCAGAAGGCCCAAGGAAACTAAAAAACTCACCTGCCTCTATTTTAACATTTACGTTTTTTGCGGCATAAAAATCGCCAAATGCGATTGATACGCCTTGGAGTTCAACGTCTGCACTCATTAATTCTATTCCTCAGTATATTTTGGATACCGATAAACTAAACGAGCGCCAAGCATAAACTTGGCGCCCGCTTATTTTTATGTTTACAACTTATGCTGTTTCAAATTTGTTAGCATACTCGGCGCGCGCATCTGCAAACCAAGGTGGCTCAGGTGGCCACGCGTTCAGTTTAGACGCTGTATCACCAGGATAAACGGCCTGAGAAATCGCTTTAGTTTCATCAGAATAGAAATCTGAAGCTCCGATAACAGCTGAATTATAGCCTATCTCATTAATAGTTTGCCCACCAACTTCTGGGGTAAAGCTATAATTNATTAGCTCATAAGCCTCATCAATATTTTCCGCCTTGGCTGAAAGCGTAATTCCGTCAACCCAGGCTAAAGCGCCCTCTTCCGTTGTTTGATAAGCGACAGGCTCACCAGCTTTCATCATTGAAACAATTGGTCCATCCCATGTTTGTCCAACAACTACACCATCAGATGTAAAGCCTTGTTTCTGAGGATCAGCACCTGACCAGAATTTTACCAAGTTACCTTTTTTAGCAATACAGTATTCTGTAATTATTTCCCAGTTCTTACGCATTGTGTCTTCGTCTTTGTAGGAAGACCAAAAATCCATTTTACCCTGATGATGCATCCAAATACCNCAGCCTGTCATCATTGAGTATGTTCGACCCATCATAAATGCGCCNTCAATACCTGGGTTTGGTTCCCAAAGATCTCCAAAACTAGGAAGTCCATCAGGAGTCCATTTGTCGGTACGCCATGAAATTGACTCTGTNCCCCATAACTGAGGAACCCANTGAGAGCCCTTACCACCAAAGTTCCAATCTCTTTCACCAACAGCGACCATTCCTGGGTTNACGTTNCCNATATTGGTAATTTTGTTCATATCGAATGGAGCTAAAACACCAAGATTTTCCCACTGCAACGCTCTCATATTTGTAGGACTTGCCAAATCGAAACCAGCTCCTCCACCTGCTTTCATTTTAGCAATAATCTCACCATTATCACCAATCTTTGTATGATTTACTGTGATACCGGTTTTTGCTTTAAAATCTGCAAGTACTGAGTCAGGTAGATACTCCCCCCACATCAAAACATTCACCTCACCGCTAGTAGCAGCAAAAGCGTTTTTGACGAACATAGGAGCCACAGGTGCGAAAGCAGCTAGCGCAGCACCTCGCTTTATTAGAGTTCTACGATTGAACTCTTTAGCGGCCATCCCAGTGGATAGCGAAGAGTTTTTGTTTTTAGTCATAAATTTACCTCCAGGTTTAGTTAGTCGAGTAGTCCCGTTAAATCTTGTTACTAATAGGCATAAAAATCAATTAAAATTTTAAACTGGATACAAATTTTGAATAGCCTTTTTTGAAATTTGTAATAAANANGGACTNACAAACTANACGGAATTAAAATGCCNCTCCCGCTCCTAACGACAACNATTGGTTCATTTCCCAAGCCCAAATNCACACCNATAAGAGATTGGTTTGATATCTCTCGGGAAAAAGGTGGTATGAATTGCGCACAAACAACCCGAAATTATGCAGCAGACCTTTCAAAAAATAAGGAAAAAAACGAGGAATTATTTGTAAAAGCTGCAAAAGAAGTGATCGATATCCAAATAAGAGCCGGTATTGATATTCCGACAGATGGAGAAGTCCGACGAGAAAACTACATTCACTACCATTGTAGACACTTGTCAGGATTTGATTTCAGTAAACTTGAACATCGAATTTTGCGAGATGGCGCTTATGAGACAGACCTGCCTGCCATAAGAAACGATATATCACATAGTGGAGCTGCCTATTCAGTGAGTGACTTTACAACAGCTCAAAAGCTGTCACCGAAGCCCCTAAAGTTCACATTGCCTGGTCCACTGACGATTATGGACACAACTGCAGATTGTTTTTATGACGACAGACCAAGGCTCAATAAGGTTTTGGCAGAGACAATCAATAAGGAAATTCTTGCTCTGGTAGACGCAGGTTGCGAGCATATTCAGGTAGACGAACCACTTTTTGCAAGACAGGTAAATGATGCTTTATCATTTGGTTTTGAAGGGATCGATAGATGTTTTCATAAAGTTCCAAATTCAGTAAAACGCATAGTGCATATGTGTTGTGGATATCCTGATCATTTAGACGATTCAGAATACAAGAAGGCCGACCCTCAGAGCTATATTGATCTTAGTTCGATGATAGATGANGCTGAGTTTGATCAAATTTCAATTGAAGACAAACACTGCTGCAATGATCTTGACCTTCTCGAAAAATTTAAAAAGAAGGCAGTGATTTTTGGAAGTATTGCCATCGCGTCAAGTAAGATCGAAACTTTAGACGAAGTAGTTAATCGCCTCAAACAAGCGCTTAGCCATATAGATAGAGAACGATTAATAGTTGCACCAGACTGTGGATTGGGCCTGCTACCACCCAACCTAGCCGAGGAAAAATTAAAAATAATGTGCCAAGCAGCGGCCATTGTGTAGGTCAATAGAGTTTCGGCTAATCGAACTCAACAGCACGTCCCTCTTTAGCGCTTTCCTGTGCTGCCATACCCATAATCACAGCTTTATAGCCATCCTCAAGGGTAACATCTGGCTTTTGAATTTTCCCAAGCACAAGATCTAGAAACCTTTTATGCTGATAATANGTAGAACCATTGTGGTCACCGGCCTCAAGTAAAACTGGATCGACAGTAACCTCAGTAACCTTAGGGTCCATAGGATATCGAGGGCTTTGAATTACTAACGGCACTGGAGGGTCTCCTAGTTTTTTTGGCCAAAACCGCGCTGGACCAGGTATTTTTGTTTCGAGCTTCCCCTTAGGACCTACAGCAATTATCTCTTCTTGATATTTGGAGCCCTCTGCAAACATACAAAGTTCCAGCAGAGCCCTTACACCATTCGCAAAATCTACAAGGACGTAGCCATTATCCAAAATGTCGGGTGTTTTGCCATCATATATTTCATCTAAATGATTAACATTCTGACCTGCACTTGCCATTATCCGCTTTGGTTCTGACTTTGTTATTAACCGCATTAGATCAAAAAAATGGCAACATTTTTCAACAAATGTTCCACCTGAGTTAATGTTGAATCTGTTCCAATCTCCAACCTTACGCAGAAATGGAAAACGATGTTCACGGATAGTTAACATCTTTATACCACCGGTCTCTGCCTCTACTGCGTCCATAAACGACGAAATTGGAGGCATATACCTGTATTCCATGGCAACCCAAACAGGTGATTTGTAATCTCGAGCAAAATTTAAAATTAGCTGTTTATCCTCAACGGCTGTGAAAAGTGGCTTTTCAACCAAAATAGGAAGGCTTCGCATTTCGGCAATNTTTCNCAGTTGTGGGAGGTGACAATGATTTGGGCTTGCTATGACAAGACAATCAAGATCTGAAAACTCCAATAACCCTTCCAGATTATCAGCAAATACGGCCTCAGGGGCAACTTTTAATGCCGACTGAGCCATATCCTTATTTGGCTCAAATATTACAGAGATGTTGGTTCCGGCCAGTAGTTTAATATTATTAAGATGCTCATGACCCATCATTCCACATCCAATAATTCCATAATTTATCATCTATTTCTCACTTCATCCTTTGGACATACCTTGACCGCGAAGTGTCAAACCATGTTCGAGAATATTCTACTGGATACTCAAACTGACCCCAACTTAGTCTTTCAACATACCCTGTTAAAGTCCCTCTATCTAATAAAAAAGCTTTGGGCGACCATGAGGGCACCTTTTCTAAAGATACGTAGTCTTCAGCTTTTGAAATCCACAAACCTAAATATTCACGATAATAATTATAAAGTGAGTCTGATAAATTTTTCCCTTGCACAATACCGACACTNTCNTCTANCCAGATCTCNTCAAGGGCAATAACTAAATCATTTAAATACCNTAAACGCCTTACACGGGTNGCATTATCTGAAAGTCCAAATGGAATTAAATCTTTGGGCTTTCTCATCAAATTTACAGCTAATATATCGGCTCGTGGTAATCCGCCTCCGCCAATTAGNTCAAGCCTAAACATGGCGTAAACGCTTCCGTCCANATTGTTTTGCTTAACATAATTACCCGATCCATGAACGCGCTTCAAAAGTCCCAAGTCATCTAGACGGCTCAGTGCTTTTCTCAAAGTCATCACTGATGTTTTAAAATTTTTAGCCATTTGACGTTCAGGTGGCAAGCGCTCTCCCGATACAAATCTGCCCGATGCAATCTCACGAGCCAAAAACTCTGAAATTTGTACGTATTTTGGTAAAGAATTTGGGCCAATATTAAAATTATGCTCAATCAATTTTATTATCTTTCAAATTCATTAAGTGTAAGATTGATATACTATTGATATACCTTTTTTCTGATGCTAGCAAATAGAAAGCCAAACAATAATTAGAGGTACCCATGAGCGTTGTTCCAATTACTTCAGAAGATCTCAAGTCAAGTGAAGTTGCTTGGTTTTCCGCTTTGTGCTCTGATGACTATCAGTTTTTAGGTGTTCCCGATGGAAGTTTAAGATCAAATTGGGTCCACTGTTCGAATATCGTAAAAACGGCGGAAGCTCAGGGCTTCAGAAATGTCTTATGTCCATCATCTTATCAAGTAGGCCAAGACACGCTTTCGTTTGTAGCGGGTTGCGCACCAATAACTAAAAGCATCAATCTCCTAGCTGCAGTGAGATGCGGAGAAATGCAGCCGATTATGCTTGGTAGAACGCTCTCAACTCTTGATCATATGCTTGAGGGGCGACTTACTGTAAACATAATAAGTTCAGACTTTCCCGGTCAAACTGAACCTAGCCCATATCGTTATCAAAGATCACGAGAAGTTGTGGAAATATTAAAACAAGCGTGGACACAGGACGAAATAAATTTTGAAGGAGATATTTATAATTTTAAGGGATTAAGCACAGATCCAGTTAAGCCATATCAAAATGGGGGTCCCCTATTATATTTCGGCGGCTATTCTCCAGATGCTTTGGAATTATGCGGGCAACACTGTGATGTTTATCTAATGTGGCCAGAAAAAATTGATGAACTTAAAAACCGAATGAAAGCTGTCCATGCCGTTGCAGAGAGATACAAACGAACATTAGATTATGGATTAAGAGTACATATGATCGTCCGTGAAACCGAACAAGAAGCGAGAGAATACGCGGATTATATAGTTTCAAAGCTGGATGACGAATATGGTAAAATCATTAGGGATAGAGCGCTTGATTCAACCTCACTTGGAGTTGCTCATCAAGCAAAGAATAGAGAACTAGCGGACAAATACGGATATGTCGAAGAGAACCTTTGGACCGGTGTAGGACGAGCAAGATCAGGTTGTGGGGCAGCAATAGTAGGTTCAGCCGATCAAGTTTGTTCAAAATTGGAGAGCTATAAAAAAATGGGTATAAGAGCATTTATACTGTCAGGGTATCCTCACATAGACGAAGCTGAATATTTTGGAAAACTCGTGATGCCCAATATGGACACCTGCTCCTTACCCCATGCATATGGGCGAGTACCTAATGGAACACCCAAAACACCCCTCGGGACAGGAGAACGAGTCTGATGGAAAGAGTAAAACTATCTGAAAAACTTGAATTTAGTCGTTTAATTTACGGAATGTGGAGACTAGCAGATGACGTCGACACATCAGTATCGCATGTGGAAACTAAAATAAACAAATGCCTAGAACAGGGAATAACAACTTTTGATCAGGCAGATATTTACGGAGGGTATACTGCTGAAGCAGTTCTGGGACAGGCTTTGAAGAAAAAACCAGCCTTACGTGATCAAATGGAAATTGTCACAAAATGTGATATCGTTATTGATGCCGGAAGACACTCTGGAGCCAAAGTAAAACACTATGACACCTCTAGAGAGCACATTCATGCCAGTGTTGACGCCTCACTCGTAGAAATGGGTATTGAATATATTGATCTACTCTTAATACATAGACCCGACCCGTTCATGAACCACCACCTTACCGGNGCGGCGCTNGATGAATTAGTAGCCGTNGGGAAAGTAGGTTCAATNGGAGTATCNAATTTCAGACCNTGGGATTGGGATTTATTACAATCTGCAATGAATAACAAACTAATCACAAACCAAATTGAAATAAGTCTAAAAGAATTGGGTGCATTTACCAATGGGGATTTAGCATTTCATCAGATGCATGGTCATAGTATTATGGCTTGGTCGCCACTTGGAGGCGGTGATCTGCTAACTGGCAACGGGAAAACTCAGGAAGTACTTGATGAAATTGCCAAAAAAAATCAGGTCGACCGNGCCGCAATCGCGGTAGCTTTCTTATTAGCACATCCTGCAAAAATCCTACCCATCCTNGGAACAAATAACATCGATAGAATTTCTTCGATTTCTGATGCGACTAAAGTAGAATTAGATCGCCAGGATTGGTTTAGATTATATGAAGCCAGCCTAGGACAAGAAGTCGCTTAAGCCATAGCAAAAAAGATTTGAGCGGTCAGCTTTCGGTATGCTAGCATAGAAAAGTTGATGAGTCTGGGATAGTATATGACGTATAGGTTTCTAAAAAATGCAAGCGTTTGTATATCGTTTTTATTTATAAGCACGTTGCCCGCTTTTGCTTTAGACCGGATCATGGGCCACGGCGGGCCAGTTAAAGATCTTGTTGTTTCTCCGAATGACCAACTTTTAGCCAGTGTTAGCTTTGACTACTCGGTTGTTTTATGGGACACACAATCATTTCAGGAGAGCCATCGGTTACTGGGTCATGATGCGTCTGTAGTAACAGCAGCANNTCNCTCCCAAACCTNGAAGATTTTTAGCAACCGGCGGAGATGATTTCTACACACTCATCTGGGATATGAACGGTATATGGGGTTCGGAAGATCCATCCCCTGCAGCTAAATTTTTACACAAAGGTAAAATTGCAAATATTACATTTTCTGCNGACTCGAAATTGATGGCGAGCGCCAGTTGGGATGGATATATACGTGTTTGGTCCTTGGAAGATATGAGTTTAATTGCTGAGTTGGCTGGACATCAAGGACCCGTGAACGCAGTTCAATTTTTAAATGACAATACCCAGCTNTTAAGTGCAGGCAGGGATGGTCACATCAGATTATGGGATCTAAAAGAAAAGAGAAATACCCGTTCACTTGTTAGAAATGGTTGGGGTGTCAACGTAATGCACGTTGACGAAAAACTCAGGTTTATCGCTTACGGAACTGCAGATGGCGCAATGAAAATCCAATCTCTTGACGAGAATGATGTATCAGTCACAATGGCAAGCGGTAAAGATCCAGTACTATCAATCCAATATCATCCAATTTTTCAAAAGCTTGCATTTGGCACCGCGGGAGGAAGAGTTGTAATTGCGGATATGGCAAGCAGTTCGGTACAAAATGATTTTCACATCACCGACGGTCCGGTTTGGGGTTTAACCTTATTTGACAACGCGGAAAAGCTGGCAGTAGCAGGGCTGGATGATTTTTTTACTACTTTGCCTGTCGGTATTTCAGCAGATGACATTGAGGTAGAAATTCCAGCAAATAGGCGTTTCCATCCACAATTGACAACGATGGACAACGGAGCACGGCAATTTGCTCGAAAATGTAGTGTTTGCCACTCACTTGAACCTAATTACAAAAGACGTGCTGGCCCAACACTTTATGGAATATTTGGCCGAAAAGCTGGAACAGCTGAGGGATATACTTATTCTGAGGCTCTTAAGAATAGTGATTTGATTTGGGATGAAATTACTATCAGCGATCTTTTCGACCATGGCCCTGATGTTGTCACGCCGGGCTCCAAAATGCCAATTCAAGTAATCAAAAATGACAGTGATCTTAATGATCTTGTATTATTTCTGAAGATAGCAACCGCACCACAAAACTAACATCTGGGAAGCCCTTTGAAGATAGTTCGAACTGACAAAGAACTCCATACTCCTATGATTGATGCTAAAATCAAAGAGGCTGGTCATCAATTAGTTCTGTTGCCGGACGGTATTACTGAAGATCAATTAATTGAAGAGACCAAAGACACAGATCTTATTCTTATGTGTTACACTCCAATAACACGCAGAGTGATTGAAGCTGCCAAAAAACTAAAAGGCATTGTAAAATATGGGGTGGGGATTGATGCTATCGATATTCCAGCTGCCACAGCCAAGGGTATACCTGTTGTAAATATTCCAGAGTATGCCGAAGAAACGGTAGCTGAGGGCGCATTTACAATGCTCATCGCGCTTGCAAAGAAATTGCCAGCAATTCAAAATCAAATGGAAAACAATGGGTGGGCATGGCCAGAGCCCAAATGGCTTGGATCTGACATCGCGGGCAAGACTTTAGGTATAGTAGGTTTTGGAAAGATAGGGAAAAGCATGGCTCGAATGGCTNATCACGGCTTTCGTGCAAGAGTTATAGCATTTAGTCCTCATACCGATGACCATGAAATGGAAAAATTTGGCGTTACAAAATATAACTCTTTAAGCAAACTACTATCAGACAGCGACTTCGTGAGTATTCACAGTGTTTTAAATTCTGAAACTGAGAAATTAATTGGTGAAAAAGAATTACGACAGATGAAACCAAATGCTATTCTCCTTAATTCCGCCAGAGGAGCAATAATTGATGAGCAAGCATTAATTAAAGCAATTAAAGAAAAGTGGATTGCGGGTCTAGGATTGGATGTTTTTAGCCAAGAACCACTGAACTCACGAAACCATCCAATGAAGGAATTATACGGCAGACCCAACGTTATCCTTATGCCTCATTTGACCTTCTACACTAAAGAGGCGATGGATCGCCTGGAAACTGAAACCCTCGAGAGAAGCTTTGAAATACTACAGGGTAAGAAGGTTTTAATAAAATCTTTAGACCCTCGTTTGCTTAAACAAAGTCATTCTGTAGTTTTCCAATGAATGTCACCTTATTCAAATTTTAAAAACCTATTCATCATTTAGAAAGCAACATGCCTACTGCCTTTAAGTTTCAACATATCCCGCACCTGGTTGGGTGTAGCGATATCAAGCGAAAACTCCTCAAGAATATTTCGCACCTTAGTCACTTGATCTTTGCTAGATTGAGCCAACTTGCCAGGCTCTATCCACAGCGAGTCTTCAAGTCCAACCCGCACATTTGCACCTTGGGCTGCACCCATTGATGCTAATGTCATCTGATTTTTACCCGCCCCTAGAATAGACCATTGATAATCACTTCCGAACAAGCGNTCAGCTGTTCGCTTCATGTGCATTAAATCTTCTGGGTGTGCGCCAATTCCCCCCAACAAACCAAAAACTGATTGAATAAAAAATGGTGGCGATATTAAGTTCCGGTCAACAAAATGTTTCAAGTTATACAGATGTGAAATATCATAGCATTCAAATTCAAATCTTGTTTCATTAGACTTACCAATCTTCAGTATTGTCTCTATATCTTGAAAAGTATTTTTGAATACTAAGTCCCGTGACTTCTCAAGGTTATCTCTTTCCCAAGTATGCTCAAACTCGCTAAAGCGATCGAGCATAGGATACAGCCCGAAGTTCATCGATCCCATATTTAACGATGCTAGTTCAGGTTTAAAAACTGAGGCTGGCATCATACGTTCTTCTACTGTCATATGGGGGCTGCCGCCGGTAGTTATATTAATAACAGCATCGGTTTCCTTTTTAATTTTCGGTAAAATTTGCTCAAAAACCGCAGGATCCTGCGTTGGCTTGCCGTTACTTGGATCCCTNGCATGCAGGTGAAGAATTGAGGCACCCGCGTCAGCAGCTAAAATTGCCGCATCAGCAATTTCATNAGGNGAAACTGGTAAGTATTTAGACATACTTGGCGTATGAATAGCTCCTGTAACAGCACAGGTGATAATGACTTTTCGTTTCTCTTTACTCATTTTCNCTCAATTGTTTATCAAAATTCAGATTTTAGATGGAGAATTTTAAGACTTCAGTATTCTTTCTCCAGTACCATTCCAATAGCCAGTTTTATAAACATCAGAGTTATTTGGAAAAGAAACACATTTGAGTGCTTCCTGCCACCAGATATTATCTTTTATATCTATTTCCTTTCTCTGATCTAATGTACCCAATGCGATATGCCGAGCATCCATACTTGGGACTTTTATTCCAAGCTGCGTTCCACATCTGGAACAAAATTGATTAATCATTGGACGACCATGATCGGTGTTGTTGTCTTCGTAAGATCTCAAGGTATCACCAGAGATCGCTAAATCACTTTCGTTAAATAACACAAATGTCCGAAAGGCTGACCCACTAGTAGTTTGGCACCAATTACAATGGCAACTGACTCTCCATTGCGCTTCTCCATTGACAGTATAAGTGATATTCCCACACTTGCAGCCTCCAGAATATTTTGGCGCCATATTATTTCCTCCGTTTGATTTCATAAATATTATTTCTGCAACTTAATCTTCAAAAGCCCTAACATCGAAGTTAACTAAAAATATCGAATTGAATAATTTAATTCTTACAATGTTAAATAACATATGCATTTCGGCAATAAAAAATTAGTATAAAGTATAAATAAAGAACTTATGGAAATTATTTAAATGGATATTCCAAATGATGCAGATAAACGAAGAGCAGTACGCCCTGTAATTTGCTATCCAAATGATACGCTTCCAGATCCGGATCTACGTGAGCTTAACAAAAATAAAAAAGCGCTAACACTCATCAAAAAGATCATCGTAGAACCGCGCGAAGGAGCCTGTTTTTCTGTGAAGTCCAGACAGTTTTTTCGTATTATATCTTCAAAGGGTCCCCAGGTTGGTGATCTCAATCTATGGGCTGAAAATAATTTAAATGAGATGTTTTATTCAGGCAAAACACGAGCACTTCATGGTTCTCATGTTAGTACTGGGGATAGGCTCTGGTCCAACTTTCCCCACCTTAGACCAATGGCAACAATTACGGCAGATACTCTGGATTGGTACGGCATTGATAAATATGGAGGGTCTGTTCATGACGTAATCGGAACCAGATGTGATCCATATACAAACAAACTTCTTTCCGGCAGCGATTACGACAATTGCTGTCATTCGAATATAACACGCGCACTCGCAAAATATATGAATTTGGAAATTTTCGAAGCTGAACAATACGTGCATGATGTATTGAATGTTTTTATGTGTACTGGATTTACTAGAGACACAGGGCAATATTTTATGAAAGCAAGTCCAGTAAGACCGGGAGATTACCTGGAATTTTTCGCTGAAATTAATTTAATTGTAGGTTTATCGGCTTGCCCCGGTGGCGATTGCTCGAGCAAACATTCCAGCAATGAGGCTTCTTGTTATCCACTTGAAGTTGAAATTTATGAGAACCTATCAAAAAACAGGATCGAGCGAATAGAGCCTATGACTAATTCGTACTCTGGATGCCATGGGGTCACCAATTAGCCTATGAAAAAATTACAAATTATAATAAGTTTTTAGGCGTTCGTCGGTAACATTTATTAATTCACACTTCCTTCCGTAAAAAATACTAAAGATGATGCATCCTTATCGGAATTTGCCAACAAAGCAGCCAAACCAGCTGCACCGGAGGGAGAGGTCGCAAGCCCCATTTCACCTGCCAGCCTAACCGCATCCTGTGCTTGCTCTTCGGTTATCAAACAAAAATCATTTGCAGCAGATGAAAGAATTTCAAAGGCTAAAAGGGAGGGTGTCTTACAATCTAGTCGCCCCATATCCGAAACTGGTCCCTCAACCGTCAAGATTTTACGATGCTTGATGCTTTCTTTCAAACAAGGCGCCGCATCCGGTTCAACAATAAGAATTTCAGGCTGAACTCTCCAGCTTTTACGGATCTCGAAGGCTATTGCCGCAGCAAATCCTCCCACGCCAGCTTGGAGGTATACATGCGTCGGCCAATCATTTAGGTGCTCAAATTCCTCACGCAACTCTTTAGCCATGATTGTGTAACCTTCCATCACCAACCTCGGAGGCTCAATATATCCAGGCCATGATCCATCCGCTAAATGAATTGCACCACTATCATTAGCATCTTTAATAGCGGCCTCAATACTTTCTTCATAGTTAGCTCCTGACCTAACTACTTCTGCATTTTTATGTTTAAGCCTCAGAGCAAAATCCTCTGGAACCGTATCAGACAAGTGTATCCGTGCTTTAGCGCCAAAAATTTCAGCACCTGCAGCAACTGCAAGACCATGATTTCCAGCACTCGCACAAACAAAAGTTATTTTCCGAGCACATGATTTAAATTCATCAAGAAAAAAACTATCAGTTTTTATCGGCAAATCTTGTGTTTTAGCGATTATACTCCCCACGGCGTAAACACCACCTAAGGCTTTGAACGCACCAAGTCCCATTCTATCAGTTTCATCTTTGATCCAGATTGAATTATTCTGAACTGACTTTTTAAGTAATGGTGTCGGTTTATATTTCGGGCAAGCAGATAAAAGTTCAGCAGGTTTTGCAGACTCTAATATTACATCATGCGGCTTCATGGATAGACAACTCTTGTTGAGGATATTAAAATTCTAATCATTTATAATAAAAGACATCGCATTTTAGGACATAGAATCACAAGACTTATTTCGAGATATCAATTTCATAGATAAAACGTTTTTGGTATTTAAATTGTATCTTTGAGAACATTGTTATTCCCGTGAAAATCTATGCGCCTAACCAGAAATCAAATATTGATTATCTATAATGTCCAGCAAATCCTCCATACTATCAAGAAGATGAGTAACATTAAGTTCTTCATATGGCTTATGACAATAACCACCGCGAACAATAACCGAGACAGAACTAGCGGCGATACCTGTTGCAGCATCAACTTCGGAGTCACCAATCATCATAGTTGTCTCCATGGGGCTACTTATTGCACCAGCAGCTATTTGCAACATCAATGGATCAGGTTTTTTTACAAGGTCTGGCCGACTTCCCACGATAGCATTGAAATAACTACTGAGGCCAAGTGCTGAAACCACCATCTGCGCCACAGTTTCATCCTTATTAGTGCAAATAGACATTGGAATCCCACGTTGTTTCAAACCCTCAAGACAATCTTTAACCCCATGCATAAGTAATGACTTTTCACAGTAATACTGACGTGAGTAGGCATGCATTGAAGTGATCACATTAGCCGCAAGATCCTCTGGCGCTTGAACATGACAAAGGGNCCTACGAACCAAAACNGGAATTCCATTGCCGATCATTCCCTTTACAGACTCTAAAGGAAGCTGACTTAACCCTGCCTCATAAAGCGATTTGTTAAGAGCTAGAGCAATATCTGGCGCGGTATCTGCCAGTGTTCCATCTAAGTCAAAAACACACCCTGTAATTTTGTTTGCCATAATTCTTTGCTTAGTTATCGTTTTGCCTTCACTCAGTGTTATCGAACTTCAGTCTACCCTCAGGACACTTTGCAAACCGTGTTGCAATGTTCTGCAAAAATCACTGCACTTGCGAAGTTGATCTATATCTATCCCTTCGTCAGGCTGATGACCGTCGCTATCCATTGAACCAGGGCCAATGACTACAGTTCTCAAACCAATATTGGCAAAGAAGCCAGCCTCAGTGCCAAAAGCTACTTTGATCGGCCCGGGCACGTTAGTCAGTGCCTGGACAGACTTCCAAACTGGATCAGCCTCATTAGTACTCAGCCCAGGATATTGATAGACAGTAGAGATTTTCATGCTCTCAGAATTAGTATCTAGTTCGCTTAAAATATTAGCCGGTTCTTCTGTCGTCAGGTGCCGGATTTCAAAACTAACCTCTGCCGTTGCTGGTACGATATTAAGAGTAACACCACCACGAATAATACCCGCATGAACAGTAGAGTATGGAATACTATAGGCATCATCTCTAGTACCACTTTTAGCGAGCCTTAATTGCAAATCTGAGGTCTCTAGAATAAATTTCGCTGCAACGTGGAGTGCATTTTTAAAATTTGGAGCGAGTGCTGAGTGCCCGGCCTCTCCATAGCAAATAGCCTTATAGGACACCTTTCCTTTATGCCCCAAACAAAGCTGCATCTCCGTGGGTTCCCCTACGATTACAAGATCAGGATAGCCAAGAAATGGAACAACTTGGTCGATCATATGAGGAATACCTCTACATCCAATCTCTTCATCCCAGGATAAAGCAATCATAAAAGGTTTTGCGGGCGGCATATCCCGACACTTTCTGGCCTGTGCTAGCACACAAGCCANAAAACCCTTCATATCAGTGGTGCCACGCCCAATTACCCTTTCACCAATGCGCTGAANTNCAAACGGGTCAGAAGTCCAGTCTTGTCCCTGAGTTGAGACCACATCACTATGCGCTGAGTATAAAATTCCCCCGTCACCATTACCAAATTTTGCAAGCAAGCCAGCCTTGCGACCGCATGGCGAAGGAATACGTTTAATTCGGAAACAAGCTTCAGCTAGAAAATTTTCAACCCAACCAATAAGATCAAGATTGGGTTCGTTTGCGACTGTTTTGAAACTGACAAGCGTTTTGAGTATTTCGATGATATCATCGATGTCATCCACGGTTAGCCCCTTAAGTTAATATTTAACCCAAATAGTCTTAAGCGCAGTGTATTTATCAAAAGAATGAATAGACAAATCTCGGCCAAAGCCAGACTGCTTCATACCACCAAATGGAGTCATGGCAGATAAAGCATCCACTGTATTGACGGAAACAGTACCGACATGCAACTTATCTGACAAATCCATTGCGCGCGCCAACTCAGACGTCCAAACGGATGCCGCTAAACCATAGACACTTTTATTTGCCATTTCGATAGCTTCATCTTCAGTATCAAATGTTTGGATCGCAAGAACTGGNCCGAAGATCTCATCGCGTGCTATTGTGGCATCTTCTGAAACATCTGCAAAAATAGTGGGCTGAATAAAAGCATCACTGTCGTTTATTGAAAATCGATCACCACCGGTGATTAGCTTAGCCTCTGCTTTGCCAACATTTAAGAACTCTTCAACTTTTTTGGCATGGTTCACGTCGACCATTGCTCCCATGGTCGTTGCTGGGTCAAGTGGATTACCTTGCTTAATCTTTTCTGCTCTTTCTTTAAGCTTACCGACCATCTCATCTTTGATACTTGAATGTACCAAGAGGCGTGAATTGGCTGAGCAGACTTCCCCTTGGTTAAAGAAGATTCCAAATGCCGCCATGTCAGCAGCTTTTTCTAAATCCGCATCAGGAAAAATAATATTTGGGCTTTTTCCACCTGTTTCCAGCCATACTTGTTTCATATTGCTCTCACCCGCATATTTCTGGAAGAGTTTGCCTACAGCTGTTGAGCCTGTAAATACTAGACAGTCCACATCCATATGACGGCCTAAAGCTTGACCGGCATCTTCACCAAATCCGGGCACAACATTGAGAACACCATCTGGAAGGCCAGCTTCTTTAGCCATCTCTGCAAGGCGTAGCGCAGAAAGCGGCGATTGTTCTGCTGGCTTAAGCACTACAGAGTTTCCCGTGACCAAGGCCGGTGCTAATTTCCAGGTAGCCATATCTAATGGGAAGTTCCAAGGCACTACAGCACCGATCACACCCAGCGGAGAACGACGGATCATGGCGATGTCTCGCCCACCTGTTGGAGCAATTTCATCATATATTTTATCAGCAGCTTCAGCATGCCATTGNAAAAAGAAAGCAGAACCAGGCACGTCAACGTTGACAGTCTCTGAAATAGGCTTTCCCATGTCCAAAGTATCTAACAGGGCCATTTCTGTAACGTTTTCGCGAATAAGTTTTGCTAGATTAAGAATAACTTCTTTGCGCTCGCTGGGAGTTTTTCCAGACCAACGGCCATCCTCAAAAGCAGTGCGCGCCGCTTTTACTGCCGCATCAATATCACTACTGTTACCTTTAGCAACATCACATAGTTTTTTGCCGGTAGCGGGATTGATATTAGAAAATGTTTCACCACTTCTGGACGGAACAAAACGCCCTTCTATCCAACACTCAGTTCGAAAATCTACATTCTTTGCTTTTGAGGTATACTCTTCTAAACTTTGCATTGTAGATACCTTTCCTCAAAGTTTATTCGTCACCTGGCACACCATACGAGGGTGCATCAGTTGGATTGAGTGCGCGTGTTACATAATCATTGGCTTGCGGTTTATAAACCTTCCACGCCTGTGTAATCATCAAAATTGGACAATCCTCAGTCCAATCACACCTTAGTTCTGCATATGGCCACCCGTGTGTGTCAACTATGAGCAAACCTGCCGAATGCAAAGGCCCAGCTTCACCGCCAGCATTTAATCCACTCTGCATGGCTGCAATTAAACGGTCGCCTAAAGCTCCCTCTGTATTTTCAAAGCCCTCAACCATAGCCTGTGGCACACCAACATCAGCCAAAAGGTTTCCGCCAGCAGCACAGCAAAGACCCTGTGTCGCAGTCCAAATACCCAGAGACATTTCTCCCGAATGAATGCAAGTATTACCATTTTTATCAATCGCCAATAACTGACGATAATTGGGAAAATTTTCGTCAGCAATCGAAGTAGCAACCGCATCTGAAGCNGACAACCCTGACTCAAGGTATTCAAGCACCATNGGCCCTAGAGCAGGGTTGGTAATATTTTGCGTCGCGACTGCACCTACACCCGCTTTAGCAAAGGCACAACGTGCCGCAACTGCAGGTGAGGATGAGGAAATCGCCAATCCAAACTGCCCAGTATCGGCACATTTCGCNACAATAGAAAAAGTCACCGTAAACCCTTCTCAGTCTGGAATTACGAAAGTTGCATCTATTTCTACAAGCCATTCTGGGCGCGCCAAAGCTGTCACGCAAAGCCCTGTAGAAACCGGATATATACCTTTCAGGTACTCACCCATAGTTCTGTATACTGCCTCGCGATGGCGGGTGTCGGTAATGTAAACAACCACTTTGCACATGTCCTCCATTTTACCGCCAGCTTCGCTTATTAACTGCTGGATATTTTGCATTACCTTATGGGTCTGCTTAACTGGATCATGGCTGTCGATATTTTCTGCTGTATCCAGATCCTGAGGGCATTGGCCACGAAGGAAAACAGTTGCGCCACGGGCAACAACAGCCTGGCACAGGTCATTATCTAGATTCTGTTCAGGATAGGTCTCTGCGGTATTAAATTTACGAATTCTTTTATGCGTCATAGAAGCAAGCTCCACTAAAGTTGAATGCACTCAGCACTGCCTTGGTAGGCAAGATAACCTTGTTGTTTTTGAATATGATCAACGATAAATTTAGCATCATGCCAAACTCCCCAAATAAATGAGGATCCTCGGCGTGATTGCCAGGGGAGACCTAGGAAATAAACGCCCGGCTCACTCGAAATACCACGCTTATGCGAGGGTANATTATCAGCCTCAAAAGCGTCAACTTGAAGCCAATTGTAATCATTGGAAAACCCGGTTGCCCAGAGAATTGTTGTTATATTTTCAGCAAAAACATCAATGCTGCGAATGGGTCGCGTGATACATTCCGGGTCAGGACCAATTTCTCGTGCTTTGGGATCTGGAGGTAAATTTAGTCCATTTCTGTCTGCATAGGCATCGGCAAGATCAAGTATTGATAGATAACTTTCGTCTCCTTCCCGAATATTTTCACCCAAATTGTCTGCGAAGGTAAGAATGCCATTTTCATACGTCTCTGTCAGACCCAAAAGCGTCAATCCTTGAGCTGCAAGATTGCGAAAATCGACGGTTGCACCACCATCGGCTCCTGATACAGCAATTGTTGTATGAGTTGATGACGGATTTGCCTCTGCATCCCATAGATTGAGGACGCCTAGCCACCAACAAAAGTCTCGATTACGATAACGGCGTGGCGGTCTATCATGGGCTCCCACAGAAAGAAAAATTCTACGCTCAGTCTTCATCAATTCCGCTGTAATCTGAGAGCCAGATGAGCCTGCACCAACTACTAACACATTACCTTTTGGTAATTCTTTTGGATTACGGTAGGCAGTAGAATGTATTTGTTTTATCCCTTCAATTTCTGGAATGATTGCTGGCACCATTGGCCGCTGGAACGCTCCAGTAGCTGAAATTACATAAGAAGCTTCAATTACTCCATCAGTGGTATCAACAACGAAACCAGCACCTTTATCCTTACGCTTTACAGATCTTACATCAACACCTTCACGGATTGGTGCATTGAACATTTTGGCATAATCAACAAGATAATCAGCAACTTCCTCCTTTGGAACAAAAGCGTCTGGATGTTGGCCCTTGAACTCCATGTTCGGAAATCGATCGTGCCATGCAGGACCGTTCGCAACAAGCGAGTCCCATCTCATTGTCCTCCAATGTTCTGCAGTTCGCGCTCGTTCTAAAACGATATGATTTATATTAGCTTTTGTTAAGTGCTCGCTTGCGGCAATGCCAGCTTGCCCTCCACCAACAACAACAACATCTGTTTTTTCAACCATTATTCAAAAGGACCTTTTACCTTTCAAAGCGCACTTTGAACTTCCTTAATACTATTACTCATTATATCTACAACCTCATCGATCATTTCTTCNTCCATAATTAATGTTGGCGATAAGATTGCAATATTTCCTAAGGGTCTCACAATCAAACCACGCCGCTGCGCTGCCCGCGCAATTTTCAGACCAATTTTATCTTCCGGTTCGAACGGTGTCTTACTGGTTTTCTCTTTAACAAACTCAATTCCCATCATGAAGTGACTACCACGGACCTCACCGACTAAGTCCAAATCTGCCAATTTATGCAGATTGTTTTCAAAAAGCTTGCCAGTTTTTTGCACCCGCTGTGGAATACGCTCTTTCTCCATGAGTGCAATATTAGCTAAAGCTGCAGCTGATGCTGCGGGGTGACCCGAATAAGTCATGCCATGAAGAAACATAGAACCTTCACCAGAGATAACTTCATGGATCTCATCACTGATAATTGTTGCAGATAACGGCTGATAGCCTGAAGTCAAACCTTTGGCTGTAGTTATAATATCAGGTTGCACTCCGAAGACATCTTTAGAGGCAAAAAAATGTCCCAAGCGACCAAAAGCAGTCACTACTTCATCTGTAATATATTTGATATCATATTCCTTACATAGCTCACCCATTTTCACATGATAGCCTTCTGGCGGTACAATTAGGCCACCGGCTCCTTGAATAGGTTCAGCAATAAAACAAGCAATATTTTCACTGCCTAGCGTCTCAATATGGGACTTAGCATCTTCAAGCAGATAATCCATGTACTGAGCCTCTGTCATACCGTTGCCATGGCGCCAGAAGTGTGGACACTTTAAATGATGGACGAGGCCATCAGCCTTATCCCACCCTTCGGCATAAGCCGGGGTTGTCATGGCCATCGCAAGGTGGGTAGAACCATGGTAGGCACCCTCACGACTCAGCACGAGTTTTTTATTTTTTTTGCCTAATCGATTATAGTAATGATGAAGCATTCGAATGGCACTATCGTTTGCAACTGAACCAGAGTTCCCAAAATGTACGGAATTCAAATGACCAGGTGCGAGCGAAGCAACTTTTGCGGCAAGTGTAGCTGCTGTTGGATGTGTAAAATTGTAAAAAGTAGAATAATAATCCAGTGTATTTAGTTGNTCAGCAATAGCATTGATAATCTCCGTTCGGCGATGTCCTACGTTAACGCACCAAAGTCCACCAATGCCATCAATCAATTTATTGCCATCACTGTCAGTGACATATGCACCTTCTGCACCAACAATCACAGTACGCGCATCGTTCTGCTTCAGAGCATTAAGATCTGCAAAGGATTGGATCAAATGAGTATCAGAGGTAAGAATGTCATCTGTGGTTGTTGGGATATCGAGTGTCATTTGGTAATAACCTTTCTGAAATCAGCAAGCTGAGTTGATAATAAAGTTTTTTCAATTTTATTAAGAGAATTGAGGTTGGCGATAAGAAGATTTTCCTCGTTACCACCGGCAGAGGCAAGAGGCTTTGCATCGGGACCCACAATCGTCGATTTTCCACAAAATGATAGGCCGTTATCACTGCCACAGTAATTCGCATAAACGATAGTCAAAGCATTTTCTGATGCCCGAGCAGGTACGAGAGTGTCACACACTACGCTAAACTTCTCAGGATTGGCTGTTGGCACAAGAATAAGCTGCACTCCCATTTGGGCAAGCGCAAGAACGTGCTGAGGAAATTCAACATCATAACATATTAGAAGTCCTGTCTTTATCCCTGCTAATTCGAAGGTCACATAGCTGTCTCCAAAGTTAAATATCGATTGCTCTATTGCACCCCAAAGCTGAATTTTACGAAAATGGGCTAATTTTTTGCCTGTCCTGTCAAATGTAGACGCACTGTTATAAATGCTGTCCCCTTCCCGCTCAGCCCAGCCTAATGTGAGACCACACCCATGCTTTTTCGCCAGTAAGGAAAGTTGAATTTCCCAACTTTCACCTTGCTTTTGGGCCACAGAGTGATGACTTTTCATTTGATTGTAGCCCGGGAAATATAGCTCTGGAAATACAACCATTTCCACGTTCTTGTCCGCTGCTTTGGCCAGTGTTTCATCAACTTTGGCCAAAGCACTTTCTATATTCCCCTCAGGTGAGAAGCCTTGGTATGCTGCAACAATCATGACCCCTCCTATTTGAGNAGACGTTGGATAATTTACTTCTTCAAATTGGTCCAGATAGTATCATAGACCGTTTGAACTTCTTGAGAGCATGCTTGCACAAACTCACCTACAGGCGATGCCGGTGGATTTGATTCAGGCGAGTTTGCTACTGCATCTGACAGGTGCGGTTCTGTACCTTTGACACCTGCGGTATAAGCCGCATAGTTCGTAACAGCTGCTGCATTCTCTGGCTCTAATAGAAAGTTCATGAACTTTAGTGCGTTGTCACGATTTGGTGCATCTTTTAGCAGAACAACATTGTCCATCCAAACCACATATCCTTCTTTGGGAAATGCATATTCAACATTTGCGCCTTCCTCGCGAGCCTTGGCNCTGAAACCAGACCANATCATTCCAACTGATGCGTCACCAGATACAAGAACATCTTTTGCTATATCAGAACCAAAACTTGCCCAATGAGGTTTAGCATTCTGTAAAAGCTCATTTAGTGCCTTAAGTTGATCGCGATCAGATGTACATTGTGGGATGCCTAGATACATGGAAGCAAGAGCAAGTAGCTCACCTTGGCTGTCCANCACATTTATTTTCCCTTGCAATTCTGCAGGTGGGTCAAAAACTATAGCAAGGGTGTTGATGTCGCCTTTATAGTCATCACGATTTACAGAAAAGCTGGTTGATCCCCATTGATACGGGATCGAGGATTTGCGCCCCATGTCGAACCCAACATTAACCCATTGATCCATAATATTCCCGTGATTTGGCATCTCAGCTTTTGTGAAGGTATCCAGCATGCCATCACCTGCCATGATTTCCACCATATAATCACCAGGAACAGCCACATCATAAGTTCCCATTTTCCCAGCCTTGAGAGATGCCAGCATTGCTTCATTGGAGTCAAAGGTATCCATGGTAACTTCGACATCATATTCTGCCGAAAATTTATCCAAAAGCTCCTGCGGAATGTATTCAAACCAGTGATAAATAGATAGTTTGCCTTCAGCAGTAGCGATATTTGCTGCCATTGAGAGAGTTAGCGCCGCGACGCCAAGTTTTATTAGTTTTTTCATTCTAATCTCCTTGTTTTGTTGTAGTCGGGTTTGACTTTTCCCCCATCCGCCCGACAAAATAGGACAGGGCGACAAATCCCACTGACACCGCTAGCAGTAGTGTGGAAATTGCCATTATATTGGGTTTAATTCCTTGTTTAACAGCGCCAAATATTACTGTGGGGAGTGTTTCTACACCGGCCCCCTTGACGAAGTTTGTTATGATGAAGTCATCTAGCGAAATAATAAATGCTAATAAAAATCCTGATATAATTCCAGGAGCCATCAACGGTAAAAGAATTAGGCGGAATGCCTGAAATCTTGTTGCGTAAAGATCCTGTGCCGCTTGCTCGTACACATCCTCAATACCCTGCATGCGGGCCGCAATTGGCAAATAAGCAAACGGAATGCAAAAGACTATGTGCGCGATTAGGATTGTCAGGTAACCTGTTGTAAATCCGATTGCAGAAAAGAAGATTAGTGTAGCAACTGCAGTAACAATTTCAGGTACCATCAAAGGTAAATTAATCAGTGCAAAACTTACAGATTTGCCTCGAAACCTTCCTGCACGCAGCATTGCAGTAGCTGCCATTGTTGCGATTACGGTTGCCGATATTGCAGCCATAACAGCAATTGATACTGAATTTATCGCCGCGGTTTTGAATTTTGGGGCATCTACTCCATAGAATAAATCGTAGTACCATCGCAANGAGACCGTATTCCATCGCGTNATAGAGTTACTGTCATTAAAAGAATAAACCATAACAATAATTAAGGGTGCATATAATAAAAATAGACACAGAAGTGTNAGGGATTTGAAGCCCGTAAAATGGCGCAGATCGACATTCTTGGTAGCCATCACGTCTGACCCTTTGTTTGGTTCCGCGCATAAAATGTAAGAACAATTAACACAAGAGATAACAATATCATCGACGCGGCAGCACCAAACGGCCAGTTGCCTGCGGCGCCTTTAAATTGCTCCTCAATTAATG
>FUFK010044048.1_pt1 | contig 30763 bp, 42 predicted proteins | sample 1021851 | NCBI WGS metagenome assembly FUFK01 (sample SAMEA51879418, study PRJEB19060) | metagenome | reverse complement strand
TGGATTTTGCAAGCTGTCGATAATGCCAAGATGGACGGCACAAAAATAAGAGTCTATAAAAACAAATCAGATTATGATGAGGTTGCTGGATTTTCGCTTTGGGGCGGTATGTGGGGCAACTCTGGCAGAATACAGCCTATGCCTCATAAAGAAGCCTCTGAGAGGACTGTAGATGTACCAGCGAACCAGCCTGAGCTACCAGATGATCTTCCTTTCTAACTATGAAACTAATTTCTTTTCCTGTTAACCCTTATGTGGGTCAAATCTTTTATGAACCAGAAACAAAGAAACTTTATGAGTTTTGTGAGGTCACAAAAACAGATGAGCTAACAGGCAAGATTGTTGAATCTGCTATGTGGTTCGATATAACAGAAAAAGATTTAGTCCCATAGGTAGAGGCATGATGATCTTTGAGGTTAGAGATCAAAAGCTGCTCTTTTACAATTTTGTGGTCGATTGCCCTTATTGCCTAGCTTGTGACTGTGTTATCCCAGCACATCAACTTTGTAAAAAGATATGAGTTCCCTTCGAGGACTTATTGGGGGGCAAATGGGGGTTTAGCAATATTTTCCTCCACCTAATTCTCAGTAAGTAAGCGATAAAAGTCTGTAAGACCTCTACTTATTCCCAAATATTATATATCTTAAGCGATCCCAAAAGGTCGCTTTTTTCTTGTCTAATCGTNTTTCTANTTTNTAAATATATGCTTGCTGTGATGCTATNACATCAAGTGAAGTGCTTACAAAGTGAGCTTGCTTTGCATTTGTTTTTAAAAGCTTTATGGAATAAGGCTTAAGCAGTTCAATGTCCTCTAGGTTCTCAATAAACTGTATAGACTTTTGCACTTCAAACTCACCTTCAAGGCTGTAGGTAGATGTAAGAGCCTTGATAATATCCATCATTTGACTGGAAATAGTTTTTCTTCAATCATTTTTACTATTGCATCATCAACGTCATTGTCTGTGTTTTCAGCTGCGGATTTCAGCATAAGCAAAAGCCCTTTGCGAATACTTGTAGATTTTCCAAACTTGATAAATAGCTTGATTAGAAATTTAGACATAATTTGTTTGTTTTTCCAAACATAGCTAATATGCCAGTATTAGACAAGAAACCTTAATCTCATGGAAGATCAAGAGCCTAGCAAAGTCGAAACCATTGTNAAAGTTTGCGTTCTTTTNTGGTCGGCAACGCTATTGTCCCTCTCATACTACGAGCCGCCATCTGGCAAAAAGATCGTAGATTTTGACCCGACCTTCATTGCTTCGATTTTTTCAGCTTCCACAGCTTCACTAGGTTTTTCGATAAAAAAGAAAAAAGATACTATAGTAGATAATAAGAACACTAAAGTAGGCATCAAATGAAAAAACTACTCTTACTTACACTGTTGACCTTTCCTATTGCAGCGCAAGCAAATGGTGTCCCGACTTGGAGTACTGGGTCCTCAAATAGAACAGAGAATACTACTCAGACAATAACCCGCAGTATAGTNACNGANAAATANGGNTCTGCNCTAAATTCTTGGGAAGCTTCAAATATAGCTGTTACAAGTGCTTCATCTGGTGGTATAACTCATTCAGATGCAATTTTTACTCCTAATACTGCTACAGCTGACTGGTCACTACAAATAACTACAAGATCAGCTGGGGATAAAATAGAACAAATCACTCAGAATGATTCGATCACGACTACTTCAGTTATCACTTCTTTGTCTGTCTTTAGTCAGTAATCAAGTAAAAGCCGAAGGCGATACAAACGTACAGGCTCAACCAAATGCGATTGGTAATTCTAGTATTATCAATCAGAATATGAATGTTAATAATGGGATGACAGGCAAGTTGCAATTTGGAAATTTAATATGTAGCCAACCAACAATGGCTTTTACGCCTTTTTACACAGGTAATGACGCAGAAAATCCTAACAGCGAAACTTATAGCATCAATGAAGGATGGGGCTTTCAGATGTCATTTATGATCCCGCTGGGGACTAATAATGATACTTGCTCTGAGTTAGCAAAAGTAAAGCTAGAGTTAGCCAAAGAAGAACTAGACAAGCAAGTGCATGATAAGCAGCTAGTTCGTATCTTGAAGTGCGGACAGCTTCACGCATCAGGCTACATGATAAACCCTAAGTCTAAGTTCGCATACATCTGCAATGATGTAATCAATATACGAAGTTATGTAAAAGCTAACTCTAATCTTTTTTCTGATTAGCAATTTCTTTTTTAAGNACCTTTTTAAATATTTTTGTCATAATTTTCTTTAATTGATTGATAACACTTTGCAAAACTATTGAACCTGTAACGGCAGCAGTGGCACTAACACCAGATGCTATGACACTTGATGCAATCACCTCTGGCGAGGGTATAGGCATTTCTCCGAAAAATGGTACATTAAAAGTAGCTACTGTTTCGATATTTGAAGTATTTTCTGAGTTTTGTGGCAGGTTTGTCGGTATCTGCTCTGGGTTTATATTTATCTCTTCCTCTCCTACTCCCTCTTCTTTTGAAGAATCAACTGCCTGATCTTCCCCAAGCCCCGACTGTACCTGTTCCAGACTTGGAAGGAGTAAAGGGTCCAGATATGGGACTTCCGCAACTGGAGGGTAAAATATTGTTGTAGGTGGATTGAGAATGAAATCAGTATTTGGTAAGTTAGGTAAAATTATGTCATCCATTTTATGTTAAGAGAAATATTATTAAAGTTAACAGGACCACTTACTTTAATGGTTCTGTTTTTAATTTGTTCCCTCTCCCCCCTCTATTTGATGATGGGGATGATGACTCGATTTTCCTCTGGAGCATTTCAGCATACTGAATCCCGCCCTCAATCATCAAAATAAGCCTTGTTTGTTCATCAACAACTTGTTGAGCTTGCTGTAATCTTGCTTTATGTTTTATTAAATCTTCTTTCCATTCCAAATTTTGTTTATCGTTAATATTTTTCATAGTTTTTTATTCATAATATCTTTTTAAAAGCTTTTAGTCATCACTTTTAAAAGCTTTTTCATTATGTATCCATCCAGTACAAATATATTTTTTTTGATTAACAGGAGGNTANCCTCTATGGTAATGAGTCCATGTTGATGGNAANANAACAATTTTNCCTTNCTCTGGTTGTATTTTTGTACCGTCAAAAAATTCAGTATAACCACCTTCATTAATAGTATTTAAATACCAAATAAATGTTATAGCTCTGGGATTTTCGTTTTGCATATAAAAATCNTGATGCCANTCATAAAAAGAATTAGGCAAGGTTTCTTGAATTTGATAGCCTGTGTCACCGATCTGCTNACTNATATAAGGATTTATCTGTTGAATCCCACCACCTCTGGTTTCTAATTTTTTTAAAGATAATTTTTCATCCAGATATTTTCTGTATTCTAATAAAGCATCACTTAAGGATTTATACAAAATTTCATCCTCTTTTTTCCAAGACGAAAACTCAGATATATATAAATCTGTGGATTTTTTTATATCTTTAACATCTTTATTAACTACTCTTCCCTGAACTCTATTTGGGTCATTAACGAATTTTTGTATTGTTGCTCTACAAAACTCATTAGATAAAGCATTATGCTTTGTCCATATAAAAACACACATTAATGAGTGTGTGGTATTTCCTTAACGCTAATTACAGGGACAATTTCTTCATCTATTAATTCTTCTTTTAATTCTTGATTCTCAGGGTGATGGGGATGAGCAGAAACAAGTCCTATAGAGACAGACGAAATTGCAAAAAATAAAGCAATAAAACTTTTCATGTGTATTGGTTTTGTTTTTTTCATTGTACTACTTGCTCTTCCTGTTGGCCATATACATATTCATCATCAACAACATCCTTATCATCTTGTCTAACATGATCTTCCCAAAGTTTAAAACTCCTAGAATCCCACTGACCATAATATTGTCTATCACCAAAGTCATTGCTNAANCATTTATTAAANTGCTCATCAGNAGTNAATGAAAGTTCTTTTGCNTATTTCCAGAATGGNGTNTCAAATTTTGACCCAGTTTTGTAATGCCATAATATGAATTTCTCAACCTGTTTCTGATAATTATACATATTTTGATTACAGTCATGCTTGTGCATCCCATGAAAAATGTGGTCAATACTTGTTCTAGCTACTTGCAAGTATGAGGTTATAGATGTTGCCTCAAGTGGTTCTATAAAAGAATATCTATTTCCATTTAAGATTGTTCTTTCTCCCACAAACATATTTTTAGCAATGTAGTTTTCAAAATCAAAACCACCTTCAAACTTAAACTCTTCTTTTGAATTTGGAATTACNATATTTTCAAAAAAATCTAATTTTGCATCTACTTTATCTGTGATGTCTTTGTTATACATATAACCAAAACTTGTTGAAACTTTGTCAGGAATAACAAAAGCCCAGCCATTTTTTGTTGCAATACACCTTGTCCAAAGTTGTTCTGGGTCTTTATATCTTGCTCTTGCAAGTAAGACAGTATTTAAAGGATTAGTAACAGTTTCATAATTTTCAGGATTTCTGTTATTTTTACCTCTGCAATCAAAAATATAATCAGCATCTATATCTTTTTCAGGGTCAAGAATTTCTTTTTGTATGCAATTAAAAGCTGGATGATTGACAAGAACATTTGCCAAAAGAATAGGAGTGTAGTGCATTGCAACTCCACCCATATAGAAAAACGGATGAAAAAACTCCTTTTCAGTTTTGCTCCAGTTTTCGTATAAGATACCTGTTTTTAAAGTTGAATCAATTGGGTTATCTTTCCAATTACACTCTAAAGCTCTAGCTATAGTTTCAGTTACTTCTACAGTTGTACTCTGACCCACAGACTCCAAAGGGTGATGATGAGAGTCATAATAAATATCTATTTCTACATCTTCTTTTTGATGTAAAAGGTAATGGAGTGCGGTTATAGCTCCACCGCTACCCACTCCAATAATTGCGATTTTTTTCTTCAAGATGGTTTAGTTGGCCAAGTAATAGATGTTGGAAAACCAGCCTGACTTGGAACATCACGCAAGTTTTGTCTGTATGTTAGCTGTTCAGATGTAGGTGTGCTAGTGTCGCTTAACATCCACCAATCTGTATCACGCAGTAAGCGGTCCCTATGTTGTCTTGCTCCATCTTCAGTTGCAATGATGTCAATAGTATCTTCTAAAGCCATAATTTAAGTTTTAATACACCATAGCATTGAAAAATTCTCTGGCCTAGTTTCTGAATCACCACTTACTGTGATTGTGTGGTTATGACTAGCACTTTGGTTGCCACTATTACCATCTATAACGTGTTGATGATTTGCACTTACATTTCCAGTATTTCCGCTTACGTCATGTGTATGGTTTGTATCTCTAGCTCCAGTTGTGCCACTTACATCATGAGTGTGGTTTGTAGTTGTATTCGCAGTGTTACCGCTTACATCAGCACTTGAACCTCCAGAATTTCCTGANACATCAGCACTTGAGCTTCCAGAAATACCATTTACGTCATGACCATGATTTGCAGTTTCGCTGCCTGTGCTAACACTATGAATATGATTGCCACTATTACTTCCAGTATTACCGCTAACACTTGGGTTAGAGTTTCCAGTATTTCCACTTAAATTATGAGTATGTGCGCCACCGCTTGCCGTATTAATTGTAAAAGTAGATCCATTTGTAAGTCTTGATAATGCTTCCAAGAAATCCCAAGAACCACCTTGTACACCCCTTTGAGTAATGCTATGAGAATGACTACCACCAGAAGCCGCAGCTAAATTACCACCGCCATGAGTATGAGCAGCACCACTTAAATTTCCATCACCATGCGTGTGATTTGCATTTTGATTGCCTGTGTTTGCATTGTGAGTATGGTTTGCACTTTGATTTCCTGTCGTATAGTTTCCATCATTATGAGTATGTGCAGCCGCAGCATAATTTCCATCCGTATGAGTGTGACTAGCCGCTGTTAAGTTACCGTCAGCACTATGAGAATGACTTTGTGATTGATTACTTGAAGTGTCTGAGAAAGAATGTGCATGACTCGCAGACTCATCAGTTGAAGTATCTGAAAAAGAATGAGTATGACTTGCGTTATTTGCACCAGAAGTNATGGTTACAGCGTGNGAATGACTTGCTGAATTATTGCCAGCATTTGCAGCTAATCCATTTTTAGCAGTTGAATCNGCTTGAGAAGTTCCAACAGAAACATTAGCAGTACTTCCTCTGACAAACTTACCTCGCATATCAGGAACATTAAATGTTGATGACCCATCACCAGCACCGTAGGTCGTACCTATTGCAGAAAATAAAGAACTATAAGTTGACCTTGAAACCGCTGCCCCGTCACAAGCTAAAAAACCAGATGGGGCTGTACCCATTGCAAAAGGAGCAAGCATACCAGAAGGAATTGCATCAATATTATTAACAGCGGTAGTAACAAAAGCAGTTGTCGCAATCCTTGTTGTGTTATTTCCAGCAGATTGTGTTGTAGTGGTAGGGTTGCCAGCTAAAGCAACATCATCTTCAATTTTTGCACCAGTAACATTATCATCAACAATATTTGCTGTGACAATGGCATCTGTAGCAATATGTTCTTGAGCAACTGCATCATTAGCTATTGAGTTGGATGTAACTGCATCTTGGGCTATTTTGGCAGTAGTTACTGCGTCATCTGCAATAGAAGCAGTTGCAATCGTTCCAAAAGACAATGCACCGTTACCGTCAGTTTTTAAAACGGTACTGGCCGACCCATCAGCAGAAGGTAAAGTAAATTCGACACTAGCAGAAAGAGTATCAACAGGCTTAAATTTTAAAAAATTTGCTGTTGTTCTATCTCTGAACATTAATTTACCTACAGCAGCACTAGTAGACATAACTGTTACACCTTCACTAGTAGCTAGGAATTTTTGAATTGATGTAGGACTTGTCTGATCGTAAAGAGCAATAACACTACCAGCTTGAAACTGACTTATTGTTTCAAATGTAGGATCTCCTCCGTTATTTGCTCGTAAAAACTTACCATCATTAAGAACAGTTCCATGAGGTAATTTAGTTAAATCTACAGCTTGATCGGCTATTTTTGCTGTTGTTATAGCACCGTTATCAATAGTCCAAGTATCACCACCATTGCTGACTGTAATATCGCCTTTATCACCGTCATCAATACCACCGCCACCACTGCCTGATATTTCAGCTACAGAACCATTATCTTTTTTTGTAAATAGTTTTCCGTTGTCAGTCCTGATTGCTATTTCACCAACAGCTAGATCACTAGCACTTGGATCGCTTCCGCTTCCTCTTTTAAGTTTGATTTCATTAGCCATTGGCTTTTACCTCCTAATAGCCTGATTCAATAGGTCCCGCCATCTATATTGAAACTTGATGCACTTTCATCTTCAAGGAAGGTCACAAGGTCTGAGAGAGCTACTTGTTTCATGCTTCCGTTATCGTTACAGACAAAGCGGTCTGCGGCAGCCAGTGTTGTTGAAGTCGCTGAAGTACCTCCATCCATCAAATTAAGCTCTGTAGTCGTTGCTGTAATTCCATCTAAAACATTAATTTCAGCGGCNGTTGCAGTAACTCCGTCTAAAATATTTAATTCAGAAGTTGTAGCTGTTACACCATCCAACAAGTTAAGTTCAGCTGTTGTAAGGGTTGCTCCATCAAGTATTGCAACCTCAGTGCCTGTTAAGTCAGCAAGTGCAGAGGCCGTTCCAGATGCCATTGTTGCCAACTCTGTAAGTTCAGCGTCTAAAGGTTGCTTGTTATCTAATTGTGTCTGAATAGCTGAAGTAACACCGTCAACATAATTTAACTCAGTTGTTGTTAAAGTTGCCCCATCTAAAATTTGAACCTCTGCCTCTGACAAATCTGCTAAAGCGTTTGCAGTTGTTTGGCCCATTGTGGCCAATTCTGTAAGCTTATCTGAGTGTGGTTCTACATCTGTGCCGATCACTACACCCAATGAAGTCCTCGCGGCTGAGGCCGAAGTTGCGCCAGTACCCCCATCAGATACCGCTAAAGTTCCTGTGATAGAACTAGCATCAAGTTTGACCGCTATTTCACCTGATTCAATTACAAGTCCACCATTTGATTTAAGATCAACAGATAAAGTGTTTCCAGACTTTGAAAGGCCATCTGATGCCGTAATCTGCCCTGCGCCTGAGAATTGTACGAAAGTAAGGTTATTTGTTCCCACAACCGCTGATCCCTTGTCTGAAGAACAGACAAAGGCATTATCTCCGTTTACAGTGCCACTCTCAACGAAACTGAACGCCCCTGCCGCATCAGCCCCAGCAGCTAAGTCATCAGTCCTTACCCATGAGCCAGCCTTGCAAAGATACAGTCCGTTTTCTGAGGCTGTGTTTTGGTCTTTGACAAGTACTCTTTCATCAGCAGAAACCGAGACACCATCAATAGTTTGAGTTCCAGAAAGTGTAATATTTGCAGTAGTAGCAGCCTGAACAGAATCTTTGATGTCTAATCCCTGAGCAACTCCGTCTACATAACCTTTGTTAGCTGCGTCAGCGTCAGCCGTTGGATCAGCTAAGTTTGTTATTTTTTGACTATTTAAACTGACCGCACCATCAGGGGCAGTAAGTTCATTTAATTTATTTGTTCTTACACCAGTATCAAAGTCACTAATCTTTGTATGGGCGATACTTGGAATATCAGCAGCAACTAAACTTCTAAATGTAGGGGCCGCAGCCGATCCAGTGGTCGGGCCTGATAATACAGTATTTGCTGTTCTTGTATCTGTTTTATTAAAAAATCCTCCAGCACCACCAATAACAATAATTGAACTTGCAGAAGGTGGCGTAGAGCCATTGTCACCAAATCCATAATATAGTTTATTGTCATTTTCGTTATAAGCTAACTCAGAGGGAGATAAACTTGATGGTGCGCCAGCACTACCAGAAGCGGCTCTTTTTTTAATTCTTATAGTGTTTGACATGACCTAAAAATTCCCTCCGTTGACAAGTGTAAGTTTTGTGGTTGTTGCATCTGCTTTAAATGTAGCAGAACTTGAGTCATAGTAAATGACAGATCCATCTACTTTGTTAACATCATTTAAGTCTATACCTTTAGGACCCTGAGGCCCGACTGTGGCCACCGTAACGACTGTCGCGTCACCTTCGTTAACTGTAACAGTGTTTCTGGTGGTTGTAACGTTTACTGAAGTCATGCAGTGTATCCTTCACTTATATATAGTGTACCTTCTAAATAATATTCTTTAAGTCCAGATGGATTTGTAAGTAACACATCATATTTTAATTCTGATGGGCTAAAGGTCGCTGTCTGTGTATCCGTAAGAGCAATATCAATAGTACCAGTTGATCTATTTGTATAAGTAACACCAAAATCTGCGTATTTAGTTGTTCTAGTTTGCTCCCAGACTTGTGCTTCCACTGTAAATCCAGTTAAGTCTATTGCATCATTATTAGAATCTTTAAAAACTAATTGAATATTATGATCCGACCTTCTCTGAACGGTCATATCATAAACAGCTGGAGTAATTGCCATTAGCTATACGGTGATGTCCCAAGAATAGTTGAATCCCATTGTTTTTTCAAGTCTGACTCAGTTGATGCTGAGGCTATCCCAGAATCGGCTGGAGCATCCCTTAAAGCTTTTTTCTTTGCAATGATGCTTGAGGTGTCTGCTGATGTCTCTAAAGCCTTTTGAAACTCTACGTCAAGATCTCTAAGCTTTGAAAATCTTGCAATGCGAATGAAATTTTTATGAATTTCCCTTGCAATCGTCATATTTGTTCCAAAGTTTGTTCCGTCAAAAGTCCAAGCATTTCTAAAACTTCTATCACTTGGAACTTTATCTTTATCAACAATATAAGTTGTCACACCTTTCTGAGTAGCTTTTTTTGCTTGTAATTCTTCAATAGTTAATTTACATTTTGGAGAAGGTATTACAATGCGAACCATACTTTCCAAAGTATAAACTACACGCTTATCTTCAATCGCCATAATTAATCTCCAAACACAGCTACCATCATCATAGTTGAATCCTGATATTGTACTGCATTATTATTATCATCCTGATATGATCTGCAAATTCTAAACTCACTGACAGAGGGTGTAGACCCTTGATGTATCTGACATACAGCAGATTGACCATAAGAACTTGTTTCAGCCTTTGCACTTATAACAACAGCATAATTTGAACTATTCATGGTAGATGTAAATTCACAATCATAAGTACCTGTTCCTTCATCTGTAACATCATCTATATTAAAAGAATCAGTTATTGATGGTGTTCCTGTGCCATTAAATCTTACCCATGCTTTTGCTCTACCCTGTGCTATTTCCTGAGCAGTAGAGGCATTTGCATTGTTTTCATCCCTATATGATGCTGATTTTACAGCCGTCAATGTAGGTGTTCCAGTAAAGCTCATATTATTTGAGCCATCAACAGTTAAAATATCGTTTGCAGATGAAGTCGCTGGCAGAGCATAAGTTTTATTAGTTGAAACAACATTAGGACTTTTAAGAGCTACATAATGACTGCTGTTTGCATCATAAAATCTTGCGGGCTTTGTCGCTAAATAATCAATTCCACTTGAGCTAAATTTAAAAGATTCTGTTCCAGCACCAGTAAATCCAACAATATTACTTGCTGATTTAAAAAATCCTGTGCTTGAATCACCAAAATTTACTGATGGACTGGAGTTACTGCCAGCCACTAAACTTAAAACACCTGTTAAACTTCCACCCGAAGCTGGAAATAAACCAAGATTTGCAGTATTTAAAGAGCCTATAGTATGAAAAGTTGCTGATGCCGCTGCTGAGTTACCACCAGTGTCTCTTATTTTTAAAAGCCCATTAGTCGTATCTGCAAACAACTGACAAGGCTGAGTTGTACCAAGACCAGACTGTGAGCCGCTAGACAATGATGCTAGAGCTAGGATTGCAGTTTCAATATCTTGCCTAACAGCTTGTCCAGTGCCATTAGGAATTTGAAAGTCGGGATCTTGAGCCATAATTAAACAGTTTTACCAAAACCAGTTGCAGTAAAAGTAAAGTTTCTACTTACTACATTATTACTTGAATTTTTAAATATTACATTAAANCCAGAACCAGATACAGAACTTATCAAATGGTAATCACCTGAGGCCATATTTAAACCAGAAACAGTAATATTAGGAAGATACTTAGTTGTAGAGCCGCCAATAGCTGAAGTTCCTGTAAAAAAGTTCTTCGTGAAAACTATATCTTTGCCTGATCCAGATGTTCCAGAGGTAATAACTCCATTTGTAGCTGCTGTATTTTCAGCACTAGATTCAGTTCTCATATCTAAACTCGCGTCAAACCCTAATACAGACAATTCTATATTTTGTGCAACGTCAGTTGTAATCAGATTAGATTTAAATTTAAAGTATCTACCAACAAAAGTTCCCTTACTGAATGTCTGAAAACTTGTATAGGTTGAATTATCAACAGATGTAGCAACTGATATTGAAGCATTTACATTAGGGGCTGAGGTTCCATCCCAACTTTCCCAACTGTCAACAAGTTCAGTTCTTGAATCAACTAAGTCAAAAGAATAAACACCCAAACTGGTTATGACTCGTAATAAATTTAAATTAAAAATTTGACCTAAATCAACAATATTTGCAAATTCATAGGAACCTGTTTTTGATGATGCTGTATTAGTAAGTTTTAATTTACTACTTGATACAGTTGTATTTGTTTTTGTTCCAGTAAAGTTTGGACTTTCTCTTTGCTGTAAAATTGTTAATTTGTTAAATGCGTCAGGCATTGTGACAACTACTGAAGCATCAGTCTGACTAAACCTCCCACCATCATCCTGATAGCGGAGAATGTAAGTTCCTAATAATGCACTCACAATCACCTCTGTATTTTGCGCTGAAATACTAGGTATCAAATCCAAAGCATTACTAAAAGTCCCTCCACTTGTAGCACTTGTATGCCTTATAAAAACTTTTCCAGTATGCAAAACGTCAAGCTCTGTAGTTGCATCCCATTTCAATCTAACTTGATCTTGTAAATAAGGCTCTATCTGTAAGTTCTGAACAGGAAGTGGGTTTGCGGTCTTACCTACGGCAGTAAACTCTCTTTCTAAAGGGTTTGGGGAAGGTTGACCAATTGCATTTATAGAAAAAACTCTAAAATTATATACACCAGCATCTGCATTTTCTATAGTGAAATCGTTGGCGGGTGTTGTTACTGAGGTATAGTTTCCATTATTAAATCTAAATTGCAAAGTATAATTAACAGCCCCTGTAACTGGTTTCCAAGAAACAACTATTTTACTAACAACTTTATTATCAACAAAAACAAGAGTCTCCTTAAATGTCATGTTTTCTGGTGGAGTTTTAACTTCAGTTAAAGTTGAAATTGATCTTTCTGGTAAAAGCTCACCATCTTCAATAAACGCATATTTATTAGGATCATGTTTTAGTGCAGTTATGGCAAAAGTTCCATTATCGTTTTCTGCTANTGAGACAATCCTAAATAAATTTGTTTTTAAAGTAGGCGTTTCTATAACCCAAACTGAATTGACATTTGGTGCTGTTGCTTGTCCACTTGCATTTAGAAAAGGTGAGGCAACAGTTAAAACAGTTCCATTTATTCCAGTAATTGCTTTAGTGCTTAATGACCCATCAGGCAATATAACTGACAAAGTAGGTGTTGCTGTCAAAGGTGGTATATCTGTGTTTGTAGAGTCATCAATCTGTATTTGTGTTGTTGTTGGGGTTGTGCCAAGCTTTATTCTGCCACCTCTTCTGACACCGCTTTTCATAGGGTCTTGGATACCCACAATATCGCCAACTCTTAAAATATTTCCAGCAGCCATTTCAGTTTCAAAATTTACTGTCTCACCAGCATTTTGTTCGTTATAAAGAAACCACTTGCCTAATCTTTGTGCTTGACCTCTGGATGTTGTTCCTACAGCAGAAACATTTTTAACATATATACCGTATTTGTCTAAAGTTGTTTGATCAGCAGTTACCGTTTCATAGTCAATTTCTCTAGTTAACATATCAAAATAAGAAACATTAAATACTGTGTGTCTTGTTTTTTGACTACTGCCTAAATATATAAAGCCCTGTTCAGTTACATTGCTCAAATTAAATATGTATTTAGCGTCAGCATCTGAATCCTGTGCTAGTTCTACTCCACCCGCAGAGTAATATGGCATGACTCTCATCACAGAACAAAGCTCATTGATCACNGTAAATGCTTCCTTAGCTGTGGTGATATTTATATTTAGTGAGAAGCGTGGCTCAAGACCACTCTCACCGTCACTTACCAACTCATTACAATACTGACTTACTTCATAAAAAGTATATTTATTTAATTTTGTTCCACTGATAGAACAGCCATATCTGTCATTAGTTAATAAATCATATAAAATCCAAGCTGGATCACTTGTCCATTTTCTTGTAGCNCCAAGAGTTCCATTAAATGTTCCGCTATATGTAATTCTTCCATTTGTCGNATCAACTGTGGCGTTGTGCGGAATGAGGATCTTGACCCCTCTTATGCGGAAAAATCTTCGAGGAACGGCTGGAAAATTCTCAGAACCAAATCTAAGAGCTATATGAGCAGAGTTTGGATATGTCTGCGGAGCATTTTTCATTTCAGTTACATTTTGAAAAGTAAATTTATCAAAAACTCTTTCATTTGTTGAGTCAGTAGATGATCTATTTACTTGGACTACAACTGGAAAAGCCGCCCCATCTGGAATATCAAACTCATAGTCTCTGTTATATGGGTTAGTTGAACGACCTTTTACAGTGTCATCTATATGAACAGTTTGAGTCCCATTGTTATCAATAGTTTTTATAAATAAAACAACCTCAACCCCTGATATGTTTCCATTATCTTCGATTTTTTGTAGAGTGTTAAATCGTAAAGTCACCCTAACCGTTTCAACAGTATTGTCTGAGACAGTGTGTTCTACTGGATTAGACTGTGTTACTTCTGTTCCTATTACTGTTTCCCTTTCAACCTGTTTAACCCCTTTAATTCTTGTTTGATTAGCAGTACCACTTCTAAAATCAAATGCTACTTTTTTAAAATTAAAGTCTGATTGACTTGGGTTGGTATTACTTGCAGATTGTTGAAGAATTTGAGTATTGTTAAGGAAGATGTCTTTGAGAAAAGCATTTTGATATGCGGCAGATGTGGTGTCAGTAATTCCAGCTTTTGAGGCAGTCGCACTTCCCTCGATTTCACCTTCTGAGAGTAATTCAACTAGAGTATTAAATTGCTTACTAGACAGAACATCATCTGGTAAATCAGGATTTATTACTGTTTGAATTAAGTCGCTGAGGTTGTTTGTTGGATTGACCATGTTTACTCTTGCTTAACTTGTACAGTATCAACTCCATTTCCTATTGTAATTGAACCGACAAATATTTCTCCATAGACTATTGGAACTGGAACGCCAGCTTTTGAAANATTAGAAAGATTATTGAAAGAATAGTTTGTTGCCAAAGCTGCTGGATCTTCCCGACTCATCATACTTTGAGAAGCGACTTCTTGTTCAGGTGCAAGCATTGAAGTTACACCATTAAGAACCATACTTGTTCCAATAGCAGTTAAAGCCGAAGATAAAATGCCAGCACCAAAAAATGTTGCAGTAGATAAAGCACTTCCCCCAAACAATGCTCCAAGTCCAAGAACTATTCCAAAAATATTTCCACTAGCAACTGGCACTACACAAATATCACCTGATGCGTTGAAGTCTACTAAATCCTCAGTTATTTGAGTTTGACCTACTCGCACATGGTAAAGCTGGTCTGCCATGTGTTTTTTTAAATCTTTAAAATTTACTGTTAAAAAAGAAAAAGCTTCCCTTACATTATTTACTTCAGCTTCAAATTCAGACTGCCCTAAAAATTTTCTTAAGCGGCCATAAACTTTAATTTTTCTCAACATCAATTTCGTCTGGTTCTATTTTAATAATACGAATATTTGTAGGATCTACAAGATAAAACGTAATATCCATATGTTTGCAACTAAGTTTATCATTTTCTGAAAATTTAAACTGACCGTTGGGGTGACTATGAACAATTCCTAAAATTTCGTCAACAGTATCTTCGCAGTCAATCCAGTCATTAGGCTCAATAATAAATGATTGTTCTTTGTATTTATGACTTATATTTTCACATTCCCAATAAAGATATTCACCGTTTTTCTTGCAATATAATCCACATGATTCATTAGGGTAACATTCCCTAGCATGAACAGCGGCATGGTTAATACAACTTTCATTCATGTAAAAGTTCCTACTCCCGCAAAATCTTTTCTTGTTACTTGTCTAACAGGAATTTNTTTACCAGATTGATCTATTTCCCCAGTAAGTTCAAATTCTACAAACTGCCTGTTTTCATTTGTTTTTCTATCAATAACATAGATTTCTTGTGGAAATTCATCTGAGTTTGGAGTTCCAAATGGATTTGTATTGNTTGGGAAGTTAGTTGCATCAAGTGAACTTGCAAGAGTAACTATGCGAGTCAAGACAGCCCCGATTAAATCATTATTAGGGGTTGTTAAATTTACTGTAAGCATNAGATCGGAAACGGTAACAACATTACCACCAGCAGAAAAACCAATTAAATTTGCAATTGTTAAGGTTGGTCTTGGGATCTGTCCTCTGCCCGTAAAAGCAAAACCTGTTGCTTGAATAGGTTGTCTTTGATATGTATTGCCTTGCCAAATTATTGGTGCATTTGTATTCATGTTAGTGCCAGAGTGAAATCTTAAGACCTCGCTAGATCCATGCAATGTGTTGCTCAAAGCTAAAGTAAACAATTCAATCCGACTTGATGGATTTATTGATTGTAGTTCTGATGTAGGAATAGCCATTATGGTTCCGCTACCTCCTCAAATGTTAAATTCATTGTCACCCTTGATGGTAATATTGCTGTTCTTGATCTGCTTGTACAAACAAAATTTAAAGCAGATGAATGATGAGGGGGAGTAAAAGTAAAGCTTGCTTGATCGTCAAATCTTGCATCAAGAAAAGTATCTATAGTTGCAGCGTCTGAAGTTGAAACATTAAATGTCAATCTTAATGATATGAGCCTTTTGTTTGCTGGCAAACCTCGAACAAATCTTTGTTGATAACCATCACCAAATTTGACAACAAGATTCTCTAGTTTCTTCGTTTCTTGTGTTGAATATAGAGGAGTAATTGCTGGAAAACTAGCCACTTGATAATAAACCTCCCACACGTTTTTGTTTTACTAATTCTGATTGTATCGCCACAGCAATTTGTTGTCCAAGTTGATTACCTTCAGAACTTGACCCAGACACCGCAGAGCCAGACGCATCTACTGAAACTGAGATATTGTTAACAACACCTGAGCCGCCGCCGCCTATCTGACTGTTTGGAATAATATGCCCACCTTTTGAACCCATTTGCAAAATCTCAGGACCACGTTCCCCTACGAGGAAAGCACCGCCAGCAGATACTGGGCCGCCCCTTTCCTTTCCAAACAATCCGCCTAAGAATCCAGTAAAACCCTTGCCTCCACTAAGGGACTTTCCTATGTTAGTAATAGCCTTGTTGAGAGCAAGGTCAATTAATTTATCTCTAAGATTACCTAATACCTTACCCATTGCCTCCCCAAAAGATTGACTGCCTTTTATTGCTTCCCTCAGATTATTTACTAAATCATTTCTAACAGACTCGCCTATTTTTTCAAATGTTTCTTGTAATTTTTCAGCCTCTTCTTTTGCTTTTTTTTCTGCCTCTGTTAATTGTTCAACACCTGTTTTTAATTTTCCATTAGTGTCTACAATTTTATTTTTTGCGTCTAATTGCTGATTATTTTGATCAGTAATTTCTTTTTCTACTCCACTAAATTCAACTACACCTTCAATTAATTTATCTAAGTTTTCCTTTGCGCCTTTGAAAAAGTCCTTGCCAAAGTCTTTAATGCCTGTAATTTTTAAATCTATCTCTGGAAGTTCGAGTCCTCCTAATAATTTTCTTAATGGTTCTGGTATAAAACTTACAATCTTTTCAAAAGCTTGTCTAAAAAAGTCAACAATGCCTTGAGCTAAATTACCAACCGCCTCTTTTACGCTATTAACAAAACCAGATACAACCTTAATAGAATTAACAATGACACCTCCTATAACTTTTCCTATAAACTCTGCTTTCTTAGTCGCTTCTGTGATTGCTTCTTTAATTCCTATCCAGCCTTGTTCCAAATTGAAAATAACATCAGTTGCCTCTATTCCTAAAGCCTCAGCAATAACTGACCCTACTTGTTTAACAATTCCAATTATTACTCTTAAGGGTGCAAGAATAGCAACCTCTATAGCAACTTTTAAAGCCTCAACAGTAACAGCGGCAATTTTTATTGCTTCTCTAATCGCAACACCAAACTCAGACCCTTCTGTTGTTAAATTCGTAAATGCAGAGCTTAATCTTGTAAGTTGTCCCTGTATTGTATTTTGTGCTTGAAATGCCGCTTTTGCAGCTACATCTTGAGCATCTGCTTGATTCTCTAAATTTTGATTAAATCTCTCTAAGCCATCATTCAACAAAGGCTGGATTGCTGTTAGTGCTTCAACACTTCCAAATAATTTAGAAATATTTTCTGCACTTGCTCCTCCTTTCTCAACTATCTCAGCCAAGACACCGCTTAATCCTTTTGATTTCAAAGCTGATGCACTAAAGTCAATTCCAAGTTTTTCTGCTACTTTTGAAGCTTCACTTGTCGGCTTTTGTATTGAGGCTATAACCTGACGCAAGCCAGCAAAGGTTGATTCAACAGGAACACCAGCCGCAGTGACAGAGGAAATAGCAGCGTTAAGTTCTTCTATACTTACACCAGCACCAGACGCAATCGGGGCAATACGACCTATTTGTTTTGCATATTGATCAACAACAATTTTACCGTCATTTTGAGTTTGAATAAATCCATCAATTAATTTCGCTGCTTTATCTGATTCCATTCCATAAGCATTTAGAACAGAGGTAGTAGCATCAGCAACTGTAGCTAAATCAGAAAATCCACCAGTCGCACCTAACTGTGATGCTTTTAAAACATCTGTTAACTCTGAAACTTCAGCAAAGCCAGCAGATGCAACATCATAAGATGCTGATAGCAAATCAAGTTGTGACGCTTGACCACTTAGCTCGTTAGATAAAGTCGCAAGCTTTGGCTTTAAAGCATCAACATCAACTCCAAGAGTTCTGGCCTTTGTACTTGCAAAATCAGCAGCAGCTAAATTTTGAAATGCCTTTGTTAAAAGAGCAACCGCAGTAAGCCCAGCAGCAAGAGGTCCTAACGCTGTTGCTAATGCAGCCCCAGCAGTCCTAAAACCTAAAGCTGCACCCTTAGCCCCAGCCCCAGCCCCAAAAAAACTTTTTCCAAGTATAGGTAAAGCTCTGTTTGCGTCTTTTAATTTGCTATTTGTACCGTTTACAGTTTGATTAAATTTTTGCGCTTGTGTATTAACATTCTTTAATGCTGTTATGGCTTGCGTAGCTCCTACTCTTAGTTCTACGTTTGAAACTGCCACGACTTAACAATAACTCCTTTAACTATATCTTGATTTGCGTTTGATTGCATCTATCTCTTTCTTTTCTCTCTCGCGTTTTAATTCATAATAACCAGCAAAAAATACCAACTCTTCCTGACTGAGTTGGGTCCTTAACTCGCTTACTGTTTTGCCTAATTCTGTTGCAAGGAAAAACTCAAAATTTAACCAGTTGTCCCCCTTTAGGATTCCTTTGCGTTATCAATAGTTGCGTTTTGATTTACACCAAACAAAAATAATTCGATTTCATTTAGTACATTTTCTGGAAGTTCATTCTGCAAGTTTGCAAAATCGGCTGGATGAAATGCCTTACTTCCATCTTCTCTTTCTGCTAACTGACAAAGCATATGGGTAGAAACAATTAAAGGATCGTCACTGCCAGCCCTTTCTGTTGCTCTAGCTCTATCTGCCCTTGTAATAGCTTTAAAATATAAACTGACAACAACATTGCCGTCATTATCTTTAACGTCAAATTTACGCCTTTTAGAAAGATCAAATGATGCCTTTAAAAGGTCGAGGGTTCTTTTTTCTGCCATAAATTAAATGCGAAGTATTTTAAATTTACTATATAGCTGAAGTTATTGCACCAGTTGTTATAAACGAAATATTTATCAACTGTGTTTCTCCAAGTGTTGCTCCATATTCAGCACTTGTAATTATTCCAGAAAAACTTAATTTTTTTGCGGCTGTGGCTGAATCAGGGAATAGTTCAAATAATGCGTCACCAGCGTCACCAGTTACAAGAACATCATCAATAAAAGCTTGATAATCTGAGTTACCACTAGGGTCATAAATTAATTCTGCTGATCCTTCACCAGAAATAAGACCACCAATAAAAGTCTTTGATGTGTTTCCTTGAACTGTAGTTTCTAAGGTATCTTTTGAAACTGATAAAGACCAAGATCTTGTTCCTGATATATCGGCTTCAGTGCCAGCCGCATTGTTGAACATAACCTTGCCTACATCACCTTTAATAGCTGCCATGACAAAAAAAAGAAAGATTTATAAATATATTAACTCTTTTCAGAGTTTTTTACATCTTTTTTAGAAAGTTGTTGACTCTCATAATATTTTCTACACTCAGGGTCCCAATACGCTGCCTCTCTTCTGCCTTTAATATGTTCAATAGCGTCTANCATTTCTTCTGTTATTTCAAGTTTTGCCATAATTAAAGATCCTCATAAATTGAAAATGTCACTCTTATTTGTGTTTGAAATTTCCCTTCTGGACTTGAGGTAAGTATCTCAGGACCGATTGGAGCATCAAAAATAACACTGGACACCGTAATTCTATTGTATAAGTCTCTAATCCTTTTGCAAATTGTAAAATTATCTCCAGATCCAACACCTTGTTTTGTAAATACATTTAAAAGAACTAAGCCAGTTAATAGGTTTGCGGCATTTGTACTAGAACCTTGCGTTTCATAAGAACTACTACCAAAGCTGACATTACATTGAATAAAAGTATCTACATTTGAAGCATCAAAGGGAATGTTATTAAAAACAACTGGGATGGGTCTNTTGTCATTAAATTCATCCCTAGTTCTTGTTTCAATAGTTGACCTGACTGTATTTAAATTTATAGCTGCCATCATAACCTCCTTTTAATTCTTTCATATTCTTCTAAGGCCCACTTTTGTAATTCTTTCCCAATCAGTTCTGGAAATCCAGCTTGTGTGTTTTGTCTTGTGCGATATTGGTTATCCCATGATGGTGGTAAGTTTTCACCAAAACAAACAGGTTCAGCATAGGGTAAATTATTAGTGACAGTTCCTGTTGTTGGCTTTATATCCGTCTGCCACGCGTTTCTTAGTTGCCCTCCTCCTTTTGGCTCCCCTTTATAAACAACTCTAACTGGAGTAGCCTTCTTAACCCTTGCTGTCCACTCCAAAGTAGTAGCTGCAACAAGAAATACTACAGCATCTTCCATAACATCTGGAATTTCAGTAATTGATATTTTTCTTGTCATGCCTACCTCAAAAAAATGTCGAAGCTTATAGCTGTGTTACCTTGTTCATTTGTATTGATTTGAATTACTTTATATTCTGTCCCGCTGATGACTACTCGATCAAATGTTGTTGGAGTAAAAGTTATATCTCCAGCAGATATAGTGAGTCGTTTATCTTGACTAGAAACTAGGTCATTAACCTCAGACCTCGTTACGTTGCTCACGACACCCTTTATGTTGACATCTGTTTTGACTTCACTCATTGAACCAGTGGTAGGGTTATATATTCCTGTCGTAACTCTTCTATAAGTTATAGCTCCACCAGTAGCCTTGATTGCTGCTGAAGCTGCTTTCTTAAGTGCTGATGCAATACTCATAAGTAGTAAGCAATGACTTGACCACTAGCAAGGGTAATACTTGTGATGACACCACAAACTTCTGTTGAGGCTTTCATTTCAATGCCATTTATTGTTGTAGATCCGTTCTCTTTGATATTTTCAGCGACAAAAGTAGCCTCTGAATCTTTTAAAGCGTGAACCTTACCAAATCTCCCAGTATGGGCGTTTTGATCGGTAATAATTAAAGCTGCGGGATAGTCGTATGGCATTTTTAAGACCTCTTGATTGATAAGTTAGCACTTCCCCCCATTCTAAGCCCCTTTAAGTATTGGTCAATAATTGGCGGGATGCGATCAATACCAGTTCTACCATAAAAATTGGGAGTTACGTTTATATTTCCGATACTCATTGCAGTAAAGTCCTCAAGTCCACTCAAACCAATTCCATCTTTGTTGTTATTAAGATAAACAGCAAGTTCAATCTGTGCGTTTTTTACTTCCTCTGGAATTTCTGTATCAGTATAATAATCAGCGACTATTCTGTTTGGAAAAGTTACACCATATAAATTGCTGTACTGGTGAGGAATACGGACACCACTTCGAGGCCACATTCTTGCTTGTGTTTTTGCAACTTTATTTCCTAAAAAATCCTCACGATCAATTCGCCTAGTGCTTGAAAATAATGCACGATTTTTTTCATCATCAGTGCTGTTACCCCATGCTGTAACATCATCAGACTGAGTTAATCCTTCTATGAAAGTATTTGCCTCAGCTAATGTGACATAACTGTTAGCTGTTGCACTGCCGACTGTCGCAACTATTGTGATTGCCATTTACTTTGACCTTTTTGGGCTTTGATTTAGGTTTTGGCTTAGATGTGGAAACTGAAGCCGCCTTTTGAGCAGCTTCGTTTTGTTCCCTCAAACGCCTAAAAGCGTACATTGACATTAACTTGAAGCACCCTTAAGAGCTACAAAATTAATAACAATCGCTTCACTTAATGAGCCAGCAGATACGTTAGCAACAGTCACTTTAAAAGATCCTGATGCCATTGTATTTGCGTTCACTAAATATGAACCAGCAGTTCCAGCAGATCCATGACACGCCACAACAACGTCAGTTGCTGCAATCTTGTCATTTGTTACTGTGAAAGTTACTTCAGCCGCAGCCGCTAAAGCTGCGTTGTTCATTGTAATTTGACCAGACTCTGTGTTGAGTGTGACCCCAGTAGATTTGGAACTGGCCTGAGTAACAGTTCCTCCTGTTGTTGGGCCGATTAAAGACCCAGCAGTTACATCAAATAAAGATGGCATGATTGATTACCTCTAGTCGTTATTTGAAACAACAGTAGCGCGAACGATACCGATATTCTTCAATTCATAAGTTCTCGACCATGAACCTACTGTCTCAAGAACGCTTCTTGAGGGATTTACTGTGGATACTGCATATTTCAATCCGACAGGGTGATAGATGTAGTGGAGATCCACTGCCATTGCTTCCTCAAGAGCAAGAATGTCTCTATCTGTCTGTGTTCTTATTGGAGCCTGTTCGCCTGTAACGACAGATCCGTTTTCAAAAAAGAAAACACTATATTCCGTTGTAGATCCAGTTCCTGTTGTTGGTATGTCATCCGAAACAATTACGCGCAACCCCATGAACGTTGGGACTGTTGGACTACCAAATGCGTTCTGAATAGAACCACCTGACGCTGTAGCTCCACCACCATTGATGTCTGTTGCTGCAACAAAATCAACTGCTCTTCTTTCTACCAAGTCATAGTAACAACGGCTGTGCATTGCGATTGATGTAAGCTTCGATCCTTTGTCACCGAGTAAAGACTGAGCCTTTGCAACGTGTCTAGGACTTAATGCTGTAGGTGTATCGCCTGATTCTGAGTCAATACAAAGATCAAACAATGCTGAACTGCTTGAGTTTGCATTAAGAGAACCAAAAGCACCAGTTAAGCAAGAATATAGATCCTTCTGTTTCTGGTTGTTTACATACGCTGCCATCTTTTGAGCTATAGCAGCCATAGGATCAATACTGTTTCCAACAGCAAGACTAGCTAAATCCCTTGCGGAAAATGCTCGACCTCTGTGTAAAACTGCGGCAATCTGATCGCCTGTTGTGATCTTTGCTGGAGTTAATGATGTTGAGTCTGTTAAAACTTCAAAATCACCTGATAAGTTTGCAGAATATGATGGGATTTTTACAAAGTCACCACCTCTTTCTGCTGAAAGATTTAATTCAGCCAAAGGTTGCACAACCCCACTTTGAAGAAAGCTATCTGTGGCGGTAGTAGCCTCAACAAGATAGGGCGTGAACACTTCAGGTATTATTAAATCACTACGGACTGTTGCCATGATTTAAAAAATTAATTGTTNACTTCGAGGCACAACCTCTGACATGGCACAACCACGTTGTCTATATACTAACCTGTAACTGCGTTTTTGAGCATATTATATTTATTAATATCTGTTCTGTATAACCTAGCTTGTTCTGTAAGGTTGAATGATTCTTTTGCAAATGGGTTTTTCTCATTAGAAACAAACTCAGTCTGTACCTTTGTTGTGGTAGCTCCACCGCCTTGAGGTCTTGGGTTTTTCTGTACCCATTGAGGCATTTTGGACATTGCCCATTCTTTTACTGGTGTTCTGTTATACCCATCAACGACAACAACTGTGCCATCTGATTCCCTAGCAAGCTGTTCCTTGCTTATACGGCTCAATACATATTGAGGGTCGTGTACAACATCAGCAAGTGCTGTTACTGCTGGAGCTTCGACTTCTAATTGTCTTTGTCTATTTTCTAGCTCCTGTATTCTTTGTTTTTGCTGTTCTTCTGCTTGTCTATATTGCGCTGCTAGTTTTTCTGTAGCTTCCTCATATCTACCCTTAGCCTCAAGCTCTTCCTGTTCTTTTTTCTGCTTAAAAGCGATTAAAGCATTAACATCTACATCTTGAGGTACAGCTTTTGCAGCTTCCTTAGCTTTCTTGTAATCATCTAATATTTCAGTGTTAGATTTTCTTAGTCTTTCAACTTCTGCCTTCAATGCAGCCATTTCCGCTGAATTATCAGGCTTGATTACTTCGTCTGCCATAAAAAAATTTTAACAATAATTAATATAAATAATAACTTACCATTTTACTTTGTCAGCCCAATAAGCCGCAGAGGTCTTACCTTTTGCAATATTTTTAGCGTGTCGAGCCTTAAAACTTTTGCGTTTTGCCTTATCCGCTGCACTTTCGCCTTTTCTTGGGGGTTTAGTTCTTGCTCCTTGCATACCAAAACGAATCAACTTATATCCATCACCTTGTTTGATAACTACAGCATGACTTTTGCCGCTTTTATGGTTTGGAGTTCTAATAGGCTTATCAACTCTTTCAAATGTATGTCCACCTTTTTTAATACTCATTTTCTGTATCTTCTATAAATAGCCATATCAGCAGTTCTAGCTTTGTCACCCCTCATATAGCTATTAACTCGACCCATAGCCCACGCAGCCATAGGCACGTTTCTGGAACCAGATGACAAATAAGCACCTTGTCCTTTTCTATATACAGCAGCAAGTTCGCCATATTTAAACTTAGTACCCTCTGCCTTTTTCTTTAAGCTACTTTTTACTTTTTCGCTTAGTGGTTTTCTTTTTGGAGCCATCTTGTTTTGTGCGTGATTTAGATACTGCCTTTATATCAATAAACTCACCTCTTTTGTAAGCTTCCGCAGTGCGTTTAATCTCAGCTGCTTTTGCGCCTTTGTTCTTAGCCCCACTAAGGTATTTCTTAGCAACGCCAGTTTTTTTATCTTTCGCTACCTTGCGGAATTTTCTTTTCACTTTTTGGTTTTCTTTTTGGCTTTCTTAGGTTCTTCACCTTGTTTTGTAAACTGATAACCCATTATTTTTTGCCTCCTTTTTTAACTTTTTTCTTTTTTGGTGGTCTACCGACCTTAGAACCATAAGTCCCTTTCCCCATTGGAGCCATGATGTTTAAAAGTAGCTGTCTTTATATTACTTCCTTTTGAGTCTTTTAGCAGTAGACTTAAATTATGCTTACTATAACCGTCACCACCCCATTGGGGGAAATTGAGATTCAACATTCTAAGAAAACAGCAAAAGCTATAGGTTCAAAAGATGCCGTTGACTTTTGGAATAATGATGTAAGAGAGGGACTATTTGGAGTGCATGGTCATTTATTTGATAAAGACAAATGTGATATTGCAGATGTTATAAATGCAGCCATTGATTCAGTTGGGTTGTCAAATATAAAAATACCAGAGAAAGCAAGACTACAAGCAGTCAAAGATTTACAAAGCTATCCCACTGGGTTCTCTACAGACCCTTTGCCCTAGACATACCCACAATTAGTTCAAAAATATCTGGGTGTTCACTAAGTAACTTCTGCATATTTTCAATGTCAGCAAATTGTTGAACTGTCATTGTCAAAACTTCAGATGCCTCTGGTGCGCCTTCTATTCCAAAGTTTTTAACAAACTTATCTGCATCATAAATTTTACCCATATAAGGATCCATATATTTATTTACAAATGCTTTTTCATGAGCATCATATGGGACATTTGTAATATCTTTGAGTTTGTAAACTGGTTTTCCAGCCGCCAAATCAGATGCACCAGACTGTGCGTAAGCTTTTTTGTTATGAATAACGTCTTGTATTTTTGACTTATCAGCAAATCCTTTTTTAAATTTCCACTCATTCATATAATTATTTAGTTTTGGGTTCATAACCTCTACTGAGTGCGTTATCTCATGAAAAGTAGTTGATTTACTTACTGCATTACCACGTTTAAGACTTGTTGACATCTGACCTTTCCAGTAACTATTTGATGCCCTCTGAGCTTTTCCAATTTTTGTAATAGGGGGAACTCCATTTGGTGCGGCAATAAAACCATTACCATTAAACATTCTTATATATTCATTTAAATACCCTCTTAACTGTGTTTTTTGAGCAGCATTAAAAGTAGTTATCTTTGTATTTTTCACAAATGTATCTATTTGACTTTGACTTAAAGGAGTTTCAAGCATTTTATTTTTTAATTTTTCTAAATTTTTTGTTATTTCATCACGATATTTTAAATATTTACTTTTAGCTTTTTCAAAGTCTGCCGCCAGTTTTTCTGCTAACTCTGGCTTAAGATTAGAGCCAGTCTTTGCCGCAGCTAATCTAAACTCTTCATTTAATTTTTTAAGTTTTACTGTATCTAAACCACCTATTTCGTTCATCAATGCTTTTCCATCTTTTCTTAATTGATCAGGACTTGAATCAACTAACCTCCTCTTGAACTCCACACCTTTAGTAACAGGCTTGGGAGTAGTCGTTCTAATAGTTATGTTGCTGGGCTTGCCATACAACTTTTGTAAATCAGCAAGACTTCTTTCACTACCATCTTCTCTAATCATCTTTCTTATAGCCTTCTGTCCTGACCCTTCCTTTTTTGCCAAGCGTTCAAAATATTTAACCTTCTGTTCATTACCCAAAGTCTTAATCTTTAGTTTCTTATCTTGCCCTAAAAGCCAGTCACCATACTGAGTGTCCTGTGGTACTCTACCAGTCCCCTCTCCTGTTGGTCGGGTAACAACTTTGCTTTTGGGTGGGGGCTTTAGGTCCTCAAATCCCTTTCTTTTACTAAGTCCTTCGTAATCAACAACAGGAACAGTAGTAGATCGGCAGTTGAAATGCTGTGGTGGTGTAGGGCCTTTATTATATTCAAACTTCCTACCATCAAGCCTTTTGCATATCCCGCTAGTTCTTGAATCCAGTGTTGCAACATATTCATATTTAGGTGCAACTTTGCTGTTAGCTGCATAAACAGCCTGTGATGCCTGATTTTGTACTTGGTTTACAGATGTTCTGACTATTGTTTGTATTTGATTTGCAGCGACCTTTATTGATTGACCTCCAGCAGCCGCAATCTGTCTTGCATTACCTATTTTGTCAAAGTCTAATCTGCCAGCCATACGTCTAGCTATCTCTGCTGTTGACTCTCCACTAAATACTCCAGCCCTTATATTTGTTGCAAGTATATCTTGCTGATTTTTTGCTATACCTCTAAATGCTTTTTCTACTGTTTGTCCATTAGGTAAAGTCTGCATTGCTCCTTGTCTTGCAGTAAGTTCAAACTTTCCTGAGCCAAAGTTTTTAAAATCATCTTCTGTAAACTGTTTGCTTGTAAAAATATTAATTTCTGTAGGGTCTGTTTTTATAAAAGAACTTGCGTATTTTTTATTGACAGCTACAGAGTTAATTGGAATATTGCCTGATTTCACAGCCTTTTTTAATTCGTTTTCAATAAACCCAGTCTGTACTTCTGCAAAATCTTCTATCTCTTTGATCATTCCTTTAGTTGTTTCCCTTGACCATTTGTCCATACTTGCTTTTGATTGGGCAATTATGGCTCTTAGTCTTTTCTTTGTTTGCGGTGATATAACAACCCCTTCCGCTGCTCTTTGCTGTCTAAGATCAATTTTTTTTAATTTATCAGTAGCAGTAAGAATAATTACTGCATAATTTTGCACATATTTTGTTGCTAGGGCATTGCTAAACCTTCCTACATCAATAGTTTCTCTAAAAAATACCTCTGGAATACTCATTTATCATTCTTCTCCCTCTTCCTGTTCCTCCTCCTCTTCTGGTTCTTCTGGTTCTTCTGGTGGCTCTACTTCTGTAAGACCTCCCTGCTGTGTGCTTTCAATCTCTTCCTCAACATCAAAGTCATCACCAAGTATCTCACCAGCAGAAAGTTGATTCAACAATGTCTCCTGACTGATAGTGCCAGCTGTAAACAATGAGAGTAGGCTTGTGATTTCTTGAGGCTGTAATCTTGCAGAAACAAAATCTCTATTTACAAAACAGCTGCCAGCATTAGGTTCATTGAGATATTCGCTATGAAACTTCAAACAGTTATCAATCAAGTCTTGCATCTGCTGTGCAACAACCATCATTGTGCTGTCATTCTGAGATCGGTCTATTTGTTTGGCCTCTGCTGTTTCTCCTACTAATTTCTGNCCAAGNACNGCNGCNAGNGANANTGTATTNATCTGNTCNNNAATNTCNTNNAGNCTTNTGAACTGNCTGTCATAGCTATCACCTGATGGGCTGATATATTCCATGCGTGACTCAGGTGGCAGTGATAGTGCCTCACTAGGGCCTGTTGTTATTTCATCTGCGTTTGGATAGCCAAAGACTGCAAGCAAAGGAACAGAACTAATGTGCAAGATGTTGTCCAAGTCAGACTGAATCTGATAATGCTTAAGGTTTAGCTCTGCAATGTCATACAAAGGACTGCGGCTTTCAAAGAATCCGACCCTATTAGAATAGGCAACAGCAAAAGGTATCTTGTCCTTTAAGCTCATTTCACCCTCTTCAAACAATTTATATTCGCCCTTCTTTTCATCTTTTCTATGGATCTCATATCTACCACGTTCTAAGACTCTAACCTGTAAAACAACTTTCTCACCATATGGACCATCTGGCTCAACAACTCTTTCTAATAAGCGTACTTGTGTGAGTTCCCTTGCCCCCTCTATGATCTCAGTTCTCCAGCCTAATATGTCTGATGGCTTATATGTCACCCAATATGGCCTTGCTTTCTCTCCCTCCTTTGGTGCATCTACCAGAACACCACAATGTCCAAACGATATGACNGTTCTTGCTGTNTGATAAAGCCAGATATTTAGATCATTGCCCTCAAGGTCTACGTCAAATAGCTGTTCCCTCACTAAATCAGATATATCATCAAGTCTTATGGGCTTCCTGACCAGCATACCTGACAACATTTTCTCGATTCTCTGGAGATAAGGAACTACTGTCGATCTTGCGAGTCTGCGATCATAGCTATCGTCTACCTCTCGTTCAAGCTGTGGTAAATATTTCCTATGCTCTGATCTAATCTTATATGTGCCTTCCTTTAAATCTGCTATCAAATCCCAGAACTGTGCCATGCGTTGATAGGCTGCATTAGGGCTTGCAACTGTGGTTACAGCTTGAGTGATGGACTTATTGTAAATATCAAGTGAGCTATACACAGTTTTGCCTCAATAATACCATGATCTTAATATATTCTAATCCCTGTAGGTTTGCCCGCCCTAGCAAATAATGGATTGAACTCACGCCATACAAGATAGCCCANAGCATCAGCCATATGGTCATAGCCTGACTCTTTATCTGGTTCTCCTTTTTCTGTGTATGACTGAAGTTCCATTGATTCGATTAGCTTTCTGCAACTGGCATGGATTTGTAAACGGCTTTCCCCTTTGCCGTTACATAATAAAGCCTGTACGGAAGCGACCCTATCTCTGACTGGCGGGTTGCTGCGGGGGCTTTGATTGCTGAAACCATATCCAGAAAGTATCTCAATGTCTGTCTGGCTCGCATTTGTACTCCTGTTTCCTCCACTAGCATCTGGGTAAATATATATCTTATTCATAGGGTATCTGGACTTTATGGTTTGTGCCAATGAATCAGTATCGTAGGCAGCTGATATTTCGTCAAATATTAACAATTTTTGATCTTGGACAATACCAATTACAGCATTAGTGTTCTGAATATTGAAGTCGATCCCGATTCTTAGCGGCTCAAGACCAATATCAGGCTTGATGTTTGTGACATTCTGCTCTCTGGTAAACCTAGAATAGACCATTCCTGTGGTTAGGTTGACAAATTCACCATTGAGATAAGCGGCCAGCATTGATGGGTCATAGTTGCCCTGCATACGTTCAATAAAGTCACTAGGCAAATGTGGATTATCTTGAGTCCTCATCTTAATTAGCTGCCTGTCTGTCCTCTCCTTTGCTTCGTCTGTACCAAAAGTGTTATATAGCCAGCGGAACCCTTCTGGTGTACTAGCTGCACAAAACTGGCGAACATTGCCAGCCCTTAATCTACCCAGTATCTTTGGAAATGCTTTATCACAAATAGCTGGTGAAACTGTGTCAATTTCATCAACTAAAACGTGCGATAAATTTAAGCCTATAATCCTTGAGTAGTTTTCAAAACTTCTGCATAAAAGCTTGCTATCACCTTCTTTGAAATGCAAAGTATATTCTGGCAGTGGACTAGCTCTGAAGCTGTAAGGGATTTCATAATGCTCAAGGAACTGATCAAAGTCTGTAATCCAAATATCTCTGATAAGTGGTGCAACAGGTTCTAGGATCGCACCAATAAATCCAATATTCATGGCTGCCAGCTTAACAGCCATACTACACAAAGCTCTTGTCTTACCAGCACCATATCCAGCAGAAAGCCCAACTATNTCATTNTGATTATCAAAGAACTGTTGCTGGGGTGGGTGTAAGTCAGCCCTGATCCTATGCAATAAGTCATCAGTATCAACATCAACATATCTACTTCCTATGTGATCTAAGACTGATCCCTCTTTATTTAATATGCTCAAGACATCACCTGACCGACCTTTGCCATTGAGTTTATACAGCCCAAAGCCACTGTTAACTGCCCTGATTTCCTAGCCTCTTTTGCCAGTGATGCGTACTGTGCTAAAACTTCCGCAGTAAATTGTCTCCTATCAATATCAAAATCTTGCTTGAGAATCTCTCTGGCATCTTGCATATAGCTATCTACAGTCCTTGAAGATACACCCCACTCAGTCGAAGCAAATCGAACTATCTCNGATCTAACAGTACCAACAGACAAAAGACTGGCTACTTTGTTCACTCTGAACTCATGCTCAGTCTTATTAGTTCTGCCTTTGGCCACTATAAAATTATGGTTTTTATTATTCTAAATGTAGCGTCAATCGNTAGTTTTTGTCGATTTNCNTTGTTTTTCCCAGCTATNTTTTAAGAAATATAAGTTCATCAATCCTTTTTCTTAGTGCATTGATGCGGTCATTGTTAAAGCTGTCAAAGTCTTTGTTTTTCATCAGAAAGGCAATGTTGATTGACTGAAAGACTCTGGTTTTTTAGGTAAACACCAAAGATGTTCCTTCTTTCCATAGTT
>FUFK010049217.1_pt1 | contig 30770 bp, 25 predicted proteins | sample 1021851 | NCBI WGS metagenome assembly FUFK01 (sample SAMEA51879418, study PRJEB19060) | metagenome | reverse complement strand
TGCTGTTGCACCACCTTTTAATAAGATAACTGCTGCAGACTTGAAAAAGCTAAGAGATAGTAAGAGAAGAAAAAAACTCTAATGGCTACGTACCAGGGTAAATCTGTATCTTTAAATTCGCCACGTGCAATTAAAAAAGGTGAACCTGGTTATGGTCGTAAAAAATCTGTAGTGTATGTTAAGGATGGCGACAAAGTTAAAAAAGTAATGTTCGGTGACCCTAACATGAAAATTAGAAAAGGTAATGCTGCTGCACGTAAATCGTTTCGTGCTAGACACAAATGTGATACTGCAACAGATAAAACTACACCAAGGTATTGGAGTTGTAAAGCATGGTAAAANTAAAAGGTGTTGATGTTTCTAGTCTTACNAAAAGACAGCAACAATCAATGAAAAAACATTCTAAGCACCATACAAAAAAACATATACAGTACATGACTAACTCTATGAAAAGAGGTAGTACATTTACTAAAGCACATAAAAATGCACAAAAGAAAGTAGGTAAATAATGGCTAAAAAAGGTCTTTATTACAACATTAATAAAAGGAAAAAAGCAGGTACAAGTAGGTCAAAAAAGAACTCTACAATAAGTGCTAAAGCATATAGAGAAATGCAAAAAGGTTTTCCTAATAGCAAAAAAAATAAAGCAAAACGTAAAAAGAAATAGTTTTGATAGACATACCATGTCCTAAGTGTGGGGTGGTATTAAGACCAAAGGATAATATGAGGTGCAAAAACAAAGAGTGTGATGGATTCAACAAATAAAAAACTTTGTTACGCAGCAGGTTGTCACAGACCATTACCTCCTAGAGCAAAAAAATACTGTAGTAAACGTTGTTACAACAGAATTAATATGCAGAAAAAACGTGCTAGAAAAGCAGGTAAAGAATGGTCACAAGAAGATGATGTACTTGAAATACCTAGCAAAAAAACTAATGTACAGTCACGTAGAGGTCAAGTCTATAACGACATTGTAGAATCAGGTTTAGCTGCAGATATATACACAGAAAAAATTACAATAACAGAAGTAGCAGAAGTATTAGGCACAACACAAGGTGCAGTATCTATGGCGTACTCTGCATACGTAGAAGATTTAAAAACAAAAGCAGAACAAGATGAGTGGTCATTACCACAAGTAGCAGAAAAAACATTAGTAGATTTTGATGATTTTAGACAAAGATATTTTCAGACAGAACAAGGTGTAGCATACGAAACACCTGAATTTCATAAACAGTGGATAGAACAAATAATGGACACAATAGAAAATGGTGGACAGCACATGATATTGTCACCACCTAGACATGGTAAAACAGATTTGTTAATACATTTTGCTGTATGGCTTATCTGTAAAAATCCTAACATACGTATCTTGTGGGTTGGTGGTAACGAAGAGATTGCAAAAAACGCAATAGGTTCTGTACTTGACCAACTAGAAAGTAACGAATTACTTATAGAAGAGATATGTGGACCTGGTGCAAAATTTAAACCTACATCACGTACAGGTAAGTCTTGGTCACAAAATGGTTTTACTGTAGGCACTAGAACAGTTACAGGTATTAAGTCACCGACAATGGTTGGTATTGGTCGTGGTGGTAAGATACTTTCTCGTGACTGTGACATAATTATTGCTGATGACATTGAGGACCACAACTCTACTATGCAACCNNCATCAAGAGAAAACACAAGAANNTGGTGGACAACAACATTGTCNAGTCGTAAAGAGGAACANACAGCTATGGTGGTTATNGGTTCTAGGCAACANTATGATGANTTNTANTCACACTTNCTAGATAACGAATCTTGGANNACNANNGTAGAAGAAGCACANGATACAGCTTGTAACTTACCTGANTGGAANGAAGATGAACATGTAGATTGTATGNTNTGGNCAGGTAAANGNACNTACAANTGGNTNATGGATAGAAAACGNGCNGCAGAAACNACAGGTGGTAGAGCTATATACGAAATGGTTTATCTNAANGTNGCTATGCCNGATGGACTTNTCATTNTTTGACAGNGTAGANATAGAAGNGTGTCGTGACCAAAANCGTGACATAGGACACATACCACATGGTACAAGACTTATTGCAGGATTAGACCCTGCATCTACAGGTTATCAAGCAGCTTTNTTGTGGGCATACGAACCTATAGAAAATAAATTACATATGGTAGATATGAATAACAATTTAGGTGGTGGTATTCCACAAGCATTAGACATTATTAAAGAATGGTGGATGAAGTATAACTTGTCACATTGGGTTATAGAAGAAAATGGTTTTCAGAAAGCAATACGACAAGATAAAAGTATTAGGGAGTTTGCATCAGGACATGGTATATTTTTAGAAGGACACGAAACATTTAAGAACAAGTTTGACCCACTGTATGGTGTGACAGCTATGCGACCAATGTTTCAAGAACAAAATATTTCTTTGCCATATCTTAGCTTTGAGGCACAAGAGAAGGTAAACTTATATACAAGTCAGTTGGTGTATTTTAGTTCTGCTAAAAATAAAAGCAAGAGCGTAGGCACAAAGACTGATATAGTTATGGCTAGTTGGTTTCCAATGAGAGCCATAAGAAGAATGCAAAAGGAACGCTTTGCAGAGTTAGGGTACGATTATAATCCTAGCTTTGAGGGGTACGAACCTAGTAGTATGGATTTAGATAATTGGAGTTAAATGCCTTTAGATAGCGAAAAGTTATACGACAAGATAGATTACCTAAGAGTAATTAATCAAGAACAAATGATTGATAGGTCTAGGATTCGTGACATTATGAATGGTGGTGAAGCTGCAGTAAAAGCACTTCTTGGTAATTCAGTNAATGTAGANTANCACGAACTACCTGCACCTAACTTATTTTTAACAGCACTAGAGAGATTTGCACAAAAACTAGGTAGAAGTCCTGATTTAAAAGTTGATATTATAAATCAAAAAGATAGCGAGAGAGCTAGAAAAAAATCAGAAAAAATAGAAAGGATAGTTACATCATATGACAAGTTTCAAAAATTACACATGCAGTTACCACAAGCTGCAAGATGGTTACCTGGTTATGGTTTTATAGCATGGACTATAGGACATAAAAGAGATAAAGAAGGTAATCCATATCCCTATGCTGAATTACAAGACCCATTTAGTTGTTACCCTGGTGTATTTGGTAATGACCAACAACCACAAGAATTAGCAATAATTCGTAGAGTACCACATACAATATTGGCAGAACAATACCCAGATGCTAAACAATATATATTTCAACAAGAAGAAAATGATGATGGTTTTCAAAACCCATACTCTGCATTATTAGATAGTACAGATAGAGCAGGAGGATGGGCTAACTCTACAGGACATGGAAAAGTTGTAGTTGAGTATAGAGATATAGAAGGAACTTATGTGTTCCTACCAGAAAACAAAAAGATAATTGATTTTATGCCAAATGTATTAAAGTCAGGACCTTGTTTTGTTGTAGCTAAAAGATATGCGTTTGACCAAATGCAATCACAGTTCCAACACATTACAGGTCTTATGGCAAATATGGCAAAGATTAACATACTTGGAACTATTGCTATGGAAGATGCAGTATTTACAGAAACTAACATTGTTGGTGAGATAGAATCAGGAAAATATAGAAAAGGCAGATTTGCTGTAAACTATTTGACACCTGGTTCGCAAGTGTCAAAGCCAGTCAACAATCTACCATACCAGTTATTTCAACAAGTAGATAGACTTGAACGACACTTGCGACTTGGTGCAGCTTATCCAGTATCTGATGATGGACAATCCCCTAACGCATTTGTTACAGGTAGAGGATTAGAAGAACTAGGACAGTCTGCATCTTTACATGTTAGAGAATATCAAACAGTTCTTAAAGAAGCATTACAAGAGATAGATGCTAAAAGATTAGAATATGATGAGGTTATGTTCCCTAATAAGCGTAAACCTATTGCAGGTAGGCATAAGGGAACTGCATACAAAGAAACTTATACACCAACATCTGATATATCAGAAGTTTACGAAACAAGAAGAGTCTATGGAGTAATGGCAGGTTTTGATGAGCCACAAAAAATTATTACAGGGTTGCAATTAAAACAACAGGGCATCATTGATACACAGACATTACAAGAAAACATGGATGGATTAGATAACATTACTAAGATACAACAAAGAATATCTGCAGAAAAAGCAGAGTCAGTATTGTTTGAATCATTAATGGCACAAGCTGCACAAGGTAATCCAAAAGCAACTATGGCAGCTATAGAAATTAGAAAAAATCCACAAAAAATGTCAGATATACTAGATAAATTTTATACATCAGAAGGAGAAGAACCTTCACCAGAAGAACTTGCATTACTTGGACAACAACAAGCACAACCACAAGGTTTAGGTCTTGGTCAAAGTCCAGTAGGTATAGAACAAGTTCTAGGTGCATTAGGACAACAACCAGAACAAGCAGGTGCGTAATGCCAGAGAGTGAAGTAAACGCAAAGTTTTTTGACATGATAAATCAGGAAGATTGGAATGAACCTGATTATGAAGAAGATGACCCAACAATTTACAGAGATTTGGTATCACAAGGTGATGTGCCTATTGGCAATATGATTTTTCCTACACCGATACCTGGTGTGTGGATTAGTATAAGTATGGGATTTGAGATAGAAGGACCTGATAATGCCTAGAGGAAGAAAACCTAGTAAGTTAACACAAGCTACAGATATGAAACCAGATAGTGCATATTATGATGTGTATGCACCACCAAGAGCAGAAGGTGACCCAACAGGGCAAACAGGTGCATTGGAAGCACAAGCTGCTGCAGTAGCACCAGTTGACCAAGAAGCTGCATTAACAGCAGGTCNTGCAAATGTTGGTAGGTTACCACAACCTATGAATCTTGCTGCACCTACAACTAAACAATTTGAACCAAATACTGCAGGTATTCCTGTAGGTCCTGGAAGTAATGGTCCTAGAGTTATTGCTACAAATACATTACAAAACTTTTTAACTGTAGCTAAAGAAATAACACAGGACCCAATATTTGATGAGTTACTAGCAGAGGATGTAGTGCCAGAACCAACATTAGGCAAAGACCCACAGGATTATTTTGGTATTGCATGAGAGATTACAGACAGATACTGTTTGGTCCTCCAGAACTAGATAGTTACTTAGCAGACAACACAAAAGCTAATTTAAAAGAAATAGATTTTTTTAGAAATACTATAACACCTGAAGTTGCTCAAAGAGCAGCAGATATATCAAGAGCATATCCAAACATGGACAAGAAATTAGTTATGTATGGTTCTATGTTAGGTATAGAATCTGACTCTGATTTAGCATTACAACTTGCAGGTAGGCAAAACAGTGTAGAAATTAAAAACAATCAAAAAGCTATAGCTAAAGTAAGCAAAGGTAAAAGAGCATCACAATTAGGTTTGTTAATGTTAGATTTAGGATTTCAACCTTTGTCAAGAAACTTTAAATCTTCTATTGTTGCTGCAGACAAAACAGGATATAACCAAGTACAAGCAGTAGCTGCTAACACATTTTTAGGTGGTTTAGCAGGTGCTGCTAGTTTTTTAACTTTATCAGGAATTGATGGTGACAAAGCAGCAGATAGAATGAGAAAAGCAATATTTGGACAAAAGTTTGCAGATGTATATAAAGATGCAAAAGATGCTTATGGTCCTACAGAATTTAATTTAGCAGTTGACCAGTTAAGACAAGGTAAACCACTGAACTTAGGTAAAGGATATTTTCCTGCATCTACACCAATAGAAGAAACACAAGGTTTTAAAGATTTGCGTAGGTCAGGATTATCAAGAGAAGATGCGTATAGAGAAGCAGAAGAAATTTATGGTGTACCTATAACAGAACGATATGAAGAATTAGAAAATCAATTTAAAACAGAAACTAGAAAAGCAGGACAAGTTGATATATCACCAGGTCGTGTTGTCGCAGGACAGTTTTTTACAAAAGAAGATTTTGGTTATGCAATAGGTTCTGCAGTATTAGATGGTGCATTCAGAGTATTAGGTGACCCAACAAACTATGCACTAGGTTATTTATCTGGTGCAAAACTTGGACTTCGTAGTTTAGTTGATGAAGGTATGCAACAAGCATTTAAAACTGTAAAAGTTGGTGATGATGTTAAAAACATACCATTAATAAATCAATTTATTAAAACAATTAAAGGTGGCACTGTAGAAGTAGGTGGTGTTAAAAGAGAGATTACTAGAAAAGAAGCTAGAAAACTTATGTTTGGTAGAACTGCATCACAAGTATTGGAATCTAAAAGAGGTGACAAATTACTAGATGCTTTTGTAGCTAATAAAGATTTATCAATACTTATGGATATGCCAGGATTAAATCAAGCACCTGTAGAGTTATTAAGATTACTTACAAGAATAGATGACAAAAACTTTATGAAAACAGTTTTAGAATCTGTAATGCAGAATGGTAATTTATCTGGAGTAGATGACATATTAGCATTTAAGTATGGTGTTACTGATGATGTTGTAAGAGCTATACAAGAAGGCAAACAATTAGCTTTACCTATACAACCAAATTTGTTAGGTGAAGCATCAAACATAGTTGCAAAAAAATTATTAGGTAAAAATACAGATATAGGTTTAGTTAGAAGAGCAAAAGCTGCATTTACACCTAATGCTGCAGATAATTTATTTACAGGCATTATTGGTGTAGGTGGAGATTTGCGTATGTCGCTACCAAAGAGAATGACTAGATATTTTGATTTAGCACCTGGTCGTACATTAACTATGAAGAATGTAGGTGAAAGTGCTAGAAACTTAGATGGCATTATGAAGTCTGCAAGATTTAGTAGAGAACTTAGAAATAAGTATATGGATGAAATGCTTGATACAGATAAAACTGGAGATATGTTAGAAGTTGTTAGAAATGTTTATGCAGACATACAAGAAAAAATAGTAGAACGAAATCCTGACCTTGAAGATTTTAGAGAAGAAATAAAAGAAACAATGGATTTCTTAGCTAACGAATCTGACCTAAAAAGATACATGACTACTGAAGATGGTAAACAATTAGCATATCCAGGAGTTAAATTTAAAATACGAACAAAAACAAAAAACAAATATGGCAAAGAAGAAATGGTATGGGAAGCTACACCTACTGCACAAATGATTTCAGAGTATGTAGATAATTACATACCACTTGTAGATTATGCAGAACTAGAAAGATTTTTTCCATTGTGGAGAAGTATTGCAGGTACAAAAAAATCTGCTAAACGACAATTCATAGAAGGTTCTACAGAAGAAGTTACTGAACGCATGATGAAGCGTATGGGTTTTAAAAGAAAATTAAAAGCAGACCCTAGAACAGGAAGAATGACACCAGGAGGTCAAACAACATTAGGTATGTTATACGAAGATGTATTACTACAAAGAGTATTAAAACCAGTATGGATGTTAAGACCTGCACTTATTACCAGAGTTATACCAGAAGAAGCATTAAGAATTATATTTAGTGGTTCAAGAATAGGTCTTAATCACCCTTTGCAATATTATGCAGTTAAGTTAGCAGGTGGACAAACACTAGAAATGCAAAACGCTTATGGTGATGTGTTGTGGGGAACAAGAATAAAAAAAAGTGAAAGAGCTTTAATTGAAGAAATATTAGGACCAGAGTTTGTAAAAGCTGCATCTATAGAATATCCACAGATAGAGAGAATACTGAAACACATAAAGATAGGTGTCAATGAGTATGGTATGGCATCTGATGATTATGTGTCTTGGGTACTAGCAGGTAATGATGGTAGAGATTATATATTTAGAGAACTTAATTTAGAACCTGTTAAAAAATTAAAAGTATTAACAGGACTATTAAAAGAATCTACAACAGATGGTGACAGTATTGCTAAAGCTATTGCTAACAATGCTAATGGTGGTTCTATAGATATGAAAACAGGTAAACTTAATCCACCACAATTTGGTGCTGTAAGTCCATACAAAAACTTAGGTGTAGATTTTGATTTAGGTAAATTAGCAGAAGCATTAGGTAAAGATACTACATCTAATTTAGAAGAGTTGTTAGAACCATTATTAATTAACTTTTTAAAAGAAGATGCACAAGCACCACTGCGACAAAAGTATTTACAAAAACAAAACCATGTACTTGGATGGTGGGTAGATAAAGTAGATAACAGATTGTATTTAGATGTATCTGTATATCTTGACCCATTGACTGAAGTAACACCAAAGAATATAGAAAAAGCATTAGTTGGTTTATCTATGTTAGGAATAAAAGGTAAACAGCTATCTGCATATATACCTGATGAAACTGTAGGTAAAGTATTTCTTGCAAACTTATTAGATTCTGATGATTTAAAAATGTGGAAAAAAGCTATAGATACAGATGACAACTTATTGTGGTTTGTAAATAAAAATGCACCTAACAAAGATAAATTAAGGGATGCAGCTACACAAGATTTAGTTACTAGACAAGCAGTAATGGAAGCATTGTTTGATACAAACTTTGATGTAGCAAAAGTAATTAAAAGAAAAAAACGAGGTATAGCTAATGTTGCACCAGATGGTAGTTGGTTACCATTATCAGAATCATATTTACAAGCTATGTCAAGAAAAGCATTAAATGAATTTTTTGAACCAGTCAAAGCTAATCCATTGGATGGTGCGTATGTAGGTTATGATAAAATAGTAAATGGTGAATTACAAGCAGACTATACAAGAAACTGGATTCATCAATTAATACTTCTTGCTAAAAATCCTATTACACAGAGATTAATAAATGATGGTATAGATAGCACTATGGAGTGGTTGCTAAAATCTTATGATGGCAAAGATGTTATGCGTAAACTTGTTAAAGAAGCAGACCTTAGAGGTAGAGAAGCAAAAGAACAATTAGAAAATCCTGTTGCGTTAAGAAATAACTTAGAAGCATTAGGTTATAGAATATCAAGACACATTGGTGGTAAACACAGTATTAAAGACCCATTAACTGGTACTCCTCGTTCAGAAGATTGGGCTACTACAATAAGATTTCAAAATGACACTATGGTATATCCATTGTACGAATATGGATTTGAAGGTGCATCAAGTGCAGCACTAAATTTCTTAAAGAATGGTGGATTTGTAGATGGCACTGATTGGTTAGAATCTTGGACTTTAGCTACACAAGGTAGTGGTATGCGTACAATACAAGGACAAACAACTAAGTATTATAAAAATTTATGGAAGCTGTTTAGAAAAGATGTCAATGTATTACCAGATAAAGTAAATGGTGCTTATCTATCATTAAATAATAAATTTACATCAAAAGGTGGTTTAGATGCTGCTGCAGCAAGGATGGACACATATTTAGAAAAACTTTACACTGCATTTCTTACAGGACCATCTGATATTGCTAATCGTGACCCATTGATGAGATGGAGTATATACGAAAATGGTATAGATGCTATAAAAACAATGGATGAGAAAACTGCAAAAGACTTTTTGAAAGGTGCAGAACAATCACTTCGTGGTAGTAAGTTTGGTGAAAAAGTATTACAAGAGATAGTAGATGAAATAAACACATACAAAGAAATAGGTTTTGGAAATGAAATAACAAATATGGAACAGCTTATGCTTATATTAGAAAAGAAAGCTGCAACAACAGTTATGGATTTACTGTATTCTACTAAATCAAGACATCAGTTTTCTGATGCTTTATCATCTTATGTGCCATTCCCAGAGATTGGTGTTGAAGTATATAAATCATGGGGTAAATTGTTTGGTACTGCACCACAGAAATTTAACAGAACAAGAATAGCATTTGATGCAGGTGATGAAGGTAAACCTTGGGATGCAGAAATGGGATTCTTTTTTAAAGACCCTGTAACAGGTAAGCGTATGTTTAGTTATCCAGACCCATTTGGTGTCATACAGAAAAACTTTTTTGGTGAAGATTTAAGAGAACAAGGTGTACGAGTTAGACCTGCAGGATTTTTGTCTGCACTTAACTTAGTAACAGCTAATGGTTTTTTACCTGGTGTAGGACCAAGAGAAGTATGGGGATTAGAGTTTTTTGAAGATTTAGTAACAGCATTACCTAAAGCAATATCTAAAGGTATATTAGGAGATTTTAGAACAGATGTTCGTGACCCATATTCTATACTTGCAGAAATAATACCATCATGGGCAGAAAAGTTTTTAACATCAGAATACTTTGGCAACAACTCTGTAGATAAATTAGATGCACAATATGCTAGTTCTGTAATAGATACATTGTCTGCTATGTATGCAAAAGGATTATTAGAACCTACAGATACAGGTATTGCAGCAAAACAAAGAGAAGAATTTAAAGATGCTGCAAATAATCAATGGCTTATTAGAGGATTAGTACAAGCTACACAACCTACAGGATTACAACCAAGAATAGAATTAAAAGATAAAAATGGTCAATGGTGGTTTGTACAGTCATTAATGGATGAGTATAGAAATATGCTAGAAATAAATGAATATGATTATGCACAAACTACATCAGAATTTATAGATAGATTTGGTATAAACCCTATACCTTATACTGTTCCTAAAAGAAAACCATCTGTTAGAACACCATATACAGAGTCAGCAGTAGAGTTTTGGACACAAAAAGAAAACAGAAAAATAATGGAAACTCATCCAAGAACTGCATACTTTATTAGACCAGATACTGTAGATGATGACTGGGTATGGTCNGCAGATTTTAACGCANTAAGAGANTANTACACAGAAGATGANTGGGATTTATTAGCAAGACAGACAATGTTAGANAGAGAATTGCAATTAGAAAAAGAACGATTGCANGAAATTGCTGANAGAAGTGATACAGATAACTACACAAATAAATGGGTAAATGGTAACTATGCACTNAAAAGAAGAGAGTTAGAANNATCNTATGGTNTAAAAGCATGGGCTTCTTTAGGTATGGGTGAAATAAAAGCAGACCCATCATTAGATATTATGGAATTACAAACCTGGAAAGATGACAAAACACTTAGACAATCACCAGAGTTTGTGCCACTTAACAAATACTTACAGTTAAGAGAACAAGCAGAAAATGTATTACTTAATGGTGGTGAATTCGGTGGTAATAAATTTTTACCTGCAGACCCACCAACAATAGCACCACTTACAGGTAGTACAGAGAGAGCAGCAGTAGTTAGAGATACACTGTTAGAAGAAGGTAAAAAACTTATAGAGGAATATTCTGATACATTTTTTAATCAAATATTTTATGGTATTCTGTTCTATGAGGTTGACAATCTTAGATACATGGGAGAAGAATGAGTTTAATAGATGTAGATAGTTATGAAGTAAACCCTATAGATTACAGAGGTTATCAAGATAACAAAGCAGGATTCGTACAATCATTACTAAGTAATAACTTTATACCTTATGCACAAGAAGTTGGTAGAGAATTACTGGGTGAGAGAACACAAGATAATGCAATAGGATTATTTTCTATACAAGATTTATTTAATATACCAGGTGTAAATCAATTACCATCTGTTATATATTTTCAACAACTTAACAAAGGTGATGCTGATTTAGTAGAGGTAAGAACACAGTTAGCACAACTACAGCAAGATTTAAAAAACAGATATGGTGATACAGAAATACAATATAACGAAGAAGTTATAAAGTTTTTTGGTGATGTACCTACAGATGTTAACGATATTACAGGTAATGTAAAAGATAGATTTAACTTAAATGTAGAGAGTGATGTAAACTTTGGTGACCAGATACAAGTAACTCTTAGTGATGAGTCAATCAATTCATTTGGACTTACACAACCAGAGGAAACATTTGCTTATGATGAAACACAAACTGGTGTTGCAGGATTAAGTAATGTACTTACTTTAGGTGGTAACTACTACAACAAAGATGGTCAATACACTGATAGAGAAGGTAATGTTATTCTCGGTCCAGATGGTAACCCACTAGAAGCACCATTTAAAAAAGGTGATGGTTGGGAACTGTTTTGGCAAAGAGATGATTTGTTTGAAATACAACAACTTATTGTAGAAGCAGGAGGACCTGCACCAGAAACATTAGGTGTATGGGATAGTGGATTAGAAAAATATATGAATAGTGTACTTGCGTATGCTAATGACTCACAAAGTTGGCAAACAGATATGGAGTCTGGTCTTAGTTTAGGTAATGCCTGGAGAGGTGCATTACAAGAATACAAAGTACAAAACGAAGGTGGCACACAGTTAGCAGAGATATTAACTGCTGCAGGTTATTCAACTATAAACGAACCTAAACCAACTGCATCAGAAACAAAAACAAAAGTAGATGATTTGTATGGAGAGTATGGATTAAATGCTACAGCAAGAGATTACAAAGAAATAGGTGAAGCGTTTATGGAACTATCTGTACAAGCTGAAGCTAGACAAGCAGATATAGAGAGTAAAGCTGTAGGACTAAAAGATTTACTTCTAGGTACAACAAAGTTTATGTCATCACCTCCTAATTTAGAAACACCAGAAGGTCTTGAATATCAAAAAGCAGTTAATGATGGTAGAGTGTTAAACACAAGCACAGGTATTTATATTATACCTGACCCAGAGGAATTAGCTAAAGCAAAAGACATTCCAGAACCAATAGATGTTGATGGTAAATTAAGAGAGATGATAGAATCTAGGGATGCAACAAGAATACAGGGCGTACAAGACAGAGATTTTCAAAGAGAAAATGCTGATTTGTTTAAGAGAAATTTCTTAACGACAGCTAGAACAGGATTAGGATAATGGAAAAAGTAAGTTGGGGTAGGTGGACATTAGCATTAGTAAAAGCTGCTGAAGAATTAAGAGAAGCAGGTTTTCAAATGAGTAAAGACCCATCACAAGACAATGAAGTTTATCAAAACCTTATAGCACTTTCTGCTGCTGAATGGAGAAAAGGAAATGAAGTTGATATGGATGGTCCAGGAATGGGCAAAGCATTAGGTGGCGAAGAGTCATACTCACCACTACAAATATACATGACTACTTGGGGTAAAGATACTTCAGATGTAGATGTCACTGTTATTAATAATGAATTTGTACCAGAGTTTCAAGGTATTACAAAAGATGAACTTATAGATTTAATTACTACAGATGTGGACCTTGCAGCTAAAGCAGGAATAATTGTACTTAACAGTAAAAAAGGTTACGACAACTGGTCAACTTGGAGTATGGTGCAAAGTGAAGATTCAACACAATATATAGATTATGCAAAACAATTTGATAATGATTTGCTTAGGGGTAGTCAGTTTGATAATGATGAACCAACAACACCAACAGATACTACTACAACTACTATGCCAGAAACTACAACAACTACTATGCCAGAAGATACAGATGAAGAACAACCTGATGAGGAAATTGATACTACAACTAGAAGTCAGGGTATAACAAATATGTTTGGCACACCACCACAAGATATGAAAATAAACAAACTTAATCCTAAATACAGGTCTGGTCAATTTTTAAAATACTTTGATAGAGTTACAAGTTTTAAAAAACCAGACCCATCTACATTTAAACAACCTGCAATAGCAGAAGAGGATGAAATTAAGTTTCCATTCGGTACACCAGTTACAACACAAGAAGTCTTAGATTTACTAGAGCCATAAAATGGCAGAGGAAAAAAAATCTGTAGAAGAAAGACTTAAACTAGAAAGAATTATCAAAAATGATATTTCTAATCCTAGACTTAAAGAAGGTTTGCTTAAAAGATATTTAGATTATGATGAAATTGCTAAAGATTTACCTTCTAATATTAAAAATGAATTATTAGTTTATACAAACAAAGAAGTAATTAATGATATTGATATATTTAAAAACGAATTAAATATAACAGATTTGTCACCTGGTCAAAAAGAAAGTATAGAAACTATATTTTTTGATTATGTAGAACCTACTCCTATTGAAGATGCTTTTTTAGCAGAAATGGAAGGTTGGGATATAGATGCACAAGGCAATCCTATAAACCCTAATAAAAAACCAGAAGATATGTCAAAATTTCAAAAGGAATTAATTAATGAATATAACTATATTGTAGAAAATGGACAAACTTCTGCAAAGTTATCAAGAAGTTATTTAATAGATTTATTAATGAATAGACCTGATGGTCAAAGTGTAGAAGAATTTATAAAAGCAAATAATTTTACACAAGAAGAAATAGACATAATAAAATATGAAACAAGATTAGACACACCTACAAATGTAGTAGATGAAGGCGTAGAGTTATATCATTCTATATCAAAAGGTGAAACAGTAAATAAAAATTTCCACGCAGGAACTTACAATGCAGCTTTAGATAGAGCAAGTCAATTTTATGGTGGAGAACAGTTATATAAAATAGCTAATGACAATTTAGATTTTATACAAGAACAAGCTAACGATTTAGTTAGTGAATTATCTGACAAAGTAAGTTTTGAGAATGTTGATGATATGTTCCAAATTACTGATGACAGTGTAACAAGAGAAGTATCTATTACATTACCAACAGGAAATGAAGCTAGGTTTAATATTGTTGCTGAAACTTTTGACAATACATTAACTGTAAAATTTCAAGATGTAGATGGATATGATGGTGGACAAATATATAGTGAAGAATTATTAGATATAGATTATGAACCAGATGATTTAAAAACATTTGTTGGAGATATAGACATTGTTGATGATGAAACTGTTGCAAGTAATTTATTAGATGAAATAGGTTTAAAAAGTCAAGCAGGAGAGTTTAACTATAAAGATGGTTACGATTTATACAAAGTAAATATTAAACCTGGTGCAAATGTAGTCAACATACCAGATACAGCAATATTTATTGAAAATGGTATAGAAAAAGAAATGAGTTCAGATTTTATACAAGGATTTATAGAACGACCAAAAGAAGTAAATAGATTTACAGATGTAACACAGATAATTATTGATAATAAAACTTACGACATTACAGATACTTTTACATCATCACAAGCATTACAAGAACATTTTAAAGATGCAGATGTATTAGTTTATACCAATGACATAGAAGATGTTGGTAGTAAATCATATATGTTTTTAAATGAAAATAGTTATGTATTAGAAAAAATAGATGATGCACAATTTAATATTGATGTTGCAAACAAATATATAAAAAATAATCCATACGAAACAATATCTAAATTAGCAAGAAGGGAAGCGTTTACAGAACCTGAAAGGTATCAAGTTTTATTAAACGCTTTACTAGATGAAACAGACACACCTACAAATGTAGTAGATTATCAAGATACAGGAATAGGTGGCAGACCTTTTGAAATAAAAGATGGTGTACCTGTAGATGAAAAAGGTAATCGAATTAAAAGTATTGGTGCTGCTGATGAAACAGTAACAATATATAGAGTAGTACCTGAAGGAGTAGATAGTGTAAATGCTAACGATTGGGTATTTATAAATAAAGGTCAAGCAGAAGAAGCACTTAAAAATGCTAATGCAAATACTGATGGTAATTTTAAATTAATTGAAATAGAAGTAAGTAGAGGAGATGTTTACCCATCAACAAGAGGTAATTTAGAAATGGGTTATTTCCCTACAGACACACCTGCTACTACAGGACCTGCACTGTTAGAAACAAATATTAAGTTTGAAAATGTAATGGTAGAGGATGATACACCTCGTGGTTATTCGTATGTGCAGATGAACCCACAATGGCAATATGATGTAGTAAAACCTAATAAAATATTTAATCCAGATAAGTTTGAAACTAGATTTAAAAGACCAGACCAAACATTTAAAAGTGGTCAAGAAATTGTAGATGCAATATTATCTGGTACAGCTACAGATGAAGATATAACAAGGTTTTTTATTTTTGCTGCATCTAAAAGTAATGGACAAGCATGGGGATATGGTAAGAAGTGGAGTTCTGCTGATGCTATTGCTGACATAGTTAAAATAGGTATATTTTCAGACAGAGATTTAAAACGAGTTATTCCAGTAGATGATAGTGGTTTGTATAACTTAATGAAAGAAAGAATAAGAATATCTAGTGGTTTAGACATACCAGATAAAATATTTTTAGATATGGCAAACGAACAAGGACAATTTACAAATGTAAGAGAAAGAATGAGAAATGTCATACTAGATGCACATAATAAAATATACGCAGAAAATCCAAATGATTATTTTATATTGTGGCGTGGTGGTAATTTAAACAGATTTAATACCTGGCAATCTTTTTCTAAAAGACAAGAAGCTGCTAGAGGTGTAATGATACAGTTAAAATTTAGTGGTGTAGAACAAGGTGGAGGTATGGGTACTTATGTAATAAATAAAAACAACATGATAGATTTAGATGCACTAGGTTTAAGTCATGGTAGAGAACAAGAAGTTATTGTATTAGCAGAGGCAGCTAACAAACCAGGTGCAAAATTAGCAAACAATATTACAACACCAGAAAATTTAAAAACTTATACAGATAATTGGGCTTTAAGAGCTACAGAGCCAGAGTTGTTTCCTAAGCAAGGATTTGTTATACAAAACATATCACAACAATTAAATCAATTAGGACAACCAACACAAAACTTTTTTACTGAAGTAATACAAGGTATGGATAAACACGCACCCCTTAAAGCATACGAACCAATAATACAATTTGAAAATGCACAATTAGATGCTGCACAAGATATATACAATAAATTTGTTATACAAGGTGGTGACTTTAATCAACATATATTTACTTCTATACCAACATTTTATGAAACACAAATAGTAAAAGCAGTTGCGTTAAATAATATGTTACAAAACTTTGAAAAGCAAAAAAAAGTAACTGTTTTAGATATTGGTGCTACAGAAGGAACATGGTCAAAATTATTAGGTTCTTTAAATGAAAATTTACAAATAGATGTTTTAGAACCTAACCCTGCAGCAGAAGATATATTTAATCAAACTGACCAGGTAGAAAATGTAAGATTTCAAAAAAATGCTTTTTCATATTTACCAGAGGACCAAGGTAAATTCTTTTTAGAAGAAGGTGGCAGAAGAAACATTAAATTTATAAATTTTGGTGCAGGTGAAGATGTACAATTTAAATATGATGTTGTACATGAATCTATGACATTTCAATTTTTAGATAACAATAGAAAAGCACAAATAGATTTTATTGCAAAAAATGTATTAAATGACAATGGGTTTTTAATATTAGAAGAAAAATATAGTAGTGATGATGTTGTGTATCAAGCTAATGAAGAACTTAAAAATGATTTTAAAAAACAATATTATTCAGAAGCACAGATAAATACAAAACAACATGAAGTAATTACAAGCATGGGTAAAAATCAAGTAGCTGTACGAGATATGGAAAATATACTAAAAGGTAAATTTAAGTATGTACAACAATATTGGGATGCAGGTAACTTTAAAGGCTATATAGCATCTAATAATCCTTTAGCAGAAACATTTGTAGAAGAGATATATAAAACAGATGTATCGCTAACAGGTCACGAGTTTTCTACAAATCCAACAGAACAAGAAATTAAATTCTCTGTACAAAAACAAATGGATAATAAATTTATCAATAAAGAACTTGCAAAAGAACTAACAAAACAAACACTAGAATCAAGTAAAGAGTTTATAAATAAATCATCTGATGCAGTACAAACAATATTTAAAAATGTTAAAAGTGTTGGTGGTGTAGGACTTGCTTTAGGTCTTAAAGGTTTGTCTAAAGTTGCACCAGTATTAGAACCTGGAGATGTACTTATAGAAAAAGGTATAGAAAAGTTTACACCACAATTAAATAAAGCAGCACAAAAATTAGGATTTGCAAGTTTACCAATACAAAAAATATTACCTACCTATGTTGCATTAGAAATAGGTATTGCTGCTGCAGAACTTGTACAAGCATCTATGTATGCTTATGAAGCATCACAGCAAAAAGCACCTGGTAAACCTATATCTAATTTACAAGAATCATTAACTAGATTCTTACTACCTAAATCAGTAGAGGATGAAGCTATTGATAGATTAAGATACAAAGAAAATGTAATGAGAGATTTTTATAACACACCTACAGGAAAAGCTGTATTAGAAGAAGTAGATTTTGGTAGTCAATTATTAAATCAATTAGGAGAAGAACGAGTAGCAAGATATTCACCAGGTTGGAACTTATCTAAAGCAATTTTTGGATTATTTGGTACAATAGGTACAGCAATAAGTGGAGAACAAGCTAACATAAGTGAGCAAACTCGTGATAATATGGGTCAAGCACTGTTAACAGGAATTGGTAAGTAATGGCAAATTTTGCACCAGAATATATAGAAGCAGATGAAGTAATACAAGTAGATGGCAATTATTATGGCATATTTAATGTGTCAGGTCCAGAGTACAGTTTACCTTTAGTTGTTTTTATAGATTCTATGAATTACTTTAGTGGTGGTCAACCACCTGCAAATGTACAATCGTACACAAAAGAAGAATGGGAGAATGCAAACGAGAGATTGTTTGTACCTGTTATGGACTATGCAGAGTTACAAGACCCAGATGACAAGAATTGGGCAGATATAGAATCAACATTAGATAGGTCACTTGCACAACAAGCAGCAATAGTTGGTAATTGGATATTTGAAGATGACATTGTTAAGTTATATGCAGCTTCTGCATTAACAGGTGAAGCTGTGAATCCTACAGATATAGAGAATACACCTTATTATTTAAACACTACAGAGCAAGAGAGAAAATGGATTCAGTTAGAATTACTTGCACCTGAAAGAGCAAAAGCACAGTTATCACAAAACAAAGAAAACTTTAATGTAGATATGACATCATTAGGATTGACTGGTTCTGGATTTAATAGTTTATCTTCACAACTCGCATTAGATGTATCATCAGGAAAAATGATAGAAGGTGATGGTATGGATGGAGATAAAGCATTTGAAATTCTTAGACTACTATCAGACCCATACTACAGGTCAATATCTGGTGGTGATGAAGCTATACCAGAGTCATATAGAAATTATATAGGTACGATAAATCCTACTAAGACAGGTGAACTAGCAGCAGAAAATCTTATTATAGATTATGTTGGTGAGGATGCTTTAGCAGGATATATTGAATCAGGAGTATTTGCAAAGTATGCAGGTATGCTACGACTAGATGCAGAACAAGAAACTACAACTGGTAAAGAACAAATTATGCAAGAACTACAGATGGCACACGATAAATTAAATCCACATTTTGAAGGTGCTAAACACTCTACATGGTCAGCACCTTTGTATAATTATGGATTTCAAATTACAAAAGTTGCACCAGATAAAAACTTTAAAGCATATATGGATAGGTTAGCTAAAGATTTTAAAGGGGATTATACAGTAATAGGACAACAGATTAGACAGGACTACATAGACTCACCAGGAGTTAAGAATGAATTGATGAGTGGTATGGCAGGACAGTTTAAGCAAGATTTATCGGCAGCATTTAGTTAGGAGATATTATGGAATGGTGGGAACAGTTAGGTTACAGTAGCGAAGAAGAAGCTATTGCTAGGGGTGAATCTGAAGAAGTTTTTAATAGAACAAGAAAACCAGACCCTGTTGAAACATTAACAGATATACAAAGAGAACAACAATTTATAGAATCTCGTATGGCAGAAATACAAGCTAACGCAGATGCAGGTAGTGGTGAAGAAAAAGAAGTAATTGTTAGTGGTGGTGAAATAACAAAGTATATTATTGTACAAGGACCAGATGGTAGATATGTTGCAAAAGCAGACCCTAATGGAACTTACACAGATGAAAATGTACAAGCAGAAATAGATAGATTGAATGCACAAAGAGATGAAAACATACTTAATGAAAAATTAAAATCTGGAAGTGATGATGATGGAGGTGGTGTTTATAATCCTAGGACTACAGATGTAAGTTACACACCAGTAGAAACTACAGGGTTGACTACAAGAGAAGAAGCAAAACTTAGGTTTCCATATTTAGATGAACGACTTATAGATGTTTATGTACAAGGATATGTAGAAACTGGTGACAGAAACTTAGCATTACTTAAAATGCGTTCAGACCCTTTGATGGAAACTGTTTATCCAGGTATTAGAAAAACTGATGGCACACTTCGTATGACTGAACAAGAATACATTGTTGCTAAAGAGTTTATGCAATTAGAACTTAGAAACTATAATCTTAATCCACAAGTCTTTGAAGATGACATTGTAGAGGCAATAGCAGGAGATGTATCTCCACAAGAGTTTTCAGAGAGATTGCAAACAGGTTATCAAAACATTGTACAAAACATACCACAAGTAAAAGAAGTATATCTTAGAGAGTTTAACTTAGACCTAAATGAAGAATCTATATTTGGTATGTTTGTATCACCTAGGTTAAGCACTGCAGTATTAGAAAATCAAATAAGACAAAGTCAGATTATGGCAGAAGCTGAAACTGCAATAGGTACTAGAGCATTGACAGTAGAGGTTGCTAGAGGATTACAACAACAAGGACTTACACAAGCACAAGCTAGAAGAGGATTCCAAACTGCTGCTACATTGTTACCTGGATTATCAGGTGGTGCAGAGAGATTTGGTAGAGGTCCAATAACATCTACAGAATTTGTAGAAGCTACAGAGCTAGGTAGGCAAGATATAGCACAACAAATTAGTAGAGTAGAATCACAAATAACATCAGCATCAGCAGCACAAGCAGGTGCAGCAAGATTACGAAGTGGTGAGGTTGTAGGTTTAGAAGAAATATAAACTTGCACTTACATTTTATCTGTTATAATAAACATTGACCCTGTAGATAGGTCTGGGGGTTAAACTTGACCTTCATTTTGTAATCGGTCTTGATGCCTACTGACAAGACCTGTCAAATAAAAACAGTAGTGTAAGACTAAAAAGCAGTGGTTACTTATACACCACTTGTAAAAATATCGTATAAAGAATGGACAATAGAATAATGACAGAAGAACTAAACAACTCTGACACACAAGGCGATAAGAACTGGAAAGAGATGAGGGAAAAACTTAATCTCTACGAAGCGAAAATCGCAGAATACGAAGGTAAAGAAAGACAAGAAGTTTTTAACAAAGCAGGTCTTGACACTACTAAAGGTGTTGGAAAAGCAGTTGAGATGATGTACGAAGGTGATATGACTGTTGAAGGAATACAGCAATACGCATCAGAAGAATTTGGAGTTGAGTTTGGGAATCAAGACAGATTACAAGATACTGTACAAGCTACAGAACAAAGTCAGGATAGACTAAACAACATACAGCAAAATTCAGTTGTAGATTTATACAACACAGATGTAGTATCGCAAGTTCGTGAGATAGAAAAAACTGGAAATACAAGACAATCAATAGCTGCCAAGTTATCTGTTATAGAGGAAGCGAAGAAAAACTCTAAATAGATTTTCTAAACTTCTTCAAACAATTTAGACAATTAACTTATAGGAGAAGTAAAAAATGGCAGACATATCGTTAACTAACAATACGATTTATGCACAAAACATTAATAACTTTACTGGTGAGTTGTTTAAAGTTGGTGGTCAAAGAACACCTTTGCTTTCAGCAGTCGGTGGATTAAATGGTGGTAAGACATTAAACTCTACATTTTGGCAAGTCCAAGTAGAAGATAATGCAACCATTTCTTCAGAACCTGACAAAGGAAAAGAAGGTCACACACCTACAGAATATCTTGGAAGAGATAGAGCTGCATATACTTATGTAACACAAATCTTCCATAAAGGTGTACAAATGACTTACACAGCTTTAGCATCCACAGGTAATCAAAATCCTTTTGCGTTGTCAGCAGATATCGCTAATCAATCTGATGGTGATGGAACTGTAACAGCAGCAAATGAATTAGGATTATTTGGTGGTAACCCAGTAAATGATGAATTTGCATTACAGCTTGAAAAAGCTATGGAAAAAGTGGCAAGAGAAGTTGAGTGGTTTGCATTCAATGGTTCTTTCTCTGATGGTGCTAATACCACTCCAGGTGATGGAACTAGAGAAATGTATGGTCTTGATGTATGGATTACATTAAACAAGAACGCATCAAACTCTGCAGCAGTAAACCCATTAGGTGGTAACTGCTACTACAACGACACAGCAGGTGATGGCAGTGGTTCAACACAAGTTATCTCATTCGCAACTATATCAGGTGCGTTAAAGAGAATGTATGACAACCATGCACCAATGAAACAACCTGTACTTTGTGTTAGCCCACAACAATTACTAGACCTTAACAATGAACTTGTTAAAGGAACAGTTGATATAGCAGGAGCAATTATTCCTAGAGATAGAAATGTTGCAGGTATTGATATTGATACAGTTATTACACCATTTGGTTCAATCGGACTAATGGTTATTGACCCTAATATCCTACCAAACAACACTGCTTTCATCTTAGACCTAGCTTACATACAACCAGTATTCACCAATATCCCAGGATTTGGTACTGTGTTTGTTCGTGACCTAGACCAAGATGCAAACGCTAGAATTGGTAAAGCAATTTATATGGAGATGGGATTTGAATTTGGTCCTCCTTCATACCATTGTAAGATTCAAGCAGTATCATAAATTAAATTGAAGATTAGGGTGGAACTCCACCTCCACCCTTTTCTTCTGCTATAGTAAGGAAAGTATGATTAGTAAAACAGCTTTAATAGATATTTCAGCAGACAACAGTAATTCACTAGGTGTAAAGACAGATGGAATGCTACTTTGTGGTATTCAATTTCCTGCAGCTATGACTGGTACTTCAATTACATTTGATTTCGCTATGGACAATTCAACATGGGCAGATGTTTTAGAAACAGATGGTAGTGCAGTTAGCTACAGTGTATCAGCAGGTGATGTAGTAAGAGTTGACCCTTCAGGTTGGGCTTTTTCAAGTAATGGCTACATAAGACTTACATCTAATGGTAACGAAGCTGCAGATAGAGCAATAATATTACATTTTAGACACAGTTAGGAGTTACTTATGGGTATGCTCTTAATGTTAAAAGAGGGAAGAAATCTTAATATAGAAAGTATTCCTGACCAACCACTAGAACCTTCATTTCCTATTGTTGACCCTAATGACACAGCAAATGATGGATGGTTTGGATATGGTGCTTTTGGACAAGCAATTTTTGCGAAGAATTTAGTTGAAGAAGGTGCAGCGTAATGAGTGCTAATATAGGTGAATTAGTAGATAGAATTTATAGGGAATATTTAGAACCTATGGATGACCTACAACCATATACATTATTAACTTCATCAGGTGGTATTAATGCTTCTGTTACAACCATAAGTTTTGATGGAAGTTTATTAACACAAGAAGAAGAAGATGTAATGGAAGCAGGTTCTATTATAGAAATAGGTAGAGAACTTTTATTATGTAAAGAATTAGATACTGTAAATAACACAGTTACAGTTGTAAGAGGTGTAAGAGGAACTACAGCAGCAACTCATGATGAAAATGCAGTAATTAAAATAGCACCACCTTTTCCTCGTAAAAATGTATTTGATGCAGTATGTGACCAAATTAAAAATTTATTTCCTACAATTTTTGCAGTAGAAACACAATCAATAACTACAGGTACAGGATATACGCTTATAGGAAGTTATGATGCACCTGGAACACACAATTATTTAGTTTCAATACTTAGTGCAATATCGCAATACACAGATTTTAGTACAGGTTCAGATACCACTGGTGTCAACTTTTCACCTGTAACTTGTTCACTTGTTGAACTACCTAATCCATTTACATACACAGATAGTGATGGTGTATCAAGGACTATAACATATACCACTGGTCCTTCTACTGTACACGCAATACAGTTTGCAGGTATAGCATCAGGGCATACAGCACATGTAACATTTAAAAAAAAGTTTATAGAACCTACTGCAGAAACAGATACACTTGCAACAGTAGGATTGGAAGATGAGTATGAGCCAATAATTATGGCAGGTGTTGCTGCACAGATGATGGCAGGTAGAGATATACCTACAGCTACAACAGATTATATAACAGACCAGTTAGCAGTATCTAACTTTCCTGTTGGAAGTTCTAATAGTGTTAGAAACTCTTTACTACAGTATCAACAACTTCTTATAAATCAGGCAAGAAAATATTTAAGAGCCAAATATCCTGAAGCAGTATCAGTTGATGGAATGGTGTTCGGAATACAGGCATAATGCCTAGAGTTACTACCACTGCAGAAGTATCTAACCCTAGAAGAAAAGGTTATGATTTTAGACTAGACAATCAGTTGTTTAGAGCAGCTATTGGACCTGGTAGAGAATTACAAATACAATCTTCTGATGTTACAGATGGACAAGTAAATGTAAAACAAAATGCAGAGGACTTTACATCTAACTTAGGTCGTATATATTCAAGAAATAATTTTGAAGGTGGTGAAGGCTTAGATAAAGCACATAGGGCAAATGGAACTCCTAAAGATACAACAAGATTTTTTGACAGCAAAGGTATAGATGTTTTTCATGGTGATACAGTTAGTTCTTATCACATACATTTGTTATATACAACAGTATCTAAATTAACTTTAAGTGGTTCTAACAACTATTTAGCACAGACTACTAATGGAGATATGTATGTTACTGATGGAACAACAATATACAAATCTACAGATGATGGAGATAACTGGAGTGCAGTATCTACAGGACTTACAATCAATCACAACTTTACAGGTGCAGCAGCAGTAGGTGACCAAGTATATTTTACTACTGCTAATGGAACTGCAGCATCAGAACTTATACAGTTTAATGGTTCTACTTGGTCAGAAAATTCAACAGACCAATCATCTAACGCAGGACTTACAGGTGTATGGTTTGCAAAAGGTCAGTTGTTTATATCAGGAGATGATGGAACTGTAGAATACTTATGGGCAGTAAGTCCATTTAATAAAACTTGGTCATCATCAGACTTAGCAGAAGCTGATGCAATCGTTACATTTGAAGATAGCCATCATGTGTCACAAGTTGTAGATGCAGGTGCAGTTGTTTTAGCTGCCTCTACAAATGGTGATATATATTCTATAAAAGATGTATCAGGAACTATGACACTAAAAGGTCAGACTAATATACCTTTTGAAGAAGTACATTCTATAGCTGCTGCTGAAGGTATTGTATTTTTTGGTACAAAAGAAAAGACAAGACAAGTAGGTAGATTTTATCGTGCAGATTTAACTGTAGCTGATGACTTATATGTATTGGCTAACAGACAGTTAATTAAAGAATGGATTATATCAAACCAAGACACGACACCTAAGCACATGTTTGCATCAAGAGATAGTATTTACATGGGTATAAAAGAAAGTGGTAGTGAAAGTTATTTATGGAGATATTACTTACCTTCTGCAGGATTTGCTAGAGATTTAGAAATGGGTGCAGGTGGATTAGTGACAGGTATTACACAAGCAGATGGCAAGTTTATATCAGTAGTATCAGGTGCAGGTGTATATCAAGAAAGTTCTACATTTGAGAGTGAAGGTTATCTTATAACATCACCTGCAGATTTTTTCACTGCAGAAAGTAAACAGTATGTAGGTGTAGAAATAGAAACAGAAACTATGCAAAATTTAGATGAAGTAGAGGTGTATGCAAGTACACAGTTTGAAGCAATAAATTCAGATACAGACAGTAGTTGGGATTTAGTATTAGAACATAGGTCAGGTAGAGGTGGTATAGAAAACCAGTTAAATTTAGTTGATAGATTTATTATAGGTAAAATAGTTTTAAAATCTGCAGATGGTAGTACAAGTCCTAAATTAAATTCAATACAGTTTCGTGCATTAGCTAGACCTGAACTTGTAGTAGTACAGATACCAGTAAATTTAAGTGACAGAGTAGAACGACCTTATAGAAAACCTATTAAGGTTAAGAATTTAGGTGAAACTATTTACCAACAATTAAAAACTAAAGAGGGTTCTGCTGTGACACTTGAATTGTATGACCCATCAGAGGTCATAAGAGGAGTAGTGGAACAAATAAGTTATCCTGTACAAAATAATCCAAACATTGGCAGCGTTACACAATATGCTATACTCACAGTAAGAGGTACACGACAAGGTGCATTTGCCCCTGTTACCTCTGCTAACATATTTGGCGTAGGAGAATATGCTGTAATGAAGTTCGCAGGATAAAAATTATGTGTATAATGGAGAAATATGGCTTTAACAGAAACTAACATAGTAAACGCTTTTGAAACTACCTTAGCTGCACAGTTAGCTAGTGGTGGTACAACAATGAATTTAACAGATGACCCAGGTGTAGCAGCACCTGCGTATTTTGTAATTGCACCTGATAGCGACAGTGCAAGAGAAGTAATTAAATGGGATAGTGGTGCTTACAACAACGCATCAGTAACAAGAGATTTAGATAGTAAGCATGGAACAGACCCAACACATGCATCAGGAACTACAGTAAGACTTGCAGTAGTTAAACAACATATTGAAGATACTCACGACAGAATTAATGACATAGCTTTAACAGGAGATGTCACTGGTACATTAGCTTCAGCAACACAAGATATTGCAACAAGCATAGGTAGTGGTGTTATAGTTAATGATGATGTAAATTCATCTGCAGCTATTGCACAAAGTAAACTTAGTCTTGCAATAACTACAAGCGAAGTAGCTGCAGGTACATTAGTAACTGATAGTGAAACTATTACATCTAATGACAACAACACAACAATACCTACATCTGCAGCAGTTAAAAACTATGTTGATGCAGAAACAGCTACCCTTACAAATAAAACATTAGGTGCTGTAACTTTATCAGGTGCTGTAACAGGTGGCGACCAAACAATATCAGCAGCAATATTAAAAGATTATGCAGAAACAGATGTAACTGTAACTTCAGGTACAACATTGGCTATTGATTTAGCTAATGGTAATACAGGTTCAGTAACATTAGCACATTCTGTTACAGATGTAGATTTTACAAATGTACCTGGTGCAGGTTTATCAACATTTACTTTGATTATTACACAAGATGGCACAGGTAGTAGAACTATGGCAACTAACGCAGTAACTGTGAACACTTCATCAGCTACTGTTAAAACAGCAGGTGGTTCAGGTTTAACATTAAGCACAGCAGCAGCAGCTATAGATATTGTAACCTTTATGTTTTTAGATGCAGGTACTACAGTTTTCGTATTCCCACAACTTGCTTTTGCATAATGCCATTAGGTGCAGCTAGAACTTTAATTACAGCAGGTGGTGCAGCAGCAGGTGCATTAACTCTAATCAAAGCTAATACTTTTAGTGGAAGTAGCAGTGTAGTTGTAAACGATATTAAAGAAGATATATATGATGTACATTTTTTCACTGTTGAATTAAGTGGTTCTCATCAAGACATAACTATATTTATAGATTTTAGCACCGACAATGGTTCTAGTTTCTTAACAGATGATTTAGCATATTCAAAATCTTTTGGACAAACTGATGGTACTTTTAATCAAGCAACAAGCACTGATTTATATGGAATAAACTTTATGCAAAGTGCAGACACTAATCTTGGTGGAGGTGGCTATGGTTATTTCTATTCTCTTGGAGATAGTGGTAGACATAGTTATGTGAACATGCATGCTATTTATGAAAGAAGTGGAGATGCTGATGTTCAAAGATTTGAATTTGGTGGAGGAAGTACTACTGCTGACCAAACTGTAGATGCTTTTAGATTTTACCCTAATGTAGCTAGTCCTGGTATTACAGGAAAGTATGCTTTATATGGATTGGAACAGTCGTGAGTAGTTTAGTATTTATAAATGAAACTACTGCTAGTTCTGTATCTAGTGTAAATGTTACTAATGTATTTAGTGCAGATTATGATGTTTATAAAGTAGTTGTTTTATATGATGGAAGTACAAATGATGTACTTAGCTGTAAACTTATTGCAGCAGATGGCAGTGTAATCTCTGATGCTAACTACGATAGTGCAACAAAGTTTATGTACACACATACAACACATGGTGACAGTGCATTGAGTAACCATACTGATGCACAAGCTATATTTGCAGGAGTAGGAACAGAAGGTGGAGGTGTGACTTACATACACAATCCATTTGAAGCTACTTTTACTTATATGCATGGGCAAAGTATGCAAGATGCAGGTAGCACAACACCTGCTACTCCTCACAAATCTACTGCTGTATTGGAACAAAATGCAAGTATGACTGGTTTTCAACTTAAAATAGATAGTGGTACTATTGGAAATGTTACAATAAGAACTTATGGAGTTCAGAGATGAGTGCTTTAGTTAAAATTAGTGATGAAATAATAACATCATCAGGTACACATACTGTTACTTTAACTGGAATTGATAGCACTTATAGTACATATATGGTTAAAGTTAATAATTGCCAACCTGCGACAGATAATAAAAATATAAGCATGAGAGTTACAAAGAGTGGTGCTGCACAAGATGGCACTGATTATAATTATGTGCATGAAAATGTTGCTTTACCAAATGGTAACTTTGGTCATACAAATATAACAGGGAGTACATCTTTTGTAATATTTGATAGTGGAGGTAATGGTGCAGGAGAAACAAACAATGGAATAATATATTTGTTTAACTTTCCTGAAGCAAGTGAGTATAGTCATTTTACATACGAAACTGCACACAGTCAGCATACTCCTGCTATGAGAGGTTATAATGGAGGAGGAGTACACGAAGTATCTAGTGCAAGTGATGGTGTTTCTTTTTTTACAGAGAGTTCAGTTGATTTTGCAAATGGTGCAGAGTTTGCTTTATATGGACTTAAAAAATAAAAGTGTGCTAGGATAGGAGATATATGGCAACAAAAGAAGAATTACAAACCCAAGCTAATAGCGAAATAGAAGCTATGATGACTGCCAATGGTGGTGATGGTTTGTTTATATCAGTAAATGGTGTTCGTAGAGAATATAATGATGCTGAATATGCACAAGCTAAAACTGATTTAGGTAATCAAAAGTGGGATAACCAACAATTTGGTTATATATCTGCAAGACAGTCTGCTTATGGTTCTATTACTGACCAGTTAGATATGCAATACTGGGATGAAGTCAATGGCACTACAACTTGGAAAGACCACATAGCTAAAGTTAAATCAGATAATCCTAAACCTGCATAAAGTTTTGTGATATAATCCAAGCTATGGATTTTTTATTCGGATTTATTCTCGGTTATTTTTTTAAAGAAGTAGTATCTTACTTAAAAAGATTAGCTAATGAACCTATACAAAATGATTGGGATAAAGAGTGGGATTGGATGTCACCTCTCCAGGAAGATGATTTACCATAAATGACAAACCACAATGGCTACACACAGAAAGAATTACTTAACATGGTCATTGAAAGACTTGATAGATTAGAAGAAAAACTAGATGCCAAACTAGACAAAGCAGAGTTTTACAAAGTATTAACGCTACTCGTAGCACTAGGTGGAGTTGTTGCAGCGATTGTAATGTAATGCTGCGAGTTCTATTCGCAGTTTTTTTACTGCTACCATTACCTTTATATGCTAATGAAAATAGTACAGATACTACAGATACTTCTACCACTACTACTACTAGCACTACTACTACTACTATCCCAGGAGAAACAGAAGAAGTAGAAACTTTTGATGGTCCACCTCCTATAGAAGAAGAAGNAGAACTAGAGGAAGAAACTACAGAAACTACCACGACTACTACAACATCTACTACAACTACTACGACTATACCTACTTACGAACAAGCTACAGATATGGTTATACCAGAAGATGAGCTAGACCTAAATGGTGATGAGGTAGAGAACAATATAGTTATTGATNNNACTTATGATGGTGAGTTTGGTTGTACAGATTTTTGTATGAACTTGCANTATATGCAACACGGCAACGATAGTGAGGACTATACATTTATATTACCTGAAACTACCACAGTAGATGAAGAAGAATTAGAGATAGAGATATACGAAGTTGGTTTTACTATAGGTGCATTGAACAATGAAGGTACAGTTACTTATACACATACAGATGAAACTACACAAGAGAATGTAATAGAAGCACAGAGCAACTCTAACTTAGAAACTATGTTAGAAACAGTTGTTTATAACATATACGATACCTTAGATACCTTTATAGAAAGTTTTACAATAAGAATTAATGACTGGTCATTGTTAGATGACATATCTTTTAAGTATGTTATGCCTACTACAACTACCACCACTACAACAACTACTACAACCTTGCCACCACCTCCACCTGATCCTCCACCTCCACCACCTGAACCTGAAAAGTTTGAGGTAGTAATGGAAGATGGTTCTATTGGTGAGTATCAAGAACACGAGATAGAAGATGGCACAGTAGAGCGTGATAATGAGCGTAAGGCTAACGAAGATAAGTTTGGTTGTTATATGACTGATGCACAGATAGAGCGTGGAGATTGTGATATACCAGAGGAAGAACTAGAAGAAGAAGTTATAATTATAGAAGATGAAGAACAATACGATACCGAAGAAGAACTTTCTAATGATGATGATGTGGTACTTGAACTGGAGCTTGAAGATGAAGTGGAAGAACTCGAACCTTTGGAAGAAGAAATCATTATTAAAGAGGAAGATAAGATTGACATTGAGGAGCTTGAAGAAGAGTTTATTATTGAAAAAGAAGTCATTGAGATACCAGAAGAAATAATAATTGTTGTAGAAGAAGAAGTTATAGAAGATGAGTTGGATAAAGAGATACCAGGAGATGACATCATCAGAGAAGATACAGTTCAAGAGGAAGATGTCAAAGACCAGGATATACAAGAAGAA
>FUFK010069902.1_pt1 | contig 30771 bp, 31 predicted proteins | sample 1021851 | NCBI WGS metagenome assembly FUFK01 (sample SAMEA51879418, study PRJEB19060) | metagenome | reverse complement strand
TAAATGCGAACCTTAAAATTCTCTCTACGCCCTGCTTTGTAAATAAAGTAACATCCATAGCTGTATCATGGGTATATCCTCTATGACTTCTACCACCGATACCTGAGTATTCTCCTTCAGAATTTTCTCTGATAAAACTCCAATCAATATCTTTTTCTTCTACATTTTTTAGNGGAGATATNATTCCAGGTAANAGACGNACAGGCCTTANATTTGCGTATTGATCTAAACCTTGGCATATTTTTANCCTCAGCCCCCAAAGTGTTATGTGNTCTGGAATTTCAGGTACACCAGCAGATCCAAAATAAATTGCACTAAAACTCTTAAGTTCTTCAACACCTTCATCAGGCATCATAACACCATGTTTTTTGTAGTACTCTGCTCCCCAATCAAATTGATGAAATTCTATTGGTAAATTTTGGACTGACTTTGAAAGAGCTTTTAAAACCTCAACTCCACTATCTATTACTTCTGTGCCAATCCCATCACCAGGAATAACTGCAATTTTGTACATCTTTTGCCTTCTTAAATAAATAAATATAAATAATAATAAAAATAGTTTATCTATTAATAACTTAATTATTTCAATATTTAAAAAATTGTTAAATGGTAGCTATCTCTAAACTATTAAATCAAATATTAAACTCGCATTTAAAAATCATAAGTATAATTATAATTTTCTTACTTCTCTCTCCAGTTATTTCTATAATTATATCAAGTTTTCAAAACACATATGATTTATGGCTACATCTTATAAATTCACGTTTAAAGTATTATTTATACAACACTTTTATGTTAATGTTAGGTGTTTGTTTAACTACCTTTGTGATTGGAGTTTCTCTTGCCTGGTTAGTTTGCCGATATAATTTTTACATGAAAAATATNATTGAGTGGGCACTACTTTTGCCTCTAGCATTACCATCATATATAGTTGCGTATTGTTATACTGATTTTTTTGAATATAGTGGTGTTGTTCAGACAATATTAAGAGATTTATTTAATTTTTCTTCACCAAGTGATTATTATTTTCCAGAAATAAGATCTCTTGGTGGAGCGGTGTTTGTAATATCTTTTGTCTTATACCCTTATGTTTATCTAATTACCAAAGTTGCTTTTAAATCTACTCCTTCATCTTTAATTGAGTTTGCTGAGATCTCTGGGAAAAATATTTTCTATTTTGTTTCTTTACCTCTNGCTAAACCTGCAATAGTTGCTGGATTGTCATTAGTGTTGATGGAAACAGTTTCTGATTTTGGTACAGTAGATTTTTTTGCAGTTGAAACAATTACTCTNGGTATTTTTAANCTNTGGCTTGGAATGAACAATCTAGCCTCAGCATCACAGCTAGCTTTGGTAGGATTTACATTTGTAATTGTTTTGCTTGCACTAGAGCTTTATGCAAGGAAAAAACAAAAATTTAACGATCCTAAATTCAACACTCACAATTTTTTTAATATTCAAGTATCTAAATCTAAAAATATTATAATTTTTTCAATATGCGTTATGCCAATATTATTTGGGTTTTTGATTCCAGTGCTTATTTTAATTGAGAATTCTCTAAATTATTTTCACCTTGAAAATTTTGATCACTTAGTTACGATTGCTCAAAACTCTTTTTTTATTAGCTTCACTACTGCAACAATCATAATATTATTATCTATAATTTTAACCGTAAGTATTAAATATCAAAATTTTAAAGGCTTTAATTTTTTATCTACAATTGCGGGTATTGGATATGCTTTTCCAGGCATAATTATAGCTCTTGGGACNTTNTTTTTTATTTCTTTTATTGAAAAATTTNTAAATTTATCATTAGAAATCTTTTCTATTGATCTAAATTTAATCTTAATTGGTTCTTACTTTTTATTAATTTTTGCCTATATATCAAGATTTAATGCTGTTTCATTTGGGGCAATTAATAGCGGAATAAATAGATTACCCCCTAATTTGCTTGAAGCTAGTAGATCACTTGGTAATCCGTTTTGGTATAGTTTTAGGAAGGTTATATTACCGTTATTAAGACCATCTATTTTAACTGCATTTATTCTGGCTTTTGTTGATATTATTAAAGAACTTCCAATAACATTGTTATTAAGACCTTTCAATTTTGAAACTTTAGCCACATACGTATATCAATATGCAAATGATGAAATGCTTGAAAGAGCATCAAGCGCAGCTCTTCTTATAGTAATTATAGGACTTTTACCTATTTTGTTTATCAATAAAATAATGAATATAAATAAAAAAATAATTTAATTTTTTGTAAACTTGTATTAGTTTAGAATGATTATAAATNTTTCTAGGAAAAAAGAATGGCCCAACTTTATGAGAAATGTATAAAAAACGGTCTGAGAATGACATTGCCTAGAAAAATTATACTAGAAGTAATCGAGGATTCAGCTGATCACCCTGATGTGGATGAAATGTATAGAAGAGCTGTTGAAAAAGATCGTTCAATCTCAATCGCAACTGTTTACAGAACAATCAAATTATTTGAAGAGGCTGGAATAATTGAAAGATTAGATATTGGTGACGGCAGATCTCGATATGAAGAAGCTGGCGAACATCATGAACATTTAATTGATGTTGAGAGTGGTGAAATCATTGAATTTCAGAACGAAGAACTAGAAGAAATGAAAAGGCANGTAGCTCTTAATATGGGATATGAACTAGTAGATCATAGATTAGAGTTATTTGGAAAAAAAATAAAAAAATAACATTCTTGTTTATTTAATTTCTTTGATTTCAAAGTTACATAATGTATTATTAAGAATGATTATCAATTTCTNGAAAATTTAAAAATGGAAGAAAAAGATAAAATTATAATTCTTACAGGAGGTAGCNGNGGCATAGGTCACGCTACTTCAAAAAAATTTTGGGATGATGGATGGACAGTAATTACATTTTCACGATCTGAAGTTGCACCAAAATGTCCTTGGTCTAACAATAAACAATTTCACTTTCAAGTTGATCTTGAAGATGAAATTTCTTTAAACAAAAAACTTAGAGAGTTATCTGAATTTTTAAATGGGAGGCCAGTAAAAGCACTCATTAATAATGCTGCAATTTCTCCAAAAGACAAAAAAAATGAGAGACTTAGTTTTAATGACACATCATTAGAATTATGGCGTAAAGTATTTAATGTTAATTTTTTTGCTCCAATCATTATTTCAAAAGCTATTGTTAATAATCTAAAATCAGCCAATGGTATGATAATTAACGTAACATCTATTGCCAGTGATAATGTTCACCAATTTGCAGGACCTGCTTACGCAACATCTAAAGCTGCTCTAAAATCACTAACAAGAGAAATGGCATCAGATCTTGCCAAAGATAATATAAGAGTAAATGCTATAGCTCCTGGAGAAATTGAAACCTCTATGGTTACTCCAAGTAGTAAAAAATTACTCACAGAGAAGATACCTATGAAAAGATTTGGAACACCCGATGAAGTTGCAGGTGTCATTCTTTCAATGTGCTCAGAAACTTTCTCATATGTTAATGGAACAGAGATCCAGATTAATGGCGGTCAAACTGTCTAAATATCTAGATTATATAAAAATTTCAAAGATAAATATAAAAAAAACAGGACTTGTTTTGTTCCTGTTTTTTTTATTTAAAGGTATAGCTTGGCTATTAGTTGGTTATTTTGGTATTAGTTATTTCTTTTAATCACCAACCCACCTGATCAATTATCATTTGTGCTTTTTTTGCATTTTTAGCAATCTCACTTATTGGTAAGCTATCTGACTTAAATGTACCCCATTCCATTATTTTGCCATCAAGTTTAACTTTAGGATTTACTGGATATTCAAAATTAACATTTGCATAAATTTTCTGTGCTTTTGGCATAGTAAGCCATTCAATAAATCTTAGAGCTTCTTCACTATTTTTTGAATATTTTGCAATAGCCGCACCTGAAATGTTAACATGTTGTCCTCTATTACCTTGGTTATAGAATATTACTTCAGTAGCTCGTGCCCAATTTTTTTGTTCAGGTTTCTTTTCATTAAATTTCATTAATGCAAAATAATACGTATTCATTAAAACTATATCACACTCACCTGAGTAAATTCCTTTTGCTTGTGCTCTGTCATTACCTTTTGGTTTTCTTGCAAAATTTGAAACTAAACCTTCTGCCCATGATTTTGCTTTTGCCTCACCTTTATGTGCAATTATTGAAGCCAATAATGCTCTATTATATGGGTGACTTCCAATTCTTGTACAGATTTTACCCCTGAACTTGGATTTTGCTAAATCTTCAATATCATTAATTTCATTTTTATTAACCCTTTCTTTGGAAATACCTATTATTCGGGCTCTAGTAGATAAACTAACCCATTTTTTGTTTATATCTCTTAAATGATTTGGAACATTTCTATTTATTATGTCTGAGTTAATTTTTTTAACTAAATCCATATCCGCAAGCTCAGATAATCTTGAAATATCAACGGTAAGAATCACATCCGCAGGAGAATTTTTTCCTTCGGATTTGAGCCTTTGCGCGAGGCCTTTCTTAGCGTGTAAAACGTTAAATTTTACTGAAAATTCTTTTTCATATTCTTTAGTAAATGGTTCCAAAAGAGCAGGGCTTCGATAAGAGTAAATATTTATCTCTTTTGCACTAGCGCGTTGAATTCCAAAAATTAAGATAGATAAACAAAAAATTAAGTTGAAAATACAAAATAATAAAGATTTAAGACTTTTCATTTAAAACACCATTATGTTATTGCGAATCATTATCATTATTATTACTATAACTATTATCAATGTCAAATTAATTTTTTTTAACCTCCACCTATTAATATACCAGCAGCCAGAACTAGTGATCCACCAAAAACCACTTGAAACACGGCTTTTGTAAATTTAATTTCCATATATTTAGCTTGTATCCACGCAATAGCCCAAAGCTCAACTAGTACAAAAAACATTGCAATCACTGTTGCAACATAAAAGTCAGAAATCAAATATGGGAGTGCATGACCTAACCCCCCTATTGTGGTCATAATGCCTGAGGCAAACCCTCGCTTTATTGGTGAACCTCTCCCTGATATTACTCCATCATCATGTACAGCTTCTGTAAAACCCATTGAAATTCCAGCTCCTATAGATGCTGCTAAACCAACTAATAATGTTGTATGACTGTCTTTTGTTGCGAAAGCAGTAGCAAAAATTGGAGCTAAAGTTGAAACTGATCCATCCATAAGACCGGCAAGACCTGGCTGGACCCATGTTAAAATAAACTGTCTTTTATCTTTAGTAACTTCCTCTTTGGCACTTCGTGATTTTTGAGCATTCAATAATATCAATTTAGCATTATCTTTCTGCTCTCTACTCATTAATGCTAAGTCAATAAGTAAATTTCTAATTTCAATATTTTGNGATTTTTTAGCAAAGGAATTATAAAATTNAGCAGACAAAGTTTCCATTTCAATAATTTCGTTTCTAACTTTTTCAATAGAATTCTTTATTACCAACCATTCAGGTTTTCTTTTGAAATAATTAGCAATTTCTTTTTGGTTAGTAATGCTTAAAGTCTCACCAAATTTTTTTTTATGTAATTCAACTAATTTTTTTCTATTTTTATTTTTTAAAATAGACATTTGTTTAAACATTTTTGATGTTACTGGGTAATTTATAAGAAAATGAGAAGAATACTCATCATATAATTTTATATCTTCTTCTAAACTATCAATTGCAAGAGATAATATTTCATTATCATTTAAGTCTTGAAATTTCTTTTTTATTAAAGATTTGTACATAATGCATTCCCAAAGAGTTTTTTAATATATTAGTTTAATTAATAAGTCATTGAATTTATTATTTATTTTTGCAAATGATAATAATTATTAAAATAATTAAATATATTATTGACAATGATAATGATTATCATTATTGTTNATATATGGATGAACTCAATATATATCTCCCAAGATTAATTAAGTTCATCCACATTTCATTTAAAAATTTATAACTCTAAAAGATTTTTTTTATAAATTACAAATATCTATTAAATCATTGTAAATGTTAATCGACCTAAGTAATATTTTATTAAAAAAAAATTTGGTATCACGCATGAATAATAATGAATTTCAGATAGCTACCGTACCTGGAGATGGGATAGGTAAAGACATAGTAAATTCAGCTATTTCAATTGTTGACTTGTCTTCAAAAATAACAGGTGGATTTAAATGCGAATGGCATATGATCAAAGCAGGCGCTGAATATTATTCTTTGACTGGAAAAGATGTTGAACCAGGAGGAGAAAAAAAAGTTGATGAACTCGATAGTATTTTTTTAGGTGCAATTGGGTTACCTAGTGTTCGTCATAAAGATGGAACTGAAATATGCCCTCACCTAAGATTTAGAGAAATGTTTGGNTTGTATGCAGGTGTAAGACCAGTTAAAGCATACAAAAANATACCAAATAGATTAAGTAATGAATTATCAAGAAATATAGATTTAATTATTTTNAGAGAATCTACTGAAGGATTATTTTATACTGCTGCTGTTCACAATAGATGTCCTGTNGAAAATGATCAAGAAGTGCAAGATGTAATGAAAATAACTAGAGCAACTACTGAAAAATTACATGATTTTGCATTTAAATTAGCAAGACAAAGAAAGAAAAAAGGTAAGCTTGGAAAAGTAACTTGCGTTGATAAAGCTAATGTTTTTAGATCACAGGCATTTTTCAGGAAAATATTTGATGAAAGAAAAGTTAAATTCAAAGATATAGATGCTGACCATTGCTATGTTGATGCAATGGCACTCAACTTGATTAGAAATCCTTGGGAATANGATGTAATGGTGATGGAAAANATGTTTGGTGACATATTATCTGATTTAGGAGGAGGCCTNATNGGAGGCATGGGTATGGCNTCATGTGCTGAAATAGGTGATAATCACGGNTTATTTCAACCTGCCCATGGNAGTGCGCCTGATATACTCGGACAGGANAAGGCTAATCCGCTAGCTACTATTTTAAGTGCATCTCTGATGCTCGAATATCTATCTGATAAAANAAANTGTAAAAGTACTTTGTTAGGTTCTAGATTAATTGAGACTGCAATTGAAATTGGTTTTGAAAGAAATGAATTAAGACCAATAGAATTTGGAGGTGATATGGGAACAACAGGCNATAACNGAAACTTTAAGTGATTTATTAAAAGATAATGAAATTCAAAAACAAATATTAACTTAANAGGAGATTAATAAATTAATGTTTGTAATTACAGTAAAATTCGTAATCCACGAAAAAGATATAGATAAATTTAAAACTAGAATTTTACAACAAGCTAGAGACTCTCTTGAACTTGAAAAAGATTGTCATGAGTTTGATGTATGTCATGATCCAAATGACCAAAATGTAGTTTTTTTATATGAGACATATACTGATAAAGATGCTTTTGATATTCACCTTCAAAGCGATCATTATTTAGCTTTTAATGAAGAGGTTACACCTTGGGTTAAAGAAAAAATTGTCACACAGCTTGAAAAACAGAAACTATAAAGTTGATTAAACATGATACTTGGAATTATAGGAGATGACTTTACAGGGTCATCAGACATAGCAAATAATTTAAAAAAATCTGGAATGCAAGTTTCTATGTTTGCGGGGGTTCCCTCCTTTAAAAACAAAGCCTCACTAACCAATGCTGATGCTGCTGTAATTGCACTAAAAACAAGNACAATTCCAATAAATGAAGCTGTATCAGAGAGTCTAAAAGCTTTGGAATGGTTAAAAAATGCTGGTTGCAGTCAATTCATATTTAAATATTGTTCTACATTTGATTCAACAAAAGAAGGAAATATAGGTCCAGTTACTGATGCTATAATGGAGGAATTAAATGTTGATTTCACCATAGCCTGTCCTTCTTTTCCAGATGCAGGAAGAACAGTGTTTTACGGACATATGTTTGTAAATGGAAAACCACTCAATGAATCAGGGATGGAAAAACACCCTTTAACACCCATGATTGACCATAATTTAGTTAGATGGCTAGACCATCAGACTAAACATAGTGTTGGATTAATTGATTATAAAACAATAAATAATGGTTCACAAAGTGTTAAAGATAAAATTAACAAATTGAAAATTGAAGGTTGCAAATACGCAATAGTTGATACAACCAATAATGAAGATTTTGAAATTATTTGTAACGGAGTAAAAGATTTACAATTTTTAACTGGTGGATCGGGAATTGCCTTAGGTTTACCAAAAATTTATAAAAAAGATGGTTTACTCTCGGATAAAAATTTTCAAATTCCTGAAAATACAACAAATGCAGTAATTCTATCAGGCTCTTGTTCATCTGCTACTTTGAGTCAAATAGAGGTTTATAAAAAAGATAATCCATCATATTTTATTTCTGCCGACGAAGTAATGAATAACGAAAACTTAATTGAAGATGTTATAAAATGGATTAGAAACAATGAAACTCTATCACCTTTAATTTATTCATCTGCAGATCCAAAAATTGTTAAAGAAAAACAAATTCAGTATGGACAAGAAGTATTAGCGAATAAGATTGAAAGTATTTTTGAGAAACTATCGAATAAACTTTTAAATCATACTTTTGGTATTTTTATAACTGCTGGTGGAGAGACATCAGGTGCCGTAGTTAATGGATTAGGGCTACAAGAATTAAAAATTGGAAAAGAAATTGCTCACGGAGTTCCTGCTCTTTGGTCACCAAATTCAAATTGTAACAAACCTGTTTCAGTTACTCTAAAATCAGGAAATTTTGGTCAAGCTGATTTTTTTAAAAGAGCTTTGCAAATTCTTAGAGGAAAAACTTAAATTTTTGAAAATTTCTTGAGTGCTTCTCTAAAAGTCAGACCATTTTTCATCTCTTGCATAGCCTTTTTATCGTCAGCAGTAAACTTTTCAGCTTCCTCTGTTATTTTTTCAACATGTTCAATTGGCAAACACAAAACTCCCGTTCCATCTCCTACAATAATATCTCCTTGTCTAACCCTTACTCCTGCACAAATGATTGGCTCATTGATTGAAAGGACTTTTATTCGAGTTTTACCAGGTGTTGGAACCATGTGTTTTGAAAAAGTTGGAAAAGAAAATTCTACTATTTCTTCTCGATCCCTAACTCCACCATCAACTACCAGCCCAGCTATACCCTTTAATTTTGCAGAGTAAGAAGCCATTCCACCCCAGGTAGATACTTGTGCTCCATTATTTGCAACTACTATAACATCACCTGGACTAGCGGCGTCAATCATATGCCCAACTTTGAATTCTTCTGTAGAAAAACTTCCATATGGCCCCGTAACCTCCTGTACAGTTACTGCCCTACCAACTATTTTCATACCCAGACCTGCAGGATGTAGATTATTCATAACTCCATTGAAACCAATATCATCAAGTGCATTCGCTAATGTGGGTGTTGCTATATTCCTTAATCTTTGCAAGATATTTTCATCAATCGACATTTCTACCTCCTTAATCGTAAAAAGATTAAATTATGAAATTCTTAATATCAATAATTAAACTTATTTATATTCTATTAATTCTATTGACGTTTACCTTTAATTATTTAGTTTAATTGTAGTAACCAACTGTAAAGAAGTATTAATGTCAAAATTCAATTTTCCATTTATAAAAGAAACAAACGAACTCTCAAATCTTAGAAAAGAAGTAAGAGAATTTATAACAACCTGTATAAATAATAATGAATTTACACCATCTCCAGATGCCTGGGTTTTTTCAGCTGATCCAAGCTTTAGTAAAAAACTTGGATCTAAAGGCTGGCTTGGGATGTCATTTCCTAAAGAATATGGCGGACATCAAAGAACAGCTTTAGAAAGATACGTAGTAACAGAAGAACTCTTATCATCAGGAGCTCCTGTAGCAGCTCATTGGATAGCTGATAGACAGAGTGGAAGTCAAATCTTGAGATATGGAAATGAAAAACAGAAATCTTCTATTATTCCTCGAATAACAGCTGGCGAGTGTTTTTTTGCTATTGGAATGAGTGAACCTGACTCTGGTTCGGATTTAGCCTCAGTAAAAACGAAAGCCACCAAAACTAAGGATGGCTGGAAACTTGAGGGNAGAAAAATATGGTCTACNGGCGCTCATTTAGCACATTATATGATTGTTCTAGCTAGAACTAGTCCAGCATCTGAGAAAAACAGGCATGAAGGTCTTTCTCAATTTCTTGTTGATTTGTCTCTTCCAAACGTAAAGATTACTGGGATTCCNGATATGACTGGTCAAAGACATTTTAATGAAACTTTATTTGACAATGTTGAATTGTCAGATGATTCCCTTTTAGGAGAAGAAGGCAAAGGCTGGAAACAAGTTGTTGGTGAACTTGCCCTAGAAAGATCTGGTCCAGAAAGATTTCTCTCTCATTTCACATTATTAGATAGTTTTATAAATGAATTCAGAAACTCACTCATTCATTCAGGCACAAAGATAGTTGGTAAATTAATATCTGAAATACAAACATTAAGAAGAATGAGTTTTTCGGTTGCTTCAATGCTTCAAAATGGTGAATCTCCTGAGACACAAGCAGCATTTGTAAAAGAATTAGGTAATAAATTTGAAAAGATGATGATAGAAACATTAAGAGAATTTTCAAATATCGTTCCGCTTCATGAATGGCCAAATCAATTACAAAATCTATTTGAAGATGCAACATTAAGAATTCCATCAAACTCTCTAAGAGGAGGCACAACTGAAATCATGAAAGGTATAATTGCTAGACAGTTAGGCCTAAGATGATTGAAGAATTAGAAATAATTTTAGAAACAACTTCTAAAATTTTACAAAAACACGTAAATCATAGTTTAAGACAAAACATAGTTTCTGAAAATACTGATATATTAAATTTGTGGAATGATATTGAAAAAAATGGACTTCCAAAAATATCAGTTAAAGAAAAGTTTGGTGGTTATGAAATACCATTTTTTTCAATTTTACCTTTGATTAAAATTGTAAATAATCATGGAACTCCTTTACCCTTATCTGAAACAATCTTATCAAATTATATATTATCTGAGTCAGATATAAATCCACCAAACGGCATAGTAACTTTTGCTACTAATACAAAAAATTTACAAATTAAAAACAATATGATTTCTGGAGAGATTTTATCAGTTCCATACCTTAACCTTACTAAAAATTTGTTGATTGTTCATGAATTTAACAATGTCAAAAAAGCAATTTTAATCGATGAAATTAATGGAGAAATTATACATAAAAAAAACTTTTTAGCTGAACCAAGGTACNATATCAAGGTAGAGAATTTAAATATTGCTGAAATTANACCCATTAAAAATAATATTGATTTNAATTTTTTAGGTGCAATTCTNAGATCTGCTCAAATGATCGGTGCAATGGAAAAGGTTGTTGATTTGTCAATAAACTATTGTTCAGAAAGAAAACAGTTTGGTAGAGCTTTGTCAAAGTTTCAAGCTATACAGCACCAAATTTCAGAAATGGCAGTTGAATTGTCAGCCTCCTCTGCAGCCCTATCGACAATTACCGAACTAGGTTTAGGTGAAAAAAATTCTAACGATACAGCGATATTAAAAATTAGAGCAGGTTTTGCAGCTGGAAAAATTATAGCTATTTCTCATCAGGTTCATGGAGCAATTGGATTTACCAAAGAGTATGAATTATCTTATTTTACAAAAAATTTAAATAGTTGGAGAAATGACTTTGGAAATGAATCTTTTTGGGAGGAATTTTTAGGCAAAAGATTTCTTGAAAAAAATAATAAAAACTTATGGGAATATTTAACTTAATTTCAAAGAAAACTTGAGGTGAAATATGTCAAAATCTGTTTTATATGAACAAGATGATAGAATTGTCAAAATTACACTTAATAGACCTGATACGAGAAATGCACTTTCAGGGGACATTATAGAAGGCTTAGTAGAATATATACAAAAAGCTGATAAAGACAAAAATGTTGGGTGTGTTATTTTAACCGGAGCTGGAAAAAGTTTTTCTTCTGGTGGCAATCTTCAAGAAATAAAAGATATGACTACAAAAGATCAAATGACTCAAGCACAACTTGAAGATTGGTACAGATTTGGTATTCAAAAAATTCCTTTAACTATGAATTCTATTGATGTCCCTGTTNTAGCCGCAGTTAACGGTCATGCNATAGGTGCAGGNAATGATCTTTGTACAATGTGTGATATCAGAATAGCTGGTGAGGATGCAAAATTTTCAGAGAGTTTNCTAAGAATAGGNATTATACCAGGAGATGGAGGATCTTGGTTCCTGCCCAAAATAATTGGTTTGGCAAGAGCTAATGAAATGATCCTAACTTGTGATGTTCTAGATGCTAACAAAGCTCTAGATTGGGGTCTTGTTTCAAAAGTAGTACCCAANGAAAATTTGATAGTAGAAGCTCANCAATTAGCTAAAAAAATTGCCGNCCAACCTCCAGAAGCATCCAGACGAGCCAAACGTTTACTAAGAATGTCACAAAACGTTCCTTTGCAAGATGCATTAGAAATGGCCGCTAGCCAACAAAGCATGTTACAACAACTTGATGATCACAGAGAAGCAATAGACGCGCTACTAGAAAAGAGAAAACCTAATTATAAAAACTCATGATGCAATTAAAAAATTAATATTTAGAATCATCAAAAAATATTTTTTAGCGTAATCTTTCTAAAATTGACACATAATTTGCAACAGAAGCACCACCCATATTAAATATACCCGCTAAATTTGCTTTATTGATTTGCATATCTCCAGCTTCTCCAGTCAATTGCATTGCAGACATAACATGTTGAGATACTCCAGTTGCACCAACGGGATGCCCTTTTGACTTCAGTCCCCCAGAGGGGTTTATGGGTAATTTACCAGTCTTCTGAACCCAACCCTCTTCAATAGCTTTATAGCCCTCACCTATTTTAGTTAAGCCCATTGCTTCATACTCAATAAGTTCGGCGATTGTAAAACAGTCGTGAGTTTCAACAAAAGATAAATCGTCTAGAGTTATCTTAGCATCTGAAAGAGCATGGTGCCAAGCTTGACGCGCACCTTCAAATTCAGTTTTTTCTCTCTTACTAAGTGGAAGAATATCATTAACATGCCTTCTTGCTCTAAATGCAATAGCCCTTTTTGCAGAAAGCGACAAATCAAAGTCTTGTATTATTAGTGCCGCCGCCCCATCAGATACCATAGAACAATCGGTTCTTCTTAAAGGTTCAGCAACATAAGGATTTTTTTCTGAAATAGAATTACAAAATTCAAAGCCAAGATTTTTTTGCATATGTGCTAATGGGTTTGAACAACCATTTTCATGATTTTTAGCTGCAATTTTTGCTAGTATATCAGATTTATCACCATATTTTTGAAAATAAGACTTAGCAATAGATGCAAAAACTCCAGTGAANCCACCTTTTGTACTACCTTCTTCAGGTCTATAACTTGCACCTAGTAAAATATCGCCAACTTTNTCAGAAGATACATCAGTCATTTTTTCTACACCGACTACTAGAGTAGTTTTTGCTTTTTTTGCTTCAATTGCATTCATTGCGGTATGTATGGCAGCAGAACCAGTNGCNCATGCATTTTCAACTCTCATCGCNGGTACGTGTCTTAAATCAGATTGTGAAACAGCAGGTAGTGCACCNTGNAAATCTTGTTTTTGAAAGCCATTATTGAATGTTCCAACAAAAATAGCGTCTATTTCTTTAGCAGAAATTTCTGCATGCTCGATAGCTTTTTNAACAACGTCTGCAATCATATTTTCAGAAGTTTGTTCTACATTTACACCAAACTTNCTGTGAGACCATCCAGTTATACAAGCTGTCATTTTAACCTCCAATATTNATATTTTAGTTACAAATTTTCATAAGTAAATTTAAAGTTTCTTTTGGATGAGTTAACATAGCATCATGTCCTGCATTTAGTTCAAAAATTGGCCATTTCAATTTACGTACTACTTTTCTAGAACTTTCAAGACTTTTATAAACAGGATCATTACAAAATATGTAGAATAAAGGAATACCGTTCCCTATTTCATTTTTAATTGTAAGCTTTGACTGATATGTACTAAGTGGATGTGGTGTCAATTTCTCTTCAAGTAATAATGATTTTTTTACGTCAAATACTCCAAATGCGTCTGCACTTGGAGCTGGGATTGATATACCATTTCCAAATCTTTTTGCTAATTCAATTCTCTGTTTAACTAATTCTTTCGGAGCAATATCAAAAGGTTTTTGACCATCTTTTAAAATCACAGCATCAAAGTAAATTAATTTTTGTATTCTATCTTTTAATTTATCTGCAACACCACTTATTACACTTCCAGCAAAACTGTGACCGACAAGTATAATGTTATTAAGATTTTCAAAAATAATATGATTAACTACATCCTCAATGAACGTATCAATTGTGATTTTAGATGATAATAAATGCTTTTTTTCGCCTAGACCAGTTAAAGTCGGCGTTGAAACACTGTACCCTTGATAGCTCAATATTTCAGATATTTCATTCCAAACCCATCCTCCATGCCAAGCACCGTGAATTAGTAAGAAATGAGGTTTATTATTTTTCATATTTGTCTCTTTGTATTTTATTATAAGATGACTATATGTATCGAATAAAGTATATCGGTCAAAAATTCAATTNTAAGAATAAAAGTTTATCCAATGACAAATTTAAATGTAGCTATTTTCGGATGCTCTGGCGCAATTGGTAAGGCTTTATGTATTGAATATATAAATAAACCAAATATTGATAATATTATTGCATATTCAAGATCAGGTGAAGAATTTGAAAATAATCNAATAAAATCNATAAAAGTTGATTATTGCAACGAACAAAGCCTAGCTGAAGCCGCTTCCTCTCTACAAATTAAATTGGATATAATTATAGTTGCTATTGGTGCCTTAGATAATCCAGAAAAATCAATCAGAGATTTATCTACTGAAAAATTTTTAGATATGTTTAATGCTAATACTATACCAACTGCATTGATTGCTAAATACTATTTACCTTGCCTCTACAGGGATAGGATAACTAAATTTGCATCAATTTCTGCGCGAGTTGGAAGCATTCAGGACAATGAACTTGGTGGTTGGTATTCATATAGAGCTTCAAAATCAGCCTTAAATATGATTTTAAAAGGTTTATCAATTGAACAACAAAGATCAAATCACGACAGTATTATTTTTGGNCTTCATCCAGGTACTGTAGATTCAAAATTGTCGAGACCATTTCAGAAAAAGANTAANGAGTATTTCTCTCCAGAATTTTCAGCTAAGAAATTAGTGAACGTTATTGATACAAAAACAGTAATTGATAACGGCAAAATATTTGCTTGGGACAACACAATAATTCCCTACTAAGAATTTGGTTTATATTCTGGGATATTATAATTTGTAAGATGTTTTTGCCAAAATTCCTTAGTAAAATGCGCACCCAACCTCATAAAGACGTAAACGATGCACAATGTAAGTACGGCTCTTAGAAACAAAGTTATAATTATGTTTGATCCTATTAATGATATGACCGCAGTATCTTCAATAATGCTGTGAAGCATTCCTACTAAAACTAACACACCAAACACGTCCTTGTAGTGAAGTTTTCCAGTTTTCACTTCTTTAATTAAAAGACCAGCTCCAAAGCCTATACCTAATGTTACTCCTACAACGGCTATTGTTGACGCTTTTTCGCCAACACCAAGAAAATTTAAAAATGGTTTTAAGGCTTTTTCTATTAGTTTCTCAACACCAATATATTTTAAAAAATCTAAAATAATGACAAGAGCAACTATAATAATGAAAATCATTCCAAGACCTTTTAATTGAGAAATCCCCCAACTTAAAAGGTCGGGCGCACTCTCAAGACTTGGTAATAAAATAGTAGCAGGATAATTCATATATCCTGTTAATTCAAAAAACAAATTCAAAAAATAACATGATAATATCCCCAAACCTAATCTAATAAATATCATCGCACGTGCTCTTACACCTGCTTTTCGGCAAATAATAACTTCTATTGGTAAAGAATGTGTAAATAAAATAAGAAGCCCAAGAACACTTGCTTGAGCAGCAGTAAATGGCATATCAGCTGGAAGTCCTGAGAAAACTATTAAACCAGCATAAGGACTAGTTAACATTGAAGTGGTAAAAACTAATGAAATAGCTTCTGGTAATCCTAACAAAAACATTAAAGGTGCAAACATCTTGTTTAAAATTTCAACAAAACCTATTTCATCAAGTATTTTTACTACTATCAAAGTAGGGATCATTACGATGAATAACTCATAAGTGATTTCAAAACTTGATTTTGTAAGTTCTTTTATTTTATTCATCTAAAACTCTTAAGCTAACTATAGATAAATCTATCTTTTTGGAAATAAACTTTCCACATAATAAAGGTGACAATAAGTAGATTTGTAAAATTCCAAAAAATTCCATTAACAAATGCAAGTTTATAAGATTGAGTAAGATCAAATATTTCTCCAGACATCCAACCACCTAACCCCATACCTACGATAGTTCCCATTATAACCAAGCCTACTCTTTCTCCAACTTCTTCAATTGGGAGATATTTTCTAACTATCATTGCATATGCTGGAACAATCCCACCTTGAGATAAACCAAACATCAAAGACACAATGAATAGTGANAACTGACTATCAAATGGCAAGAAAAAAACTAAAGANAACATTTGTAANAATGATCCAATNANAATGGTATATATTGGGCCAATTTTGTCAGATAAAAATCCAAAACCAATCCTACTTATCATTCCAGACAATAGCATTACAGATAAGATTTGAGCTCCAACAGTTAGACCAAAGCCTCTCTCAACACATAAAGCAACAATATGAACTTGAGGCATTGCCATCGCAAGACAACAACCAATACCAGCTAATACTAACAAAGTTTGTAANGTTTTAGGTGAAAGATTCTTNATAGTGTTATTTTCATTATTCAAATTAATATCTTGGTTATTTGAAGTAACAATATTATTTTTCAATATTAATGAAATTGGAAAGATGATTACCAAACAGATTATTGCAATATAAAAATAGACTTCTTTCCAGTTACTAAACTCTAGCANATGACTNATAAAGAGTGGCCACAAACCACCTGCNACNTAATTGGCGCTAGCAACTATNGCTACTGCTAGTCCTCTATGTTTTTCAAAAAAATTTCCAATATCCGCCATAGAGGGACCAAAAAAAGTTGATGCAGCTGTACCCATAAAAACTTGTAAAANCAATAGGTGCCAAAATTGATTGGAAATCATTGCTACTAAATAGGATGATGAAAGAAGAATAACTGCAACAATAATTGGAAATTTAAGCCCAAATTTATCTATTACTTTTCCAATTAAAAAATTACCTAATCCAAAACCAACCATAGTAGTAGCATAAAGCAAACTTGCCTTACCTCTATCAATGGCAAATTCAGTTTCTAATGCAGGCATTACAACTACAACTGACCACATACCTACAGTACCTACAACACCAACAATAAATAAAAGAATTAATCTAATCCAAGACCTTAGACTATCATACTCAATNTCAGGAATGAGACTTTTGTTTTGTGTCCGNACCATAAATTCTTTCAGAATAATTTATTAAATTATCTCATTATCTTTTAGATTTTTTATCTCAGCTTCACTGAGACCAATTTTTTCAGATAAAATTTCATCTGTATGCTCTCCAAGTAATGGAGGTGGCATTCTATAACTTGGTGGCGTTTCATGCATTTTAATTGGGTTTGCTATTAATTTTAGAGGAGATTTGCCTGTTTTTTTATGATCCATATTCACTATCATTTCTCTAGCCTTAACATGCGGGTCTGAGAAAACTTGACTTAATGTATTAATTGGACCACATCCAATTTTTTCTTTCTCTAGCTCTTTNAGCCACCACTCGGAAGTGTGTTTCTTGGTAATTTCGTTTAAAACATTAGTAACAAATTCTCTGTTTGATACTCTGTCCGCGTTGGTTTTGAATTTTGGATCATTAATTAACTTTTCTTCGCCAGCTAATTTACAAAATCTCTCAAAAGTTGGGTCATTTCCAACTGAAAGTACGATATATCCATCAGATGTAGGCATGACTTGATAAGGAACAATATTAGGATGCTGNTTGCCAAGTCTTTCAGGGTTTTTGTCTGTAGACAAATAATTCATTCCTTGATTAGCAAGCCATGCAACATGTGTATCTAACATACCAATATCAATAAATTGACCTTCTCCNGTTTGAATTTGATGTCTAACAGCTGCAAGAATTCCTACTGATGCAAACATTCCNGCCATCAAGTCTCCAATAGGAACTCCAACTTTCATNGGCTCCCCATTAGGTTCTCCAGTAAGAGCCATGACACCGCCCATTGCTTGAATTAAACCATCATAGCCTGGTCTAGATGCATAAGGACCAGTCTGTCCAAAACCAGTGATAGAACAATAAATTAATCTAGGAAACTCAGTCTTTAAATCATTATAACCAAGTCCATACTTTTCTAATGTACCTGTTTTAAAATTTTCTACTAATATGTCACAATCTTTAAGTAGTTTCTTTATTAAATCCTGCCCTTCTTTTTTACTAAGATTGACAGTTATTGATTTTTTATTCCTGTTTGCTCCACAATAATACGCACTTAAATCCGTCTCTTCTCCGTTTTCATCTTTTACAAATGGTGGAGCAAATCCCCTGGTATCATCCCCTCCTCCTGGCCTTTCAACTTTTATTATCTCTGCACCAAGATCACCAAGCATTTGGGTGCAATAAGGCCCTGCTAAAACTCTTGTTAGATCTAATACCTTTATTCCGTCTAATGAATTTTTCATAATGTATCTCTTAATGTTTAATCTATATGNTAGTANAAAAATATANGNTAAAAACCNTATATTTTCATTTTTAAAATTTTATTTTAGATTTGCTAGATCTAATTTAGATTTAATGTATATTCTTAACATCTTAAATAAAAATTACCACGATAATTCTTGACGAGCAATAAATGACGAAACTAGAAATTGATAAACCTAAATTTGGTGAATTAACTCAAATCGCTTCTGATTTATATTGGGTACATTTTGAGCTTCCTTTTAGATTAAACCATGTAAATTTATTTTTAATGGATACTCCAAAGGGACTATTAATTTTAGATGCTGGCCTAAAATCTGAACATTCTGAAGAACATTGGGAAGCGCTTATAAATGGTCCATTAAAATCTAAAAAATTTGCAGGTTTATTAATTACACATTATCACCCTGATCATATTGGTATGGCAGGCTGGCTTCAAAAAAAATTAGATATTAAATGTTATACAACAGCAAAAGAATTATTCACTGCCAATACTTTTAGATCAATGCCAGATGATGAATATGCAAAAATTTTTCGTAATGTTTTTGTAAGAGCTGGAATGAGTGAAGAAGATATTCTTGCTAAGGGCCCAGCAACAAGGCTATACAAAAATAGAGTATATGAACTACCTGAGTTTGAAATCATTAAAGCTGGATACGAAATTGAGTCTAATGATGGATTATGGATAGCTAGAACAGACTCTGGCCACTCACCTGAACATATTTCTTTGATGGATTATAAAAGAAAATTATATCTTTCAGGAGATTTTTTGTTACCTAGGATTTCACCAAANATTTCTGATAATTTTTTTGATCCANTAGATGATAGATTAGGTGGTTATTTTAAATATCTTAATGAAATATCAACCATGGAGCCAGATACAAAAGTATTTCCTTGTCATGATTGGCCATTTACAAATGGTGATCAACGAGCCAAAGACTTAATTAAACATCATAATCATAGATTAAGTTTAATATTAGATGCCCTTAATGANAAAGATATAACTATTATGGATTCTATTGAAATTATTTTTGACAGAAAAATAGGTGATGAACAAATGCACTTTGCAATTGGAGAAGCAAGAGCTCATCTAATCCACCTAGATGTAACCAATCAAGCCAAAAGTAAAGTTGATGAGCGTGGAACAGTTCATTATTCTAAAATATGATTATAAAGAGCAAAATATAATATAAAACTAACGAAGGGTATAGACATATAAATGTTAAATAAAAAAACAACCTTTCAAAGAGCTCACGGCAAAATTGATGTTAAAATAAATAATAATGAAATAAATCGCTTCTATCAATCAGGTTCTGCAAAAGTATTTTACCCTAAATCTTCTCAAAAGTTTAAAGAATTAGTTTTAGTCAACACTGCTGGTGGAATTACAAGTGGTGATAATTTTTCTTATGATTTTGAAATTGTAAATAAATCCAAAATTTTTTTAACTACGCAAACTGCAGAAAGAGCTTATAAGGGATTTAATGAAAAGGCTAAAATTAAAATTTCATTGACAGTAGATGAGACAAGTAATCTTTTTTGGATACCACAAGAATTAATTTTATTTAACAATTGTAATTTTGATAGAAACATTGAAGTAAATTTAAATCCTAATTCAAATTTTTTATTAGCTGAAACNACAATATTTGGAAGAACAGCTATGGGTGAATATCTTGAAAAGGGTTATTTCAATGATAATTGGAGAATAAATGTAAATAAAAATTTGATTCACGCTGAAGCATTAAATTTAAATGGAAATATTAAAGAAACTCTCTCAAATATTGCTTCANCTAAGGATGGNGTTGCAATATCTAATATTTTTATCTACGGAAAAAAACTATTATCNTATGAGAATACTTTACCTGAAATTCTAAAAAACTCAGAAACAGTGTTGTTGTCTCATTCTATATGGAATGATAAAATTTTAGTCAGAATGGTTGCCAAAGATGCTTATGATTTGAAATCAATACAAAAAAATTTAATATCAATACTTGCTGATGATAACATTCCAAAAGTATGGAACAGTTAGGGAGAGAACATGAAATTATCACCTAGAGAAAAAGATAAACTCTTAATTAGCTTAGCTGCAATAGTTGCAAGAAATAGAAAAAGTAGAGGAATTAAACTTAACTACCCTGAGGCGATAGCTTTAATTTCAGATTTTGTTGTTGAAGGAGCTAGAGAAGGACGCACCGTTGCAGACTTAATGGAAGCTGGTGCTCATGTTGTAAAAAAGGATGAATGTATGAGTGGAATTCCTGAAATGATACATGAAGTTCAAGTTGAAGCCACATTTCCCGATGGCACAAAATTAGTCACAGTTCATCATCCTATAAGATAATGGAGATTTAAATGATACCTGGAGAAATTATTACAAAATCTGATGAAATAGTTTTAAATAAAGATTCTGATGCTTTAAAGATAAAAGTTTCAAATACAGGCGATAGACCAATCCAAGTTGGTAGCCACTATCACTTTTACGAAACAAACGAATTTTTATCTTTTGACAGGGATAAAACAAAAGGAATGAGACTAGATATTGCAGCTGGAACTGCAGTTCGCTTTGAACCAGGTCAAACAAGAGAGGTAAATTTAATCAATATCAAAGGTGATAAAAATATTTTTGGGTTTAATCAGAAAATTATGGGAGCCTTGTAATGAGTTCAAAAATAACAAGATCATCATATGCAGAAATGTTTGGCCCTACGACTGGTGACAAAGTTAGATTGGCTGACACAGACTTGTTTATAGAAGTTGAAAATGATTTAACTGTCTATGGCGAGGAAGTAAAATTTGGTGGTGGAAAAGTAATTAGAGACGGTATGGGCCAGTCACAAGTTACAAGAAAAGATGGCGCCGTTGACACTGTTATTACAAACGCACTGATAGTTGATGTAAATGGAATATTTAAAGCCGATATTGGAATTAAAGATGGTATTATTCAAAAAATTGGAAAATCTGGAAATCCTGATACTCAACCAAAAATTGATATTATTATTGGACCTGGCACAGAAATAATCGCAGGTGAAGGTAAAATCATTACAGCAGGAGGATTTGATTCTCACATCCACTATATATGTCCTCAACAAATTGANGATGCTCTGCACTCAGGTTTAACAACAATGCTAGGAGGTGGTACTGGACCTGCTCATGGTACATTGGCAACAACATGCACACCTGGATCTTGGCATATAGGTAAAATGATACAATCAGCGGATGCTTTTTCTATGAATCTTGCATTTGCTGGTAAAGGCAATTCTTCTAAACCAGAGGGATTAATTGAACAGGTAAATGCTGGGGCTTGCGCACTGAAATTACACGAAGATTGGGGAACCACTCCTGGTGCTATAGATAACTGTCTAAATGTAGCTGACAAAATGGATGTTCAAGTAATGATACATACAGATACATTGAATGAAAGTGGATTTGTAGAGAATACTATAAAAGCTATTAATAATAGAACAATTCATGCCTTTCATACNGAAGGTGCTGGTGGAGGNCATGCTCCTGATATCATNAAAGTATGCGGGAATGAAAATGTAATACCATCATCAACNAATCCAACAAGACCCTATACTATNAATACTTTAGAAGAGCATTTGGATATGCTTATGGTATGTCATCATTTAGATAAATCAATTCCAGAAGACGTTGCCTTTGCCGAAAGCAGGATTAGAAAAGAGACCATAGCTGCAGAGGATATCCTTCATGATTTAGGTGCCTTTTCAATTATAGCTTCTGACAGTCAAGCAATGGGAAGGGTTGGAGAAGTTATTATCAGAACTTGGCAAACAGCTCACAAAATGAAAGTTCAAAGAGGTCGTCTACAAGAAGAAAAAGGTGATAATGATAATGTAAGAGTTAAAAGATATGTAGCTAAATATACAATTAATCCAGCTATAACTCACGGTTTATCTAANCATATAGGTTCAATAACTGAAGGTAAAAGAGCTGANATTGTGATATGGGATCCAGCTTTTTTTGGTGTAAAGCCAGAGATTGTGATGCTTGGTGGAAGCATTGCTTGTGCTCAAATGGGTGATCCTAACGCATCAATTCCAACTCCACAACCTGTATATACAAGACCAATGTTTTCTTCTTATGGAAGATCTCTAGAGACATCTTCAATTACTTTTGTAAGTAAAGATTCTATTAAATCTGGAAGTTTAGACTCATTAAAACTTGCTAAAAACACTGTTGCGGTGGAGAAAACAAGAGATATCTCAAAAAAAGATATGGTTTATAATAATTATTGCCCAGATATTTCTGTTGATCCTGAAACATATGAGGTTACAGCTGATGGGGAAATTCTTACCTGCGAGCCAGCTACAGAATTACCTATGGCTCAGAGATATTTTTTATTTTAGAGAAAATAATGATTTCAGAGAAAATTTTAGTTAATCCAGAAAATAAAAAAATAGAAGATACTATAACCTTAACTTATGATCAAAGGTTTATTCGAAGAAAAAAGCTTGTCTCTGATAATAATTTTGGGTTTTTAGTAAATTTATCAGAGACTGTTTCTTTAAAAAAAAATGACGGATTTTTACTTGATAATGGATCAATCATTTTAATTAAATCTGCTGAGGAAGAGCTATTAGAAATTACAAGTAATAATCTTATGAAAATAACTTGGCATATTGGTAATAGACATATCCCTTGCCAGATTGAAAATGAGAGACTTTTAATACAAGTTGATAAAGTAATTGAAAACTTAGTCATAAAGCTGGGTGGATCTGTAAAAAAAGTAAAAGAAGAATTTAACCCAGAAGGTGGTGCATATGGTTTAGGTAGAACTCATGGACACAAGCATTAAACAAAAACAATCAACTTTTGATTATCATCAGTTACTACTTTCTTGGTTTTCACCAAGCTTTCCTATAGGTAGCTTTAACTTTTCTCATGGTTTGGAAGCTGCAATTGAATATGAATTTGTATATGATAAAATTAGTTTGGAAGAATGGACAAAACATTTAATTGTAAATGGTACTGGGAAAACTGACAGTATTTTACTTGCCAACGCTTATAATGGTGAAGAAGTAAATGAACTTGCATTTGCTCTTTGCCCTTCTAAAGAAAGATGGATTGAATCTTCAAATCTAGGAAAAGCTTTTTGTAAAAACATTAAAGAAAATTGGGGTTATAAAATTGATACAAATTTAGCTTATCCAATAGCTATTGGAAAAGCTGGTTCATATTTTAAAATACCCCTAGAAAAATTATTAATTGCTTTTCTACAGAGCTTTGTATCAAATCTTATTAACGTTGGAATTAAACATATTCCCTTAGGTCAAAGCGAGGGACAGAAAATTCTAATTAACTTATTGCCAGTTATTGAAAAACAAGCAAACATAAATAAAATTGCACAAATCAATAATTTAGGAAGTTCTGCTTTTTTGTCTGACTTAAGTAGCATGTATCATGAAACATTAAATAATAGGATATATCAAACATGATTAATAACTTTGGACCACTTAAAGTAGGAATTGGAGGCCCTGTAGGTGCAGGGAAAACTAGTTTAACAGAGGCTTTATGCAAAAAACTTTCTAAAAAAGTCTCAATGGCAGTTATTTCTAATGATATTTATACAATTGAGGATGCAGAATATCTAATGAAAGCACAGGCACTTCCTTTGGAAAGAATTAAAGGAGTTGAAACAGGTGGATGTCCACATACCGCTATTAGAGAAGATGCTTCAATTAATTTGTTAGCAGTCGATGAATTAAAAGAAAAGTTTCCTGACTTAGAATTAATATTAATTGAATCAGGAGGTGATAATTTAGCTGCTACTTTTAGCCCTGAATTGGTAGATTTATCTATTTATGTAATTGATGTAGGAATGGGCGGTGATATTCCTAGAAAAGGAGGGCCTGCTATTACAAAATCAGATTTTTTGCTTGTAAANAAAACAGATCTTGCACCACATGTTGGCGTTGATCTTGATAAAATGAAAAATGATGTTGAAATAGCTAGAAATAAATTACCTTATGTTTTTGGTCAGATGAGAAATAATACTGGAGTAGACTCAATAACATCTTTTCTCAATGAACAAGGTGGATTGTCTTTAAATTAAAATTTAATTTTATACTTTAAANTTTGTAATCCATACAGTTTGATAAGGATTAAGTTTTATAAATTGNCCGTCTGTTATTTTTTCATTTGGGCTTAATAAATCAAACCATTGTTCATCATCAATTAAATTAATCTGGTTACTATTTAATTTTACAGTTTTTGAAGACACATTTGTTAAAGCAAAAATGCTCTGCTTTCTGTCTCTNCTCTGTCTCCAAACAGAAAAAATATTTTTATCTAAATTAAGAGTAAATTGAGTTGCGTTTGGATGAAAAGCCGGCTGTACTTTTCTTATAGAAATTAAATTTTTAAATGTTTCATAACTGTTATATTCAATGCTATCTTTTTTATTTAATAAACTAATTAAAGATGAATAGTCCCATTTATATCTATTCAGGTTTCTTTTAATTCCTGAACTAGCAAAAGCTTTTTCATCATTTTTTGTTGCAAACAATGAATTAAAATAAAAAGCTGGAACTCCCTCAATTGCTAAAATTATACAATGAGCAGCAATAAATCTTTTTAAGTCAAATTTTCCTTTTTTATCACTATCGGTAAATTTCAGAGCGTCAAATAATGAAATATTGGCCTCATATACTTTTTCTTCACCATTAGATAATTTTCTCATTGAAAACTGGCTTCCATTTTTCTTTAGTCTTTGAAGCATTTTTTTTATTTCTTTATCAGTTAANACACCTTCAGCAGGTCTCATCCCAATGCCATCATGTGATGAAATAAAGTTAAGATAGGCGTTTCCTATCTGAGCGGGCGGCATTTTCATGCTCCATTTTGTAAGGGCGCTTGAATCCTCAAATAGAAAAGTATTTATAATTAAAGGTGGTAATGGAAAGTTATATACCCAGTGAGCCTCATCATTCTTGCCAAAATAACTTAAATTTTCTTGTTTTGGTAAATTGGTCTCAGTAACAATTATTATATCCTTCTCTAGTTGATCTACAATATCTCTTAATAATTTAACAATTTCGTGAGTTTGCGTTAGATTTAGACAAGTCGTTCCAGACTTTTTCCAAATAAATGCAACTGCGTCTAATCGAAAAATTTTGATTCCATACGATGCAAATGTGAGTATTAGATTAATNAATTCTAATAAAACTTCAGGATTTTTAAAATTCAAATCAATTTGATCATGACTAAAAGTACACCATAAAAANTTTTTTTCATTTAAAAATTTTATCTCTGAAAGAAGATTATGNTCACGTGGNCTTACAACCTTACTACAGTCATAATCTTTNTCTACAATATAAAAATAATTTTTGCCNGGTCTTTTCTCTTTTAAAAAATTTTTATACCATTGACCTTCAGAAGATGCGTGATTTAAAACTAAATCAGTCATTATGTTAGCATTTTTTGACAACTCTTTGATATCATCCCACGTACCATAAGTTTCATCTACTTCAAAATGATTTTTGACAGAGAAACCGCCATCTCCACTTGACGGAAAAAACGGAAGAAAATGAATACTATTAATAAATTTTTTAAGATATTTTTTGTAGAATGTTCCAAAGTTGTTAAGGCTTTTACCTGATATACCTTTACTGATACTGTCTGCATATGTGATTAGTAATATTGTGCTTTCAGACCAAGCATCTTTTGTTTCAGTTTTAACNTNCNATTTTTTGTAATGATTAATAAGTCTATTAATNTTTTTTGAGTACTCTAAAGTTTTCTCTTTAGAAATTATCGTATCATAAATGTAGTTTAATCTTTTTAAAATATCTAAATTAATATTTTCTTTAAATTTATTTTTTGACTTCTGCATTATCTAATTCAACACTTAATTTTAATCTATCTAAAAAATCTGGGATTGCACTCAAGACTCTATTCCATGTTGGAATAAAAGGCGTCTCCATTGGGTTTTCAAAAAAAGATTCCCCAGCTTTCATTATATTTAATGCAAATAATTCTACAGTTTTTTCTTCAATATGAGAGTCAAAATTCAAATCATTCATCTGTGCATCACTTCTATATATATCTATCATATCAAGTGCAGCCCTGTAGTATGTTGCTTTAATACTTCTAAATGTCTCTAGAGTAAAAATATTTCCCTGAGTTGCAAGTTTTCTTATTAATGCCTTGGTTATATCAATAGACATTCTTGATAATCCAGAATTATCGTCATTTTCTGACAAATCTTGATGTTTATGGTCATATTTCTGAGCTAAATCAACTTGGCAGATTCTGTTACTAGCGTGGTTTCGTTGCATTTCAGACAAAACTCCAATCTCTAACCCCCAATCAGAAGGTATTCTTAGTCTTGGCAACAAGTTTCTTCGAAAAGAAAATTCTCCAGCTAGAGGATATCGGAATGATTTCATAAAATCTAAATATTCACTTCGACCAATTGTTTTTTCCATTGCAAGTAATAAAGGAAAAACAAGTAAACGAGAAACTCTTCCATTCATTTTCCCATCTGCNACTCTAGGATAATATCCCTTACAAAACTGAAAATTAAATACTGGATTAGCCACAGGGTAAAATAATTTTGCTAATAAAGATTTTTCATATGTTAAGATGTCACAATCATGTAAAGCAATAGTTTCCGCCTTGCCCCTAGCTAGGGTCATACCTATGCAGAACCACACATTTCTACCTTTTCCAAATTCTTTAGGTGACAAACCTTTTTCTTTTAATTCTTTGTCAAGTTCCATTAATCTTGATCCATCATTCCAAAGAATAGAATAAGGTATCTTTAAATTCTCAAAAAAGTTAGAAGCTTCTTTGTATTGATTTTTATTTGCTCTATCTAAACCTATTACTATATGGTTTAAAAATTTGGTTTTATTAATTTCATTAACAATCTTAGGCAATGCCTTTCCGCTTATTTCAGAAAATAAACATGGTAGAATTAATTCCATTGGATTGTTTTTAGAAAATTTCATTAAATCATTTTCTAACTTTTTATAATTCGCTTCCGAAGACGTTCCATATGAAAAATCATGTAAATTTGCAACTATGCCATTTTGATAAAAACTACCCATATTACTATCCTTCTAATTCAAAATTAATTTTTTTAAGCGATGCTCTTACCACTTCTTCCCATCCTTGTGGTGCTGTTTGAGTTGCTCTAATTATTTTTTTATCTTTTAAAAGACATAAATTCTTTTTATTTGGTAAAGGAATTATACAAGGTTGATCAGAAACATTTAACATTGAAATATCATTAGGACTATCCCCTACAACTATTGTATGAGAGTTGAAATCAAATTCATTTTTTAACTTTTCAATTAATGTAGTCATCGCTTTACCTTTTGAACAATCGTCACATATATTATAAACTCTTCCACCTTCATGCAGTTTCATGCCAATTTCTTTTAATAGACTAGTGAATTCATTTACTATCTCTTTGGAGCCATCAAAAACTAATGGTATTGAATAATCTCTGTTAAGAGCAAACGGCAAATATTTTTTATTAAGACCAAGAATTTTCATTTGTTCGATTGAACTCATATCTTTTAAAAAAAAACACCTTTTTTGGAAATCTGTAGGAATATTTTTTTCAAATAACTTTAAAATTTCAGGTAATGATCTACTGAAAACAAGAGAGTTATTTTTAACTTTGATTTTTGGATGAACTAAGTCAAGATTATGTATTGCTGCACCATTTTCAACAATAAAAGGAAGATTTTGTCCTAATTGGTCAAGAAACACCTGAATTTCTGACATAGTTTTGCTAGTGTTTGGTATAATCTTAATACCATTTTTGATACAATCTAAAATAAAATCTTTTATCTCCTTAAACTCAAAATTATTATGATTTAATAATGAACCATCAAGGTCTGTAAAAATAAATATTTGACAATTTTTCATGGCAACAAGTTAGGGATTATTAAATTTTTATAAAGATTTTTGTTTAGCCATAATAAAATTTGATGATTTATTAGGCAAAAGCATTCCAGAAACAATTACAGCTATTGATATAATAGCCAATGATTTTAGAACGTGAGAAAAATCAAATCCATTTTTTAACAAAATAGATATTGCAGGCAAAACTGCAGCACCAGCACATAAGTTAACCATAAACTTGATTGAAAGCACTCGACCTCTCCAACTATCTTGAACATATTTTACCAAAATAATATCTGTTATGGGAACTTGCCCAAAGACAAATAGCATTCCGGCTAACATAATGAATAATAGACTGTAATCAAATGTAAAACTTGCTAAGTAAATGAAAATTAATTGACCAACACCCATAGCTGATAAAACATATTTTGGAGGAATTTTATCAGCCAACCAACCTGTTCCAATTTGAGCAAATGAAGCAAAAGCATAAACTAATCCCGCTAATATTCCTGTTATTGCAATATCATTNGAAATTTCTGATAAATTGATTTCAAATAANCTTGGTATTAGAAATGTCATTGAACCAAAGATAAATCCTCCAGATAATGTAACAATACTTAAGCAAATAAGAACTGTTTGCCATCCGTCCTTTACAACTTGATTTTTTTCANTTTGAATTTCTGATTTTGAATTTGAGGAATTTTCTTCTAANTCTATAAAAGAAAGTAATTGANTAATTCCAAATATACTACAAAAAATTGCAGGCAGCATAAAAGCTAGTCTCCAATCGGCATAAGCTATAAGAAATCCTGTTANGACTGGTGCTAAAGCTACCCCCATATTACCCCAAACACCATTTATACCTAACCTCAAACCTACTTTACCTGGTCTTTTTGTAATCATTGCAATACCAACAGGATGGTAAATAGCTGCAAAAAAACCTAGAATACCTAATGAAATTCCTAATATCTCTACAGAACTTGAAAAAGCAGTTAGTAATGCACCTAGGGCCAAACCAAAAGGATAAATTGTAATTAGTATAGCTCTTGAAAATTTGTCAGCTAACCAACCCGCTAAGGGTGCTGCAGCTCCAAATAAAACCACACCTAAAGTTCCATAAATAATAATTTCTTCATAAGATAACCCAAATTCTCTACCCGCATCAAATGCTGCCTTGGCAAAAATAAGCATCATAAAATGGTCAAGTAAATGTCCTATATTCAGATATAAATCTGGTATTGAGTAAGTTTTAGAACTATCAAGATTTAATAATTTCATGTTTACTAGTCTAATATAAATTAAATTAAGTTAGGAAAAAAAAGTAGTAAAATCACTATAATTTAATTTTTCAACTCTCAAAGCATTTTCAGGTGCATTTTTGTCCTCATAACCAATTGAAACACCACATACTAACATTTCGTTTTCTTTGAAACCTAAAAGGTCAGCAATTAAAGTATGAAATCTCGTAAAAGCAACTTGTCCACAGGTATGCAATCCTTCTCCTCTAGCACCCACTAATATACTTTGAATAAACATACCAACATCCATAAATGTTCCTGTTGCAAGTCGTCTATCCATAGTTATAAACATTCCAAGGGGGGCACCAAAAAAATGAAAATTTTCCTGCATTTGTTTATCTCTAGCTTCAAAATCATCTCTTTTAATGTTAAGAAGCTTGTAAAGTTCAAAACCAACTGCTCTTCTTCTAGAAATAAATGGNTCAAACCACTCAGTTGGGTAATAATCAAATTCTTGTTTAAAATTTTTAGCAGAACCATTTTCAATAGATTCTAAAATAGAGTTTGTAATTGCTTCCTTTTTTTTGCCCTCTACAACATATACATGCCAAGGCTGTATATTATGTCCACTTGGCGCAAAAGCTGAACACTCTAAAATATTTTTTATNTTNTCTTTTGGTATTGGATCTGGAAGAAACCTTCTTACNGATCTTCTNGAAATGAAAGCTTCCTTNACATTCATACTTNCAACCTCACAATAAAAATTAAATGATTAATACTTTAACTATTTACGTTAATTAAGTTTTAATCAATTAATTAATTTAATTTTGTGAGAA